>JAEEGL010704946.1_pt1 | contig 17916 bp, 6 predicted proteins | sample 9134231 | NCBI WGS metagenome assembly JAEEGL01 (sample SAMN16246548, study PRJNA631951) | gut metagenome | biome: gut microbiome; feature: rumen; material: fiber-attached | host: Bos | place: Iran: Karaj | collected 2018-10 | reverse complement strand
TGGGATGTTGCTTCCATCTGGTCGCGAAGCAAAACGATGCAAAGTTCCTTTGTGGGCCTTCGGATTTCTTTACTAAGCCCTTTTATGGTAATGGTAAGGGCACACATATTCTACCACTCCGACCACCTCGGTTCTGCCAGCAGGATTACCGACCACGATGGGAATCCCGTTCAGCACCTGCAGTATCTGCCCTTCGGCGAGCGTTACATTGACCAACGCGTTGCAGGTTCCACCTATCAGGAGCGCTTCCGTTTCACCGGCAAAGAAAGGGACGAGGAAACGGGGTATGGGTATTTTGGTGCGAGGTATATGGACCACGAGCTGATGACCATGTGGCTCAGCGTCGACCCGATGGCCGACAAGTACCCGTCAATTAGCCCGTATGCTTACTGCGCATGGAACCCGGTGAAGCTGGTGGATCCGGATGGAAAGGAAATCAATCCAGTGTATACTAGAGAAGGGCAATATCTTGGCAATACAAAAGAAGGTTTTACCGGAGATCCTCTTATTATGAATAAAAATGATTATGAAACGATGATGGGAGTTTCCGGAGTAACCAATATTTCGGAATTATGCGTAGATGATGTGCAAACTTATGGGGGAACAACATTTGATGATGTGATTGGGAGAGATGCCATAAGTGGAGATGCCCAAGTAGAGGTAATAAAAAACATTATATCGCAATACGATGACCCTGATTTGACCAATCGGTTCGGTTTTAACGCATCTAACTTGGCCAGCAGAATAGGATATGATAAAGATGGTAAAATGGTTGGCCCGAATGCAAATTTTGTGACAGTTACGGACAAAAAGGAAAACATTCCTGCAATGTTTTATTTTTGGCGTGGACATTCAAGTTATGAGTTAACGGTAGAAAATATTACCGCCTCTTTAGTGTACCACGAGTGGTTGGGCCATGAAATAATGGGGTGGGGAGAAGGCGACAATCCTATGAGACGAGCCAGTTCTGGGGGAACACATTACGCATGTTATTTATCAGTCATGATCTCGCCAATTTATAAGAAAACCACTCCGGCCTATCAAAAATTCAACGAAGATGCGTTTAAATATTTATTCAAATAAAACAAAGAATTTCCATGAAACACCTTTTTTTATTGATATTATTTGTGTTTCCTGTTGGAATGCTTTATGGACAGAACAAAGGCAATTGTTCAAGTAATTCCATAGATAGTGTTCATGTCAGGTTCGAGTCCCTGTATGAAGATTTTCTTGATGTCAGTTTTGTATCAGACAAACACACTCTTTCTCTGTTCAAAACAGAAATCACCCCCTCCCCCAATAAACTAGTATATAGGACAAATAATTATGACACAATTGATTATTTGTTTAGTCGCATAAGAATTATCATGAACAATCCTCCTATATGGGATTCAAACATCGTAATCTATGATTGCTGTCCCAGTATTACCATTTCCTCCTATTGTCAAGGAAATGTATGGAAACAGACCTATGTTCTATATGCTGAGGCATATTTCCCTTTTGCTTATGCGGAATTATATAGTTTAATTCGATATTACATTGTAAAATATGTAAAAAAGGATTGAGATGGCTGTTGGCAAGTGAAATAATACTTTGCATTAAAATGACCAGATGAATCAATCCGTACACAAAATCACCCTGCAAAACCGTACTCAGACCATGCGGTTCCACCCCTTCGTTTTCACCGGCAAAGAACGGGATGAGGAAACGGGATACGGTTACTTTGGTGCGAGATACATGGATTATGAGCTGATGACCATGTGGCTGAGTGTCGACCCGCTGTCTGACAAGTACCCGAGTATTTCTCCTTATGCTTATTGCGTGTGGAATCCGGTGAAGTTGGTGGATCCGAACGGAAAAGATATTGTTATAGTTGGCGAAAATGGAGAAAAAACCACATATAAACAAGGGATGTCCACGAAAGGATTAGATAAATTCACCAAGAATGTTGTTGAACACTTAAACGATATGAGTGAGACGGAATCAGGACATGAGGTCGTTTCAAAATTGGTATCTAGCCGAAGAACATATACTTATACTAATAAAAAAGTTAAAGAATCCGTGGGACGAGCTGCGTTTGACGATGAATCGTGTAAATTTTTAATGGGGAAAGCAGAAGCGCGAGACTACGCCCATGAAACATTCCATGCTTATCAGTACGAACTGGGGATGCGTGGGCAAACTGCAACAAGAGAAGTTGGAGCTCGTTTGTTTGAGGCAATGATGTGTAGCCAAATTACCGATTGGAATACATTCCCATTCAGTTGCTTTAATGGGGGACACCATTTTTCAACTGCCATGATGAATCTTTTTCTAAAGGGCTTTAATATGAAAGACTATATTACTGCAAGTCTATCTTTTTTGAATGAGTCAATGGGAGGGGCCTCTTATAAAGAGTTAGGATATCGGCAGGATATTCCCCGAGTTTATCCTCCCATTCGCAAATTTTTAACGGGGGAGGCACAAGAATGAAAAAGACTTTGGCATATCTAATCCTAATCGTAGTAAGTGGTTGTTCTTTGGCTTGGGGCAATTCTCCTTATGAAAAGACTGATACTGTCAAGATTGACGAAGTTGGGGCAGTTTCGGTGTATGGAATTTTCCCCAATTGCAAAATCTTGAATTCCGACAACCATAAGTATGGAGACTTCCTTTTTGAAGTGTATGTTTCTTTCGATGTCACCGACGGGATTATATTATTTGACAAAAGCAAATTTCTTAAAGTTAAATGCATTTGTATTGCGAAAAAAAAACGGGACGGGTATCGATATATTCGATTGTATAAAGAATATTCACATTTGGAGATCTCTACTATTGAACGTGTATACACGAATTATTTTAAGCATGTAAAGTATTTTTCTACGGGCAAAAACCTTAATGGACAGAAAAGGGCATACAATTACACTTATTATTATTCGTTACCCATTCCTAAACTTTTTGACAAATGTTCTGGTCTCAAAAATGTAAATAGTAATTGAGAAGTATACCATGGAGGTCTCCTTTTTACGTTATTACAGCAATACGAGGGGCCGTCGCCGATACAATATTTCCATTAGCTTTACGTTATGGAAACATGTCGAAAGCAGATAACACCATAATGGGTCTGGAGCACGGGAAGATTGGCGACCGCATCGCTGTGGTGCTCAACGGGCAGCAGATTTATAAAAAACTGCGCAAGCCCACGAATCCACGCAAACCCGCACAACAGAAACACCGAGGGAAGATAGGCTTCATTAACAAGCTTTCGGCGAAGTTGGCGGATGCCATAAACCTCGGTTACGCATTGGTGCCCAAACCTAAAAGCGGGCGCACGCCACGCAACGAATTTGTCCACGACAACTTCTACAATGGGGCTACCGTATGGGACGAAGAGAAGGGTGAGTGGGGCGTGTGCTACGAGCATCTGTGGGTGGCACGAGGGCCTCGATTTATCGACAGGGGAATGACGGCGACGGTGGATGGTGGGATGCTGCACATCACATGTCCCAATCCCGGAATGCGCGACAGCCACGCTGTGGCGGATGATCAGTTGATGGTGGCCATCTACAGGCCCACGGTGCCGACGTTACACCTCTTCGATGGCCCGCTGCGGGAGGAGTGCGGCGAGAGTTTCTATGACCTGCCGGAGAGCGAGGGCGAGGAGGACGTGATGCATGTCTACGCCTGGTTTCAAGCTACCAAATACCACCGCTCAGGCGAGGGAAAGATTACCGTCCGCCCCGGTCAGGCAAGCAACAGCATCTACCTCGGGGCATTCAGCAAGTAGGCTCGCCGTAGCCTCGTTAATGCCTCGCTCTATCAAGCACCGCCAGCGAGTCATTGGGCTGGGTGGAGCCTAGTTGCACCCTACCATCTCCCTACCATCTCCCTGCCTACCCCTTAGCTACCTCCTAGCTATCATTATGTTACCCTATAATTATCCTAGAGTTACCCTAGAATTACCCTAGAATTACCCTAGAATTACTATAGTCTTTCTATTGAATTCCAATGTATTGGCGATTTATAGAATTATTATTATATCATAGATATAATAATAGGGCATTTTAGATTCTCAGGAAGAGGAGACTATTGTTCTTTGAAGATGAGCATCTGGCAGTTGCGGCAGTCGAACTGGAGGCGGAAGCGGCGGTCGTTGTTCCTTAATAGCAGGGTGGCGGTGGGTTTGATGTCGAGTTGCGGTTTGCTGCTGTTTTTACCCTGCAGGCAGCAGCCTAGCTCGTAACGTAGGCAGTATTTGGTGGTCATCAGTGCCTTGCCGTCATAGTCCTCGGTCTGCTCCAGTCCGCGTTCTATCTCTTTCGCTCCATGACGTCTGTAGAACGCTTCTGCCTTGTCGTTGATGACGTTGGCGCGATAATCAAGCGTGGGGGTGGGGTAGGGGACTCCGCTGTCGCTGCGGGGGCAGTCGGCGGGACGGTGGTGGGCGATGCGCAGCGCGACGAGTTGCTCCACGGCCTCACGGCGTAGCTGGTTGAGGGTGCCGGCGGGCAGGAAATAACGTCCCTGTGTTTCGTCAACGATGGCGGTGGCCACGAAGGGGGTGTTGCCCAGCTTACTCAACTGTTTGACGATGGGGCTCTCCGCTCCACCGCTGTTGCGGGCCTCCTGCTGCTCAGCGGCCACGCTGTGGGTCACGCTGAGACCCTCCTCGTCGGTGAGCCGCAATGCAAAGCCGTCGGGGGTGGCGCAGAAAAGCATCTCCACGCCTATCTTACGCTCGGCACTCTTGCCCTGCAGCAGTTTCTCGAACCGCTGGTCCTGGTTTCGCCAGAGGGTGGTACCTACTTTGATATCAGGCATCTGGTTGGGGGTGACGGCACGTCCCTGCACGCCGTTGACGAGGAAGCCCTGCAGGCGGCCGTCGGCATCGTAGTAGCAGAGCCCGTCGCCGTTGGCGAGAGGCTCGGTACCACTGATAGTAAGACTGTTGCGGCCCACGGCGGTCACCTTGCCGATAAGTTTTCCTAGCGACTTCTGGGTGGCGAAATTGGCCATAGGCTGACGCTCGCGGAGGAAGTAGTCGGTATATCCGCGGTTGAAGGTGCGGTCAGGGTCGGGGGTGAAGGTATAGGTGCAGTTGCCGGAGGAGGATTCTGAAAGTGGAAAGTGGAAAGTGGAAAGTGGAAAGTTTTTGTTCATTATGTTGTCAAGCAGTTGGCGGTAGTAGGCCGTGATGTTCTTCACATAGCTGAGGTCTTTCAGGCGTCCCTCTATCTTGAACGAGGAGATGCCGGCAGCTATCATGTTCTCAAGCTGTTGGCTGGCGTTGAAGTCGCGGAGCGACAGCAGGTGCTTCTCCTTGAGGAGCAGGTGGCCGTCGCCGTCGTAGAGATCGTAGGTGGAGCGGCAGGGCTGCGAGCAGCATCCGCGGTTGCCGCTGCGGCTGTTGAGGTACTGACTCATGTAGCACTGGCCGCTGTAGCTCACGCAGAGGGCGCCGTGGACGAAGGCCTCGAGGTCGAGACGGGTGGCCTGCCGTATCTCGCGCATCTGCTCCAGGGAGGTTTCGCGGGCCAGCACCACGCGGCGAAAACCCACTTGTTCCAAGAACTTTATACGTTCCACGGATGCGTTGTGGCACTGGGTGCTGGCGTGCAGCTCGATGGGTGGCAGGTCGCACTCCAGCAGCCCCAGGTCCTGGATGAGCAGGGCGTCGACACCGATATTGTAGAGCTGGTGTATCAGCTTCACTGCGGGTTCGACTTCATGGTCGAAGAGCAGCGTGTTGACGGTCACAAAGACCTTGGAACCATAGAGATGGGCGTAGTTCACCAATGCCTCGATGTCCTCGAGGGTGTTGGTGGCGGCGGCGCGGGCGCCGTAGGCGGGCGCGCCGATATAGAGGGCGTCGGCGCCGTGATTGATGGCCTCGCGGCCGAAGTCCAGGTTCTTCGCGGGGGAGAGCAGTTCCAATTTCATGCAATAAATAACGTATCAGCGCGTTCATTATTGCATGACTACGAAATCGAAGATACTGTATGGCGGCTTACGGGCCCTGGGGCGAGAGTTGACCAAGGAAGAATTGCAGGAGGCTAAGTATACCATCCTGCTGGATGAGAACACCTTCCAGCATTGTCTGCCACTGCTCATCTCGCAGGTGGAAGCCTTGCAGGAGGCCGAGTTCATCGAGGTGCCTGTGGGAGAGGAGTGCAAGAGCCTGGAGGTGGCGGCGCAGGTGTGGCAGACCCTTATGGAGGGCGAGACCGACCGCAACGCCGTGGTTGTCAACCTCGGGGGTGGCTGTGTCTGTGACCTTGGTGGCTATGTGGCGGCGGGTTACAAGCGCGGTATCCGTTATATCAATGTGCCAACCTCCTTGTTGTCAATGGTTGACGCCGCCATTGGTGGCAAGACGGCCATCAACTTCGGCGGTGTGAAGAACAGCATAGGCCATTTCTATCCGTCGGCTTTAACGGTCATAGATCCAGCCTTTTTGGACACACTCCCGCAGGAGGAACTCCTCAATGGCCGGATGGAGATGGTGAAGACCGCCGCCGTCACCAACCCCGCATTATTTCATCAGATGCTTTCCACTTTCCACTTTCCACTTTCCACTGTTAAGGATATTGCCCGTATCAAAGCCCGCGTGGTGAAAGCCGACCCCTACGACCATAGTATCAGGAAGATACTTAATTTTGGACACACCTTCGGCCATGCCATCGAGGTCTACCGTGGATTGCCCCATGGTATCACCGTCGGCATAGGCATGCAGGCCGCTATGTACCTCTCCGTGAAGAAGACGGGGCTCCCGGAGGAGATATATAACGCATACTCGCGGTGGCTAAAGAAACAACTATTATCTATTAACTATCAACTCTTAACTTTCAATCTCAAGGAGATAGAATCGATGCTTCCTTTGATGCGGCAGGACAAGAAGAACGCATCAGGAGCCATCCGCTGCGTTCTGCTGCAAGATCTTGGGGCCGCCGTCATCGATGTCGAGGTCTCCGACAACGAGATTCGCGATGCGCTGATGAGGCTGACTATTGAGTAGTCCCAGTTGTCGTATCGAAAAAAAACCGCGGTGTTGGAACCGCGGTGAGAATGTTAATAAACGTTAAACAGTGAATTTTCTTTTCGCCGTCGAAATGGGCGAAGTTATCTGAGCAGTGTGACGGTTCCGTAGCGCGAGTGCCACTCCTTGGGGTGGAGGTTGTTGCGGTAGCGGATGCGGTAGACGTAGGCGCCTTGTGGACAGGGTTTTCCGGAGGGGTCGGTGCCATCCCATGAGGAGTTGATGTCGTGGGTTTCGTAGACCAGCAGGCCACTGCGGTTGTAGATGTACATCTCGAACTCGATGATTCCCTTCATGCCGATATAGAAGCGGTTATTGGAGGACTCGCTAGGTGTAAAGATGTTGGGGATGAACATGTTGTCGTTGCGCATGAGAACATACTGGCTGACGGTGTCGGCACAGAGGCCGTTGTCGGCCACGAGGGTGACGAGGATGGAGTCGGCATCGTAGGGGAGGGTGTATTCGGTACTGATGCCGTCGGAGTAGTGCTCACCGTCAATGTACCAGACGAAGTTGTCGGCCCAGCGGCTCTCGGAGGCGGTGAGGGTGGCGGTCGGGTTCTCCGGGGTGACGAGGAGTGGCGACACATGGATGGCGGCCTCGGGCTTCACGAGGTGGCGGAGGCTGACTTCAGCGGTGCTGGGGCAGGTGGGTTCGGGGTAGTAGTCGCCATAGAGGATGAGGAGCGTGGCGCTGTCGGGGTTGAGCCACAGCTCGGTGCCGTGGGGGTCGCCCCAGAGGGGATCCCAGTCGAAGCCGGCAAGGGTCCACTCGAGATATGGAATGTCGGCGGTAGCCACGACGTGGTAGAGGAGCGTCTCGCAGTCATGCTCGAAAGAGATGGAGAGCGAGGGGGCCGCCAGACCCGTGAGGTCGAGGTGGACGAGGCTGTCGCAGTGGTCGACAGTGAAGAGGGAGTCGACATAGAGGCCTCCGGCGGTGAGTTCATAGGAGCCGAAGAGGTAGGTGGAGCCCAGACAGAAGGTGTCCACTAGGAAGGTCTCTGTGGGGCTGCGCATCTGCAGGTCGAGGGTGACGAGGCTGTCACAGCCGTGGACGGTGTGCAGCAGGAAGGTGGCGGAGTCGTGGTGCTGATGGACGATGCCGTCAATCCAGAGGTAGGGTTCGCAGGCTATCACGGTGTCGATGGTGGCAGCGGCATAGTAGACGGTGAGCAGCAGTCTATGGGTGCTGTCGCAGCCGTGGATGGAGAGGTGGTGGCGCTGGAAGAGCCCGCTGGCCGAGCCGGTGGGTGCGGTGGTGAAGGTGGTGTCGCGCCAGGAGTAGGGGAAGTCCTGCTGGCATCGGCCGACGGTGTCGGTGGCCAGGTAGGTGGGGTGTACTGTGAGCACCATCGTCAAGATGCTGTCGGCGCCGGTATGGGCCGGTAGGGTGTCGAACTGCGTGAAGACCCCGCCGACTTCGTCGGCGGGCACAGTGGCGAAGGTGCGATGGTTCCACTGGAGGGGCAGCTGGTTGTCGCAAACGGTATCGTATAGGGTGACGAAGACGTTGCGGTGGACGAAGAGACTGTAGGAGAGGATGCTGTCGCAGCCGGCGACGTTGAGGATATGGAGGGTGTCGGTGACCGAATCGCCAATTATAGCGGCGAAGGTGCGGTGGTAGAAGGTGTAGGGCAACTGGTTCTCGACGATGGTGTCGCGGTAGGTGCCGTAGGTGGTGGGAATTACCGTCAGGTGCATCGTCACCGTGCTGTCGGCTCCGAAGCGGTCGGTGAGAGTGTCGACGGTCGAAGTGTCGACCGCAATGGCGAAGGTATGACCATTCCAAGTATAGGGAATCGTGCTCTCGCAGACGGTATCATATAAGGTAGTGTCGACATTGCGGTGGACCACCAAAGTGTAGGAGAGAATGCTGTCGCAGCCTTTCGAATTGAAAATTGAGAATTGAAAATTGATAACAGAGTCTGTAAAGGTGGTGTCGAGGAAGGTGTGGGGCAGGCTGTTTTCGACGATGCTCTCCGAATAGGTGCCGTAGGTGGTGGGGATTACTGTGAGCTGTAGAATTATCACGCTGTCGGCGCCATGTTGGTTCAGGAGGGTGTCGTAAGCGATGAGGAGGTCTGGGGTGGAATCGCCGGGCACAGCGGTGAAGGTGTGGCCGTTCCAGGTGTAGGGCAGCGCACCCTCGCAGACGGTGTCAAAGAGGGTGGTGTCGACGTTGCGGTGGACAAAGAGACTGTAGGAGAGGATGCTGTCGCAGCCAGTGATATTGAGGATATGGAGGGTGTCGGCGACAAAATCACCAATTATGGTGGCGAAGGTGCGGTGGTAGAAAGTGTAGGGCAGCTGGTTCTCGACGATGGTGTCGTGGTAGGTTCCGTAGGTGGTGGGGATTACCGCCAGATGCATGGTGATGGTGCTGTCGGCACCGAAATGATTGAGGATGGTGGTCACGTTACTGCCAGCAGCGGAGAAGATGCTATCATTCCACGTATACGGCAACACATGTTCGCAAATGGTATCAAATAAGGTGGTGTCGACATTGAGATGGACCACTAGGGTGTAGGAGAGGATGCTGTCGCAGCCGGCGGCGTTGGTGAGCCTGAAGGTGGCAGTGGCCGAAGCGCTGGACGCTGTCCCGCCAACCGAGTCGACGGGCACTGTGGTAAAGGTGGTGTCGAGGAAAGTGTGGGGCAGGCTGTTCTCGACGATGGCTTCGGTGTAGGAAGCATAAGTGGTTGGGATTACCGTGAGTTGCATTGTCAAGATGCTGTCGGCGCCGTCGACGGTCTGCAGGGTGTCGAACTGGATGCCGGCAGCGTTGAAGGTGCGGCCGCCCCAGGTGTAGGGCAGTTCGCTCTCGCAGACGGTGTCGTAAAGCAGGGTCCCTACGTTCTCATACACTATCAAGGTGTAAGAGAGGATGCTATCGCAGCCAGCGGCATTGGTGAGCCTGAAGGTAGCAGTGGCTACAGTCCCGCCGACCGAGTCGGTGGGCACAGAGGTGAAGGTGGTGTCGAGGAAGGTGTAGGGCAACTGGTTCTCCACGATGGTTTGTGTAAGGGAGCCGTAGGTGGTGGGTATCACCGTCAGCACCATGGTGAGGATGCTGTCGGCGCCGGTAGAGGCCGTAAGGGTGTCGAATTTAGTACCTGCTTCATTGAAAATAAGCCCATTCCATAGTAGTGGCAGTTCTGTTTCACACACGGTGTCGTAGAGCATCGTGCCGACGTTCTCGTAAACCTGTAGGAAGAAGGTGAGGATGCTGTCGCAACCGCCGGCATTGGTGAGGCTGAAGGTGGCGGAGGCTATAGCCCTGCCGGCCGAGTCGGCGGGCACGGAGGTGAAGGATGTGTCAAGGAAGGTGTAGGGCAGCTGGTTTTCTACGATGATCTGTGTGAGGGTGTCGTAGGTGGTAGGCTCCACGGTGAGGCGCATGGTGATGGTGCTGTCGCCACCATACCATGTCGGCAGCACCAGATGCTTGCTGCCCGCCCCGGTGAAGACACTGTCGTTCCATGTAAAGGGCAGTGCGCTTTCGCACACCGTAGAGTCGAACGTTACTTCCACGTCGAACAGTGCTGAGAGTTGGTAGTGTACTGCGCTGTCGCAGCCGTGGATGGAGAGGTAGTGGCGCAGGAAGGTGCCGCCGACCGAGTCGTTGGGCACGGAGGTGAAGGTGCTATCGTGCCAGGTGTAGGGGAAGTCGCCTTCGTAGACGGCGGTATCTTGTGTGACATCGTAGACGGGGTAGACGGTAGCGCTATGATAGAGTGTATCGGGGCAGCCGTTGCTGTCGGTCACCATGCAGCTCCAATTGGTCATTTCGCCCACGGGAACCACGATGCTGCTGTCCTCCTCACCGGTGCTCCAGAGGTAGCTTAACGCGTGTTCCACCGTCATAGCGATGCTGTCGCCCTCACAGGCAGTTTTCGTTCCTGTGATTACGGGCTGTATGGCATTCATCGTCAGGTTGATGGTGTACACTGCCGTATCCAGGCAGGCATCGCCGGCGATACCCGAGACGAGCGTCACCGTGTAGGTGCCCGGTGCATCGTAGACCCCTTGGGCGTTGTAGGTCGTCACTGTGTCGCCGTTGCCGAGGTCCCACCAAGCCGTCTCGCAGGGCTCTCCCGTGCCGATGGGAGTCACCCCGTCGGACGAGATGGTGCTGGTGTTCTTGAAGTCCACATGAATCTTGCAATCTTTCACGGTCTGCACATATTCCATCTGCGCCAGCGGATAGCGTGTGCCAGCGAAGGCCGAGAGGGTGAAGTAGCAGTTCTCCTTGTCCACGAAGGCACAGTTGCAGTAGTAGGTGATGTCGTTGTTCGTCGGCACGACGATGCTCTGCTCGTGACTGAATACCGTGGGATTTTCGTTGGTGTACCAGCTGTAAGCGAAGCCCGAGGGAGCCGAGAAGCGGTTGGAGTCCACCTCACCGCAGCGTTCGCTGACCATAGTTTTCTGTAGGCAGTTGAGGGTGAAGTAGGCGTAGCCGTAGTGCGACCCTTCGTTGCAGTCGTAGGTGGTGAGACGCACATATATTGTCTGGCCGGCATAGGCGCTCACGTCGATGCCCACCGTCGTCCAGTCTTTCCAGAGGATATCCTCGCCATAGATGTTCCATCCGAGGTTTTGGTTGGCCACGAAGTCTGCCGTACCACACTGCGGGTCGATGAGGTTCATCGTCGAATCCAGCAGCTCCAGTCGGAAGCGTGGCTGGTCGGAGGCACCGTGCATGGGATCCTGCATCACAGCGGCATATTTCAGGATGAGCAGGTCGAACGACATGGTGTCGGGCACCAGTGCGTAGGTGATAGCCTCCGCCTGGGGGTCCGAGGCACCGCCGGTAGTCCAGTTGCCGAGACGCACACTTGCCGGAGCTCCCGGTGCCACCGTGCGCAGCTGTCCACCCGTCCGTGGGTCTCTCTCGTTGGCATCGTAGTGCACCGTGTGGCGGCTCGCTCCGCTCGTCGCCCCCGAGTCTATCGCACCCACCGCTCCATAGGGATTCCCATAGGTGCCGTAGGTACAGGTGGTGTATTCCGCCGTCAGGTTCGTCGGGTCTATACATCCTGTGCCGCCGGCAGGCGTGAAGAAATGCACAGTGTCCCTATAATCATTGGTGCAATAACCGTTACCGTTGTCGCATACTGCGCTGAATATCACCGTATAGCTCGTCAGCGCCTCCAGCCCCTCTATCACACATGGGCTCGTCGTCACTCCGGGTACTGTCCACGTCGTACCACCCATCGGCACCACCTCCACACTCAACGTCGGATTTCCCGTCTGACGCCATGTCAGCACCGCGCTCTCGCTCTCTATCTGCTTCACCTCCAAGCTGTGCGTTCCGCACTCAGAGAGGTAGATATCGTCCAGCCACACCCGTGTCGACCCCGAAGGTTCGCCGATGCGGAAAGCGATGAAATGGTGGCTCGCCGGCACATCGGCGAAATCAGCCCGCTCGCGGTGCCAGCTGCCGTCGAACACCGAGAAGGTCCTCACGGGCACAAAGGTCCTCGCATCCCATGGGTCGCTCATCACGCCCACTGTCAGCGTACCCCGATTGCCGCTCTCACCCTTCATCCAGAACGACATTGTCACCCCGCTCAGCGAGTCAACAGCCAATCCTCCCAGCGTCAGGGTGTTCTGGTAATTCGAATATTTGTACATCGTCAGCGAGCGGCTCCCACTATGACTCTCTGTCGTCACCACACTCACTTCCCTGCTGTACGACGAGGAGTACTCCAGCGGCCAGTCTTCCGGCACCGAGGTCATACCCTCGAAATCGATACAGAGCGGCAGTGCCTGCGGCGATGCCAATGTCGTCACCTGATACGGTTCGTTACAAGTAGCTCCCGAGTCGCACTTCACATAGAAGTCATACGTGCTGCTATAGTTCAATTCCATTTCGTACGGCATCTGCTCCACCCTTACAAAAGTGCCGGTGCCTTGAGCGAATCCCTGCGGACCATATTCCACATAGAAGCCGCCTCCCGACTCGCCATCAATCACCACCACATTGCTTCTGTTCAGCGTGACCGTCGCACGCGTGTCGCACGAATCAACCACCAAGTTGTCTATGTAAACGTAATTGCTGCTGCCTGTGCGTTTGAATCCTATGTAATGGCCTCCGCCCGTATAGGGCTGCAAACTTGTATACACCGTTATCCATTCGCTGGTCCTCGTCACCCGCAGGGTGTCCACCTCCACGAATGTGTGCTCGTCGGCCGCATCTGTCAGCACCCCCACTATCAGGCGTGTGTTCGTGTCGTTCACCCTCATACTCAGCCTCACGGCCACTCCACGGACTTCCCCCATATCGGGTGTCACCATCATCTGCTCCCCGCTGCCCGAATACTCCAAATAGCTGTCGTCACTCCAACGATAGTTATATACTCTGGGATAGTTTCCTGTATTCTCCGTATGTCGGGTCCATCCTCTTGGCACAGTCCCCGAGGCATAAGCCGAGAAGTCGTCGCAGTAGGGCAACGTCACCCTGTGCGACGTGCTTATCTCTTTCCATTCCCAGCAACCTGTGGTGTCCTCGGTGGGTGTCGTCAGCAGACGGTAGGTGGTGTCGGGCAACAGATTCTCCAGCGCATAACTCGCTGCCGTCACATGCACCCGCGTCGTGTCTGAGTACGGATACACTGTATAATGCAACCAATAGTCTGGAGCGACGGCATATTGCCGGCAAGTAATCGTCGTCGCCTCCTCCAATTCCAGCTTCACCAGCGGTATCGGCCGTAGATACAGATGGCCGATATAGAGATAGTTTGTACAATACCGCTCCCCTTTCATCCTGATGGCCACATAACGGCCTTCACCAGTGTAGGACGAGAAATCCAACTCATCGGTATACCAGATATCCGTACCGCCTCTCAGCACCTGTAACGAGTCGAAAGACGACATGTCGTTGGGGTCACTCATCACACCCACCACAGCCTCACTCGAACAGTTTCTCCAGCGGTAGCATATCTGGCCCGATACCTCATGCAGACTCTCCACATCCACATCCGGCAGCACCGCCACCATCGGGCAGTCGTCATAGTAGCTCGAATACATCATCAACGCACTGTCGCCATAGTAATCTACCGTATGAATCTCGTCGTTGTTGCAGTCAATCATTCTGCCCCAACCCTCGGGATAGGATTCCGAGGTGCTCCCGTAAGCGCTGAACTCCTCACACAGCGGCAGCGTGATGAAGATACCCGTCGTCACCGTGTCGGGTGGGATGCATGAGTAGGAATAGGCATCGCACTGCGCAGAGAGCGTATACTCCGTCTGCGACCGCAGACCCGTGATAAAGAACGGTGTCTCCGTCACATGCAGGAGGCTGTCGAGACCGTCGGAGGCGAGGTGAATCCAATAATCCACAGGAGTGTCGACATCTTGCTGGCAACTAATCATGTTATACCCCGCCAAGCTGAACTTCGGCATCGGGCACCCCTGCAGTCTTATGTAGTCAATATAAAGGGTGTTGTACTGCTGCGGATGCCCTTTCATCCTGATGGCCACGAAACGGCCAGGCAGTGTGCCGGCAAGATGCCCGCGTCCCATATTCACCTTTTGCGTGTACCACCTCTCCGTCCGCTCCCCCCGCAAGGTGTCGATAGGAACGAAAGACTCCCATTGTCCCGGCGATTCCACCAATCCTATCTCCACATCAAAAATATTGTCCTGAAAACGATAGCGCATCTGAAGGGAGAGGTCTGCGATATCCTCGATAGCCACATCGGGCATAGAGGCATAGAAAGAACTACTGTCGCTCCAGCTACTATAAAAACGCAAGGACCAATTATTTGACGATGTCGTATAGCAGTCGCAACTGGTATGCGAGAAGGTCCACGCTGTCGGCCGCTTGTCGCAGCCGCTGCCGTAGGTATCGAATTCCTCGCAGTGTGGCAGCAGGAGTCGCATGGGCATGGTGACACTGACCGCTGGCGCACAGGTATAACCGAGACTGTCGGCCCGGTGGTAGAAATCATAGGTGGCACCTGGAGTGAGGCCATCGATTATCAACGTGTCTCCCGTCGCACGGAACACACGTCCCATTCCCTGCGTCTGTCCAATGGCGCAGAGTTCCACATAAAGACCCTTGGCGCCAATCAAAATGACTTGCGAGGAGGAAATCGCTCGCACTGTCACTTCGGGTAGCGTGTCTAGCACCACGTTGTCCATGTGGATGGCGTTGTAATAGCAGAGGTAATGGAGGGCGATGTAGCGTCCGGTGCCCGTATAGTTGGCAAAAGAGGTGGTGTGACGGAAAGAGGTGGAAGTACCGCAGACCACGGTGTCGACAGGAATAAAGGTGGAGAAGTCGGTTGGATCCTCCATGACTCCTACCTCCATGCGGTTACGGTCTCCGAAGAAGTTGTAGAATGCCGAAAAGGTGAGGTTGTGCAGCGAAGGAATATCAGGTTCGGGGAGTATGAACACCTGCAGTCCGTCGCCGCAGAAATCGAGGTCGTGGGTGTGGTCGTTGTAGATACGCGGATAGGTGCCACTGCCTATGCGCCGCCATCCTTCGGGTATGTGGTTCACCTCGCATTGCTCGAAATCTTCGCAATAGGGAATGGGTACCGGCGTGGGTGTGGTGATGCGGATGGGTTGGCAGGCGGCGGTGCCGTCGGGAGCCGTGAGGTACAAGTCATAGCTGGTACTGGGAGTAAGTCCCGTGAGCGCCAACTTGCACGAGTCGGTAGTTCCAGAAGATACGGAAGCGCCTGTGATTTCCGAGAGTTGATAACTATAGTGGGCCGCAAGGGTGTCCGTATTCCAGGTCAGCACAACATTCGTCGAATTCAAAAGGAGTAGAGAGAACTCTGTAGCGGTAGGCAGGGGTGTGCGTGAGATGACCAAGTCGTCGATGTCGAAGGTATGGCTGCCCGAGGTAGACACCGCCCGTATCGCCAGACGTGTGGCTGAGGAATTGGGTAACTGCACGCGGTGGAATTCCTCCACTGACGTGTTGCTAATTGATGTCAAGGGGACAAACGACGACACTGCATTGGTGTCTGTCATGTAACCAAGCTCAAGGGATGTAGTGTTATAGGTATATTGGTTATTGGCATTGTACGTCAGTTGCACCCACAGACCTCCGAGGGTGTCGCCGGCGGCCAACGGAGGCAGGAGGTAGACATCGGGAGTGCTCGAACTCATGTAGAACTGCATCGCACCACCGATGACACCATTGGAGGAGGAACTGCTATAAATCTGTTTTGCGCTCCAGCCCTCGGGATAATTCTCGACGACACCGTCGAAATCCTCGCAGTAGGGCAATGTCATCACGTGGTTTACAACGAGAGGTACCAGGTGGCAGTCCAACTGCGTGTCCTGCGTGCTGAAGGCACGGAGAGTCAGTCGGTGGTACTCGTTCCCATTCAGTCCGGGAACTGTGAATGGGGAAGAGGTGGCGATATATTGGGCACCGTCCTCCTTTTCCACAATGACACCCGTGGCATTGCCGAGGGTGGTATAGGTTACCTCCACAGATGAAGCCGTGGTGGCGACACTGGAGGAATTGACAACGCACGATCCGAGATACACATTGTCGATATAGTAGTGATATGAGTAAGAATAGGGTACAAAGCGGAAGGCAATATACTGGCCAGTACCCTCATAGCTGCTTAGGTCGACATACACCTGCTGCCATTTGTTTTTCGAAGTGAGGCGAACGGTCTGAACGGAAGTAAAGGTCTCGGGGTGGTTGGGATCGGTCATCACACCGATGGTAAGAATATTGTAATACGAGGAGGTGTAGGTGGCTTCGTCATTGGGACAATAGGCCGAGAAAGAAAGCACTAGCTGCGAGGGGTTTGGTACGGGAGGCAGGATGGCGTGGTTGGAATAGCCGGTGGTAGTATAGAGGTCAAGAGTATAGGGGGAGCTACAAGCGGGGTCGTCGCTGAGTTTCGGATAGCCGGGGATGGAGCCGCTGCGGAAGAGCCATCCGTTAGGACGGGAAGAGGACTCGTCGAAATCTTCACAATAAGGGGTGAGGATGGGGTCGGCATGGGTAACCACCTCGATGGGGTCGAATCCGGAGTGACCGCCCCAGATGTAACCACCGCCAGAGCCACCGCCTACATAATATACCACGCCCATGCCGTTCTCCTCTGGACACTGGCACTGGGTACGGAAAATGAAGTCATAGGTGGTGCTGGCATCGAGGCCGGTGATGGTATAGGGCGAGGAGGTCATCTCGACACTGGCACCGGTCCCTTGGGCAAATCCTTGAGGACCGTATTCGCAGATGAGAGCACTGGCACCGTGGCCCGTCCAGGTGACGGTGGCGGAGTGCTCGGTGAGGTCGGTGACAGCCACCTCGGCGGCGATGCAGGTCTCGATGCAGAGGTTGTCGATATAGGCCGCGCCCGTGAGTTCTTTTACAGCGATGCGGCCCGTATGGAGCACGGCGGTGGGGAGGGCCGTGGTATGGTGCAGCCATTCGTTGGTAGCATCAAGGGTGTCGTAGGGGACGAAGGTGTTGGTATCCATCAGGTCGGTGACAATACCAACAGCGAGAGTGGAATTACTCCAGTCTCTCTTATACCAAAAGTTGACATAGAGGCTGTCGGTGCAAAGGGAACTGGGAAGGATGCGGGGAAGGATGGCCACGGGACGATAGGTAATGCCACCAGTGGTGTAGGTGGAAAGGCGGAGAGACTTGCTGTCCTCATGGCCAGTAGATGTATAGACATAGCAATTGGTATAGGAGGGATTCCAACGATCCCACTCAGCAGGATAGTTATTGTAGTAGTCGTAGTTCTCGAAATTGACACAATAGGGCGGGGCGACAGGAGGATAGAGGGTGGTGTATTCGAGGGTGCGGTAGTTGCAGGAGAATTCCTCGCCAGCCTCACATTGCGGCCACACATGGAAGGTGTAGGGTGTGGCTGTGAGGAGTCCTCCGATGGTGGTGGGACTCTC
>JAEEGL015629095.1_pt1 | contig 17918 bp, 14 predicted proteins | sample 9134231 | NCBI WGS metagenome assembly JAEEGL01 (sample SAMN16246548, study PRJNA631951) | gut metagenome | biome: gut microbiome; feature: rumen; material: fiber-attached | host: Bos | place: Iran: Karaj | collected 2018-10 | reverse complement strand
CCTTAAAATATTGGATAATAGAGCAAAAACACTAGAGGTTTTGGTTCAGGATCTTTTTCTCCTTACATGTCTTGACAGTGGAAGGGAAGAGTTACATTTTGAAAAGGTACCTGTTGTTCAGTTTTTGGAAGAGTTTTTTTTTGCAGTTGAAATTGATGAAAAGTTTTCGGATAACACGTTAATTCTTGATGTTGATGAAAAAATTGACGCTATAATATATGCAGATGTAGGCAAGATGAGCAGGGTACTTGATAATCTGTTTAGTAATGCTCGTAAATACTCGGACGTGGGGTCAACAATAACTCTTGGGTGTTATACTGTAAAAGATTTTGCATATATTTATGTCAAAGACAATGGCTATGGTATCCCTAAGGAAGATATTCCATATATTTTTAACAGAACCTACAGAGTATCACAGGCACGAACTCCGGAAAAAGAAACAAGCAATGGACTGGGATTATCAATAGTGCATAGCATAGTAATGCATCATAAAGGAGAGATTACTTGTAATAGCAAAGAAGGAGAAGGTAGTATTTTTACAATAAAATTACCACTAACAGAAATATGATATTTTTTTGAAGTAATTGGAGAGATAAACTAATGCAACCTAAGATCAGCGTTGTTGTGCCGGTTTATAATGGCGAAAAGTACATAGAGTCATTTATAAAATGCATTGAACGACAAAAGTATAAAAATATAGAAATAATCTTTGTTGATGATGGAAGTACTGACGATACTTTAAGAATTTGCAAAGAATATTCTGATAAGGACAACAGGTATTTGGTTTTCAGTAAAAAAAATGGTGGCCCAAGTAGTGCTCGAAACGTAGGAATAGAGAATGCCACTGGTGAGTACATTGTATTTTTTGATATAGATGATGAATTTTCGAATGACATATTAAGTGACAATGTTCAAATGGCCATAGAAAACAATTCGGATGTAGTTCTTTGGAATTTTAAAATGGTCTGTATGGACAAGGGCAATGAAATTATTAGAAAGATCGGGAAGTCAGTAAGTGCAAGTAAAGAGGAGTTCTTTAACAAATATTTTATCCCAGTTTTAGATAATGAAATGTTTAATCCACCGTGGAACAAGCTTATTAAACGAAAAGTTCTTATTGATAACAACATCAGATTTGATGATTGCTTTTCGATTTATGAGGATATTCTTTTCTCTTATCAGCTTTTTCAATATGCCGATAGAATATCAATTAATGACAACGTTTATTATGACTATATCATAAAAGAAGAGGGGAGCCTTCTTACGAAATTTCATAGTGAATGTTTTAGGGTTTTAATTGAAATTTTGGGTAATGCCATTAAGTACGCATATTTGTTTGAGGATAATATGCTTCAGATAAACAGAATTAAAGAGCAGACAATATTTCTGACAAAAGGGTACATCAAACAGATATGTGTTAATAAGGAAATTAGTTTTAGTCAAAAAAAGATTTATCTTGCAGAAATAGCTGAAAATAAAACTTTCTTAAATATCATTAATACTGTAAGCGTTGAAAAAAAGTCTTTACCGGCTAGAGAAATGATAAAGCATAAAATGTATGGTTGTCTGATATGTTATTACAATATTTTGGATGCCATAAGATAAAGAGAGGAATTTGTGGGTATGGAAAAGGTAAGAAATATGCCGGGGACATTGGAATTTCATTGTCTTATTGCAGCTGTTGTTTTTATTACAATTTGTTCAAAGAGTTCATTTTTTTATCCTATTAACGACTGGGGAGATGTAGATTGCTACTACACTATAGGACTTGGTATGTTAAAAGGACTTGTTCCTTACAGGGATCTTTACGACCAAAAGGGAATAGTGATATTTAGCTTGTATGCTATAGCGAACCTTATATCAGCCAAAAGTTTTATTGGTGGCTATATTCTTGAAATAATAAGTGCATTTTTCTTTTTGTACATCACAATGAAAATTGCAGAGCTTTTTTGTGATATAAAAAAATATACACTTCCACTATGTTTTATAGTTGCGGGTAGTGTATATTCATCAGCTTCAATCTGCCATGGCGGCAGTGCTGAAGAACTTCTTTTACCGCTATTTTCTTACGGACTGTATCTGTGCACAAAACAGATTGTAAAAAAAGAAATTCCATCTAAAAAAGAGATGTTTGTATTTGGAATATTTGCGGGGCTTATATTTTTTAGTAAATATACATTATGTATTTACTATTTAAGTATGATTTTGATAATGATAGTTGATTCTGCTATTAACAAGAATCTTTTAACGCTACTAAAAAGAGCATTGCTATTTGTATTGGGTTGTATTCTTTTATGTATTCCGATTATATTATATTTTTCATATAATAATGCGCTTTCAGATTTATATACAGCGTATTTTTATAATAATATCTTTCATTATACTCCTGATGATCCTTCAATAACTTTTCTATTCAGGACCAGTACTTTCTTTAGAAAAAGAAACATATTGGACATTATTCTTATTGCACTAAGTTTTATTTATTTGATAAAAGAAAATAAAAAGCTGTTATTCTTTTGCCACTTGCTCGTGTTTTTTACAGTTTTTTATATGCAGTTTTTTGTTGGATATCCTCAGAAATATTACGGCATTCCGTTATATACTCTTGAGGCAATCGGATTATGCATAATAGTGGAATTATTTAAAAAAGTAGATTTATCAAGAAAAAAGATTTTTAGTGTATCCGTAGTCGTTGCTATGATTGCCCTTGCATTTATTTTTACAAACAATAAATATATGCTTTTTAAAACTAAAGAGCAGACCAGGCAGTATATTCTTGCAAGTAAGATGGAACAATATGGATATGAAGATTACCATATGCTAAGCTACAACAACCTTGATGACGGTTATTATTTTGCAACTGGCAAATTTCCTAATTTCAGGGCATTTATTCAGGATAATCTCTCCTTTGATGATTTAAAAAATGAACAAAATGAGCTTATTAATAACAGGAAGGTAGAGTTTATAGTTACCAAAAAGATCTTGTGTGATGAAAAGGACTATGACGTCGTTCTTTCTAAATATGGAGAAGATAAAAAGAAAGACATAGTTACTTTCAAAGATTTTCAATATGAACTTGTAGATGAAACAGAAGAGTTCTATGAAGACGAATACTTTTTGATCAAGCTCTACAAAATAAAAGACTGACTTAGTGTCTTTTAACACGTGCTATTAACGAAGCCGTGATTGCACAATATGCGGCAGGCAAAATTATTCCGGAAATACTATAAAGTATAGGCCATATAACTGATAAGCCGGTTATCATAACAACCGGAAGGTTACCTAAATATGAAATATCAAGGTTATATACTTTGATAAGAATTAGGCTTACAGGTTTAAATGCAAAGAAGTGTAATGCCATAATTTCCAAGGAACATTTTCCTATATATTTCAGAGATTTAATATTGGAAATAAAGCTAATCTGCGATATCGATATAACAAAGATTACAGAGACTATCATTGAAATTATGTCTAAAGGATCATTTAGGTGGCCATATATTCCAACCATTATAGTATTTCCTATGATTACAGATATAGTGAAGCTCAGCAAACCAGTGGGATATAGATATTTTTTTATAAAATCATTTACGTTAAATTTTTTGTAGAGTACTCCCAAATAAAATAGGAAAAATCCTTCACAGGCACTTGGAAGGTTAAAGGTGGTAGGAGTTTTACTGTATTTTGATAATTTCCATAGAATAATCGCTACAATGCCATTAATTAAATATCTATATTTACCTTGAAATATTCGGCTTGAAAAGTAGTCGGTAAGTATATACATTATGGACAACAAAATTAGAGATCTCAAAAACCACATTGGACCTGTAAGTGGCTGCATTTTTCCAAACAATAATTTGAATAATTCAATAATAAAATTTTTGAGACCGTTTATACGATAGCTTTCATCTAATATATGTAATTGGACAAATAGATTTTGGAACAAAAAAAAGAAGAGGTTAAATTTTAAAAATGGAAAATAATAAGCTTTGACCTTTTTGGAAATGGATTTAATAGGTGAATTAATACAACTTTCGTTATATAAAAAACCATTGATAAAAAAGAATGTTGACACATTAAAAAAACTAAGCCAGTTTAAAAGCACAGGATGGTCGAGTAATGCAATATTGCCGGAGTTTGAAATGGCGTGGCTCATTACTACTGCAATTATGGCTATTCCTTTTGCGGTATCAAGATAATCTATTCTTTTTTGCATTGACATCTCCCCCAAAATAATCAAAGTATTTTAATTGTAATATCTCATATATATAAGTCAAGAGTATGGAATAAATTTATGGAGTGAATATTTAGTGAAGCTGCTTGTTGGAAAAGTACATAATAAAGAAAAATTTGATCATGAATGTAAGACAATAGATGTTTTTAAATTTGTATTAGCTTTTTTCGTTATAGCTATTCATGTAAAACCTGATTATTACTGGGAAAGCCAGCTTGTTAAAAATGCGTTTGCGCAGATATTATTGTTGGCTGTGCCTTTCTATTTCATGTCATCCGGTTTTTTGATTGCATCAAAGTTTAGTGATGATCCTGTAAGTAATCAGAATGTAATAAAAAAACAACTGAAAAAAGTTATGATTCTATATATTAGATGGGAAATCATATATTTGCCGCTGACACTTTATGGAATGTCAAAAGGAAGAGAACCTATTTCTTCTAGAATTTTAGATTTTATAAGAAGATTACTTTTTGTTGGTGAGTTGTACAATTCATGGCATCTCTGGTACTTGCTTGCATGTATCTATGCATTTGTGATTCTGCTGGCTGTTGTCAACAGACCATTGTCCAAATTGAGATACTCACTGGTATTTGTGACTGTTCTTTTGGGGGTTATTACAATATGTATAGACTTAATTAATTATTCACATATTGATTCGCTAAATAGTTTGATCATTGTAAGAAGCCTGATTGGCAATACTATAATCAGTAGCAGAGTATTGCAGGGGGGAATATTCATTCCGGTAGGTATGCTTTTATATTACTATTCCCTAGATACCACGGCTACAAGCGTATTAGTTTTTGTATTATTTATATTTGATATGCTGGTTGGAAACCTTTTTATCAGTAAATTAGTATCTACACTCTATATTGTTTTATTCTTTAATCTGATAATGAAAATTCGAACCGGTTTAAATAATTCACTTATACTGCGTAAGTTGAGTTCAACCATATATTTTATACATATGTATGTATGGACGATAGTGTATATGATATTTTATCATCGCCAGAGCTTCGGAACAGGGATCTATTTGAGTGTTAGTATTATATCTACAGTTATTGCGTTTATTTGGCATCAACTAAAAAAGGCATTTAATAAAAGTTGATCATAAAAACGAAATTACCTGATTTCATGGCTTTTTTGTATTCTGAAGCAGAAGTCTTGGAATAAGGATTATTGATTCCAATTCTTACATATGAACTTCCGGCCGGGATTTCAATGCTTTTTTCATTGTATCCGAGAAAATCGCCATCAGTAGCTATAAGGTTATTATTGATATCAAAAAAATACAGGCAGTGGATTCGTTGTTCGGCCATGGAATCAGTTGCGAACAGGCTTACTGTAAGCATTGTTTTTCCTGATGGAATAACACAGTAGCCATTGCCATCTTTGTTTACTACCAATGTACCCCAATGCCGATCTTCCATTAGTTCGCCGGTTGTTGTATCAAATGTCATGTAAAGAAAATCGTTCCATTTTGAAAGGGTTGTTACGTTATCAGATTCATATGGGGCAGGATTCATAATTGCAGATATCATATCCATGTTGGCTGAATAATTGTACCTGTTAATTATTGCAAAGTCATAGCCGTTATCCCAGTAAATGCATTTAATGCCGTGATTTTTGGCTCTTGCGATAAAATTAGACGCATGGATTTTTCTATAACTTGATGGAACATAGCCATCTGTTGTTCCCCATTCACCGATGATTATTGGGGCGCCTATGAATTTTGAAAATTTTTCAAGACTTGCAAAGGAGGAATCGAGTGTTTGATCAAATTGCTGTGAATAATCATGTACAGTTACAATTATCTTATCTGAAACAGTATCTTTAGGGAGCTTAAAAGCTTTTTGAAAGTTTGATTGAGGTTTATCCAAAAGAGTCGGAACCATCAAAATTCGGCCAGCATTATTAGCACCTGAATTTCGAACTATATCAACAAAGAGCTGATTTAGTTCATTAAGCTGGGTTGCAGCTTTAGAACCAAAGCTCCAGGATTTTTCAAAATTATCTACTTCGTTGTATGACTCAAAAATAAGGTGATTATCATATGCTGAAAAATAATTGGAAATGTCAGTCCATATGGCAGCCGCATCAGCTTTTACTGCATTAAAAGAACTATCTGTTACACCGGCATGGATTATATTATCGTCATGATGGGTGTTGAGAATTACGAATATACCATCTGCAATGCAGTAATCAACAACTGTTTTTACTCTATCAAGCCAGTCTTTGTGAATGTGTATAGTGCCGTTTTCATCACGATAAATATGAGTATGCCATGTGACAGGAAGGCGTATTACATCAAAGCCGAGTGATTTAATATAGTCAATATGCTGTTTGACAATCTGTGGATTGCCCCATACCGTTTCTTGAGAGAGATTACCGTCTCCGGTCGGATCACCAAAATAAGCATCAAGAGAATTTCCGAAATTCCAGCCGGCTTTCATGTTTGAAACGAAGGAGGAGGCTGTTAATGAACTGTTATTTATTTCAAAAGCTCTGGTAGGAATAAATAAAGAGCAAACTAAAGTAGATATCATTATTGCTATAGATAGAAGTTTTTTCATAGATTAGTCCTTGTGAATATATTTTGCAGTTGTAATTAATTATGAATGTATATATGATTATTTTCAAGCGCTTATAAGTGAGGGGGAGATTATGAAATTAAAGATTAGAAACTGGATAGGGGGTATTTTATTTTTCTTTTCATTGATACATATTTGTGTATCGTTTTATTTTTCAACTATAACGGCAGTTTGGTTTGATGAAATTTATTCTATGGTCTTTGCTTTTAGACCGGCCAGGGAACTGGTTGCATTTACTGCAAGAGATGTTCATCCGCCATTATATTATCTTATTCTTAGGTTTTTTCTTTTGATCTTTGATAAGCTATTTCCATTTATTGAAGCAGAGCAGGTTGGAAAAATTGTTTCGATTATTCCATATATTCTTATTATGGTCTATGCAATTACGATCATAAGAAAAAAATGGGGAATGTTCGTTTCAGGCTTGTTTGTTTTCTGCCTGTGCTATATGCCTGAGATAATGTATAAGACTGTCGAAATCAGAATGTACAGCTGGTCTCTGTTTTGTATTACCGGATTAGGTATTCATTTTGTAAATATTATTATGGATTTCTTTGATAAAAAGAAAATCTCTATAATAAATTTTGCTGCAATATTTATATACACAGTTGCTGCTTTGTATTTACATTATTTTGCTGCTATAGCTGTGTTCTGGATATATTTTGCTTCTTTGATGATCATTCTTTTTAGATGTATTAAACAAGCTAAGCAGGGAAAAGATTCAAAGAGTATCAGTCTTAAATATATTGGTTCATTAATAGTTACGGGTATTGTTTCAATAATATGCTATATCCCATGGATATCGATTGTGTTATCGCAGGTCAGTGCTGTAAAAGAATCCTACTGGATCTCACCGCTGGGACTAAAAACGCCATTCAATACCGCTATGTTTTTATTCAAGGCAAGATATAACAGTGAAATTATAGCCACTGTGTTAGCACTTGTTTTGATTGGCTTTTTGGCATTTTTATTATATAGAAAAGTAAAAAAAGCTTTGACAGGAGATGATAAAAGCATCATTTCGATTTATATTTTTAGCATTTTACCACTCGTTGCGTTGACCGGATATTTACTGTCATTGATTATCAGACCAATTTTTTTGGACAGATATCTTGAACCTTCCATGGGGCTTTTTTGGTTTGCTATATGTATATTTATATGTGATTATCTAAATGATGTGATTAATGAAGAAAATCAAAAAAGATATAAGGTATTTGCCGGATATTGTGCTCTTTGCATAATTGTTTTAAATGCTATAGCTGATGCTACATTTTATTATCCTTATGAGACAAACATAAAGGAAAAAGAAACGCAATTCCACGAACTTCTTTCAACAATAGATGAAGATACGATACTGATTACAAATCTGGATCATGTACAGGGGATTGTTTCATACCTGAAGAATACAGACAGAAGAGTATTTAAGCCGGGACAAAGCTTCAATCAGATAGGGAATTATAATATTTATTTGTATATATACGATGAAAAACCGCTTTTGTCCGAAACATTACCCGGCTTTGGCTATATAGTTGATGGTGCGGAGATAAGGAAATATGTTGATGAAGGCAAAAAAGTATTGCTACTTAACTATGTTCCTTCGTTGATAGATATCCCCGCAAATTTAAAAGAAGAGTACAGCTTAAACTGTGTACCTGAGGGTTCGTATTTATATGAGCATTACAATATAGATGTTTATTCGGTTGAAGAGTAGTATTACAAATCTTTATATAACTTTTTGAATTCATCAAGGCTTTTAAAGGCGTATATTCTGGCATATTCATCCGAATAAACAAGATTGTTATCTTGACTTGCAAGTTTTTTAAAGACTTCTGAGCCCGGCATATCGTTTTGACTCGCATATTCGTTGCTGTAAGTAATAATGACAAAATCATTCTGAGGAAGAATTTCTTTGTGTGATTTTATTTGTAGCCAGGAAAGAATGTTTTCATTGTTGCTTACATCCGGATTGCTTATATCCTCAACAGTCCACATTTCCATTTGGCCACCGGTCATTTCTGTTACTAGATTTGAGAGCCAGAATGGAGCAAAGCCCTGTGAATAGTCTGATTCACATAAAAATGCGGTAGCACCCTTAAATACAGAGTAATCTTTGGCATAAACAATCTTTGAATCATTTGGCTTAAGATATGTACAAAGAGAAGTCAAACATATAGTTATTATTATCAGTAACGCAGAGTATTGACCCAATTTCTTTTTAACAATATTAGAATCGTATTTATATGTCAGTCCCCATAATGGTATAAAAAGAGGAATTATCGGAATCCAATAGGTAATTGGTGCAGTACTTAAGGTAAAAGCAATAAACATACAGGTTATTATGAAATCAAAAGATATGAATATTGTATAAAGTCTTAGCTTATCAGGCAGTTTTTTGAAATTTCCGATTAGACTGAATAAGGATATGAAAATTAGTAATACAGATAGTATAGAAAGAATATTTGCTATACCAAAAGGTCTAAGCACAGCAACGTTGTCATAATGTCCAAATGAATCAAAAAATAACGTTAAAGTATTTAATATATTTGAAAGAGAAAATGATTCCCATAGAAACATCTGACCTCTGTATTGAAAGATTTTGTTTATGATTAGTGAATTTGTAAGATATCCAACACCAAATATTATCATTGCAATTAAAGAGATATGAAAAAATCTCTTTTTATCTTCTGGGATATCATTTATTGATAAGGTATTTTTTTCTTTGGCAAAAGCATAGATATTCCATGTGGCTGTAAGGAAAAGAGGAACGAAGCATACCATGGCCTGCCTTATTCCGGCAAGACCGGAAATGATACAGATAATTATAAAAATGAATAAAATAGTTTTGTTACGTAAGGCAGAGGAATCATAAAGTTTGAAAATAAGACCAACAGTAATAAATGTCAGAATAAGTATATTGTTGTACATAATACCATAGGTAATCATGTAGCCATAAACCGGACTGAAAGGCAGAAGTAATATCCAGGCTGTGTTTAGTCCTAATGAATATAGATCAATAGAATTCATCATAAAAAGATAACTTGCTACAAGAAGTATAAGCATGATGGCGCTGGAACAAAGACGCACAAGAAGCCAGTTATTAGCAAAAAACATAAAGAAGAATTTGTATAAGATCTGTACGTTTATAACTCTTATTTCAGTTGAGTAGAACCAGTTTCCGGATATGATACCGTTTTGAACTGAAAGCAATTTTCCGAGAATTAGTTCAGATGAAGAATCTGAATTCATCAAGGTATAATTGTTATGAACTATGAATATTAAAGAAAAAAGAAAACTTAATACCATAAATATCCAGGGGATGATTTTTGCTGATTTTTTTGATGAAATCATTTCTGACTGTGCCTTTCTTAATGGAATTGTGTGTATTTATAGATAAAAATGTTATACTAATCAAAGTGCTTTGTCGAGGAAAATATGGAAAAAATAATGTATTTGGGGGATGAAAAAGCAATATGAGTAAAAGTGTTTCAGTCATAATTCCAGTATATAACAGACAAAAAGAGGTTGGAAGATGTATAGAGAGCGTGCTTAATCAAAGTGATGTTGACGTTCAGATCATAGTTATTGATGATGGTAGTACGGATGACTCTTTAAATATATGTAAATCGTATTCTGACAGATTCCCAAATGTTGAAGTATATCATATTGAGAATCGGGGAACTTCTGGAGCGAGGAATGTTGGCCTTTCTAAAGTGACCGGTGATTACATCATGTTTTTGGACAGTGATGATGAAATTGCTGAGTGTTCTATTGGCATATTACTAAAAGCTGCATTAGACAGTGATGCAGATATTGTGTTGGCAAAGTATACTCAGGTTACATCAGATGGAAAGCATCACGACATAGAGATTCCATCCCGGTACTGCAATAGAATTATAAATGAAAAAGAATTTTGGGAAATAGTCGCTTTAGATGGGATTTATATTGGAGTAAGTCCTTGTACAAAATTATTTAAAGCTTCTGTTTGGGAAGAACTAAGATTCCCTGATGAATTGAGAATTCATGAGGATGAATGTGTATTGCATCGATATATTTCTATATGTCCCAAGATATATATGTTTGACCATACTTTCTATATTCAGCACATTCATGGCGCCGGAGAGGGCATTATGGGCGGACGCTTTCAATATAAACATCTGATTGGAGCAGATGTAAGACTTGAAAGAATCTCATATCTTATGAGCAAAAAGTATTATGAAGCTGCGCTTTTCACTTTTGGATTCGGAAGCAGAATAATTCTTATCGGGCAAGATAATTTCAAAGATGAAGTATCCAAAAAGGAAATAGCAAGGTTATACAAAGAGTATAAAAAGAAAGCTGTTTCATTGATTAAGGTTGTGGATTTTAAAAATAAAATTCGTCTTTGTTTATTTATGACAAATTTAAAGTTATATGGAAAGGTTAGAAAACTTTTGCGATAAGTCTATTTTGTTTTCGAAATTATTAGTTTTTCTATAATTCTGTTATATACAAATGACAGGGCTATTGAAAGCAATATTAGTACTAACCAGCCGGCATTTGTTTTGGAAAGAGATATATTATATTCTTTAACGATATCAAATATAAAGAAGTGTATCAAAAATATTTCAAATGTAATTTTTCCTATCATTTTAGGCATGTACGTGATAAAGGATAATTTGAAATGTTCACAGAACATTGAAAACAGGGATATTAAATAGCATAGAAACGGTGTTATCAAAATGAAAGGATACCATGCTAATCCATAGTTCCATAACAGTGACTGACAATTATCGCTAAAAAATTTTAATGATATAAATCCAATAATAAATAATACCGAAAGTGGTAGTAAAGTATTTTTAACATGAGCATCTTTGTATTTTGCAAATATCATTCCTATCACATATATAGGTAATCTTGTTAAAACAATAATAAACTTGTCATCATTTAAAAATGCTGTTGAAGCTATGATTAGTACTAAAACTAATAAAAGATCTTTTTTAAGATTATTTGTTTTTATAAATGATGCCAGATAGGGTGTTAAAATATAGCAGGTAAGAATAAGTGATAAATACCAATTTACACTTATCCCGCTTGATGAAAAAGACTGAATGCCCAGGATGTTTCCGGGGATATATAATATATTCAGAGTGCCGTTAAGGGTTTGGTATATACACCAAATAATAATATAGGGAATATAAAAAGGTGCAAGTCTGGATATTTTTCTTTTTATAAAAACCAGTGGAGATTCATCTTTAAGATATGAATAATAATTTCCGATTCCGGATGAAAAGATAAAAATATCAACTCCGCCATAACCAATCAGCTTAATTGAGTTAAGTACGGAAGGAAATATTATTCCCGAATGAAAGTATAAGATCCATAGTATGGCAAATCCCATCCATGTCTGGCGATAAGATAACATTTTCTTTATATTCATATTTGCTCCGTGAAATAATTAGTAATCTGAGATTTGTAAAAAATGACATAGATTATAGGTTATTACAATAAAAAATGTTATACTAAATAAGTTGTTTTGTCGAGAAAAAGTATAGGGGAAAGGGGAAAATCAATATGAATAATCTGGAATTATTGCTCATTTTATCTTTTGTTATTCTCTATTTTATCCCTTCAAAGCATGTTACTGTAAAAAAAGAATATTTGTCACTGGAAAATTCCATAAGAATAAAAGGCTTTCTTGCAATTGGCGTAGCTCTGAATCATATAATTCATGAAATAAAATGTCCTGATTTACATTTGGAATTTTGGAATATGTTTTTTTGGTTTGTTGCGATATTTTTCTTTTTTAATGGCTATGGAATCATGTATAAATTAGTAACGGATTCCAATTATCTTGAAGGCTTCCTTCGAAAAAGAGTTTTGAAAATAGTCATTCCCTTTCTTATAGTTTATTTTTTTACGGTTTTATTAAAAATGCTTTTGGGCGTGAAATTTACCTTTGTTAATATCTTAAAAAGCTTTTTTAATGGTGTTCCTATAGCGGATAATTTGTGGTACATAGAACTGCTGATTTTATTTTATCTTTTTGTCTGGTGTGTAGGGAAATGTATCAAAAATAAGACTGAAATGATAATTGCAGGTTTTGTTTTCGTTGCTTTATGGTATGTTTTTGCAATCTGGCGTCAACTTTCACCGCATTGGATGTTTACATGTTTACTTATTCCTGTTGGAATGCTTTTTGCCTACAAAGAAGCTGAAACCTATGAGCTTTTGAGAAAAAATCAATTACTGTTAGTTATTATATGCGGATTGATAGTTGCATTTGCCTGCTCGAAATCTGTAGAATACATTTTTACAACCGGTGAAGGTACTGCTATCGCCATTTTTAGTTCAGTAGCATTTACAATTTTGTTCTTTATCATGAATATGTATATACAGAATAATGGCAGAGCACTTACATTTTTTGGAAAAATCTCTTTTGAATTTTATATGATACACGGTTTGATTATTGAAATATTAAGGAATAAATATTTTTATATTAATAATGACTATATTTTTGTTGTTTTAGTAATTACTATTTCGATAATAGTGTCACTTGCTTTTCAAAAGTGTATGAGAAAACTTTATATGCTTATGAGAATTTAAAAATACAGATAATTGAATGATGTGGAATTGTATATGATTTCAGTAATTATCCCTGTTTATAATAGAAAAGAGTATTTAGACAAATGCATTTTAAGCGTTTTGTCACAGGAAAATGTAGACGTTGAAATTGTTCTTGTGGATGACGGAAGCACTGACGGATCAGAATATGTTGTTGATGAGTATACTTCCAAATATACAAATGTTGTATCGATTCATCAGCCCAACAAAGGCCTTAGTGCCGCAAGAAATGCAGGTCTTAATATTAGTAAGGGCGAGTATATCTTTTTTTTAGATAGCGATGATTATATTGCCGCGGGATCTCTGTTTAAACTTCTTAAGAAAATACAGGAAACTGATACTGATATAGTAATCGGTAAATATTCAAGGTACTTTGAAGATGGTACTTTGGAATACGATAATATTATTCCTGAAAGGCTAAAGAACAGGGTACTGGAAAAGAATGAGCTTCTTTCCTTGATGTACATAGAAAATTCATATCTTTGGTGTGTGTCATGGGGGAAACTTTATAAGAGAAAAGTATTTGATAATATAAGATTCCCGGATGGTAAATTTTCAGAAGACGAGTTTATTATGCCACAAATACTTGATGCTATAGATTGCGTTTATATGATGGATGAAGAGATATATCATCAGACACTATCAAGAGGAAGTATTGTCAGAAGTGATGTTACACTCAAAAAACTTGATGCAACAGAAGCAATTCTCGTAATGCTTGAATATCTGCTTAAACATTCGCTTTATGAGTTAGCTCTATTTAGGTTCGGCGTCGGAACAAGGCATCTAATGAAATGGCAAAGAGAAACTACTGATACTGATGTTTTAAATGGTATAAGAATTCAATATGACAGATACAAAGTGATTGCAAGGCGATTGATTCCTTATGTGAATTTTAGGAATAAAATGAGATTATTGTTATTTTGCTTTAACTTTGATTTATATATCATAACTAAAAATATTATTGATAATTGGAAAAAGTAAGCTTATGAAAAAGTATAGATTATATGGATTTATAATTGAATCTGATATTAAATTTGCCCAGTTGGTACCTGAAGATCTGGATAATGAATTTGATACGGAAATAATCTCTGTAAAAAAGGATTCCATTAGTTATGAAGTAAATAAGAGATTAGAAAACGAAGAAAAAAATTATAAGGTTGGTTTTGATCTTTCTTTTTTTAGAAATAAGTGGGGATATTATTTAGTCAAAAATGGGAGAGAAATATTTTATGAATTAAATGAAAATGCTTCTATTGATGATATCAAACCTTTTATTTTAGGATATTCTATGGCAATGGTTCTTTTACAAAAAAATATACTTGCTATACATTGCAGCGCAGTTTGTGCACCGGAAGGACTGGGCGATGGAGCTATTCTTATTGCCGGTGAATCAGGGGTCGGAAAATCCACTATTACAAGAAAACTTCTTGAAATGGGATACAGACTTATGGCTGATGATGTTGCTGCCGTGAGAAAAGATGAAAATACACTTGTTTATCCTGCATTTCCATACCAAAAGCTATGTAGGAATGAGGTAGAGAAAAGAAAATTTGATATGGATGAGCTTATTTATATTGGGGAGGATAAAGATAAGTTTCTGGTCCCGGTTAAAGAATCTTTTGTAGAGAAACCTCAAAGATCGAAATGCCTGGTATATATGGTTATTGCAAATGACCCAGAAGTGAAGGTTACAAAATTAAAAGGAATTGAGCAGTTAATCTCGTTTAAGAATAATCTTTTTTTACATAGACTAAGAGGAAGTTGGGAAAATGATCCGAAACTGTTGAATCTCTGTCTTTCTGTGGCTGCAGACTGTGAAGTGTTTGTCATATCAAGACCTGGAAATAAAGATACTGTAGATGAGATAGTAGAACAAATAATAAATCTATAAGATTATTTGGTATGAGATAAAAGATATTTCTTACAAATTAGATAGATTTATTGATTTAAAGAGTAGTTGTTTATATTATAATATTAGTTTGAATTGAGGAGGGAATGGTAAAATGAAAACATGGAATAAACCTGAAATTACATCAATTGATATTAATGAGACAAAGTGGGGCATCTTTGACACTGAGTATGAGTCTATGATTTTATTAAATGATAGCAAGAAAACAACTCAGCCTGATGATTATAATGATGATCCTTGCAGTTGCAGATCTTAATATTTCTTGACGTATAAGATGGTATTTTAAACCTGTTAGTCAATTTGGCTTGCAGGTTTTTTCGTGTATTAAAAGCTAAAAATGTATAATAAGGATTTACAATGAGCGGAATATTTGGGTTTTTCAAGAGCGATTTAAATTACAATAAAGAACTTGATGAGCTGTTTAATTATATGTCCAGTTGGAATAAAGCCTATGGGAATTCTTTAAATGATAGCTTTATTTCCTCTGATTTTTTTATTGGGTGTTATTTAGAAAAGCTCAATAGCAATTTGTCGGATGGTAAACCGATATTAAAAAATAAAAACAAGATAGCAGTGATAGATTCGGTCCTTTATAACAGAGATGAGATAGCTCTGAAAATAAATCTGGAACTATCAAATAATATAAGTGATGAAGAACTATTATTTAAATATATTATTGAATTGGGTCTTGATGCATTAAAGGATGTAAACGGTGATTTTGCAGGTGCCATATATGATCGCCAAAATGATAATTTGATTTTATTTAGAGATCATATGGGAATACGACCATTATTTTATTATTCTGATAACAAAATGCTTGCATTTTCCACAGATATAAGGGGAATAACGGCAATACCGGATGTAGATGCTTCTATAAATGAAAAATGGTTTTATAAGTTTATTTGTGGACACTTTTTAGATGGATTGGAAAATACAGAGTATAAAAATATAAAATGCATAAAACCAGGAACTTACGTAACATTTAGCAAATCTGATGGACAATTGATAAAATCATTAAATACGTATTGGGAAGCCGGAACTAAAAAAATAAAGTTTTCTTCTGATCAGGCATATCAAAATGAGATGAGATTTCTTGTTGAAGACTCTGTAAAACGACGACTTGATGCAATCTCCGGAACTATTGGGGCTGAATTATCAGGCGGTTTGGATTCCAGTGTAATAGATATAATTATAAACCGTTTTGGAAGGAAAGGAATATACTTTTCGTGGTCGGAATCTCCTGAAGAACAGGATTTGGTTGAAAATGATGAGAGATTAGTGATTTCAGATATTTGCAAGCAGGAAAATATCACATGCCATTATGGACATCTAGATATGGGAAGAGGGACAGCTATCGATAAGAATACAAAAGATGCAGGCATTGAGTTAAATTATGATGAGTATGAGATGTTTAGATTGGCATGTCCTCCTTATATAAATACTAATATGCTTATTCAATCTGCTGAGTTTATTAATAAAGCAGGTGGAAATGTCGTTTTCTCGGGACATGGAGGAGATGAAGGAGTAAGTCACAGGGCTAACCCATATGAAATGTTTCATTATAAAGAATACTATCATTACTTCAGATATATGTTTTCTACTACTCACTATTACAGAAACCGTGTTATACTTACTCTGAAGAAATGTTTTGAGAATTTTAAGTTAGCAAGAAGAGTTTTTTTAAAACCACGAGTATTTGATATTGGAAGTATACAAGTATTAAATAAAGATTTTGCAAACAAATACAATTTAAAAGATTTACCAATATCATATTTTGCGTATGATCCCATTTCATACATAAATAGCGGTGGAAGTAGATCGAGACTTGATGTTGCTTCCTTTGTAGGTGCATATTGCAAAACCCGTTATATTTTTCCATTTCTTGACTATAGGGTAATTGATTATGCGGTGTCCATACCCAGATATCAGTATTTAAGAGGCAGGAAGAATAGATATATTTACAGAGAAGCCTTTAAGGAAATAATACCTGACTCATTATATAGATTACATGACAAACAGGACCCTAGTTTCCAAGTTCAAAAAGAGACTCCTGACTGTTTTGAAAAAGATATCAAGCTGTGGAAAGAAGCTGTATCAAAACTTGATAGAGATGTGTGGAATAAGTTTTTAAATTTCGAGTATCTTGATAGGATTTCTTTAATGCAGGACCCAAAAGAGATTGGAGAGGGTGAGTTTTCTAACTGTTTATTTTTGATTTTCGTTTGTGCAATGGTTCAGAATATGGTCCAAAAATCAAGAGAAGTAAACAGGTAATAATATGATTTAATACAAAATATAAGTCTCGCTTTTTCTATTTGTATCTTAAGAAAAAGCGAGGCATTATTTTATTATTTGGTTTATAAGAAGAATCAATACTTATCTTACGCCTGTTACAAGTATTGTAGATGCATCATAAACATATTCTGAATACACATATTCAGTTGTTGCTTCTCCGGGATAGAGCTGAAGGTCACTATCATTTGAAAGGCATATTTCTTGAAAATCAACAACACTATTGTCCTGGTAGTAGATTACCATCGCCTGTGCAGTTACCGTGTATGGTGAGGTGTTAGTTGCGTAAACAGTAACT
>JAEEGL015546292.1_pt1 | contig 17918 bp, 16 predicted proteins | sample 9134231 | NCBI WGS metagenome assembly JAEEGL01 (sample SAMN16246548, study PRJNA631951) | gut metagenome | biome: gut microbiome; feature: rumen; material: fiber-attached | host: Bos | place: Iran: Karaj | collected 2018-10 | reverse complement strand
GCCGTTATTGGGAAGGACATATACGTTGTCGGCATTGACCTTCTCGATGGCGTTCATGACATCGTCTGTGGAAGGGTTCATTGTCTGACCGCCTTCGATGATCCTGTCGACGCCGAGTCCCATAAGGATCTCGTTAAGTCCCGCACCGATGGAAACAGCTACAAAACCGTCCTTCTTACGGGGTTCTCCTGCCTTGACGTGCTCTTCCTTTACGGGGCTTGCTGCGGGTGCATTGTTTTCAATAACAGCGGATTTCTCACCCTTAAGGATCTCGTTTACGCCGGAGATAACACGCTCGTTGTGCTCTTCTCTCATGTTATCGATCTTCATCCTTGTGAGCTGACCGTATTTGATAGCTCTTGAGAATGCGGCACCGGGATCGTTGGTATGAACGTGTACCTTGCATACGCCGTCGTCGGCAACGAGTACGATGGAATCACCGATGGACTCGAGAAAACCCTTGAAGTTAAGCTCTTCGCTCTCGGGGAATTCCTTGTCCAGCATAATGATGAACTCGGTACAATAACCGAACTTGATGTCAGCTGTAGAAATATCGTCGGAAGCAGCGCCTCTTGCCGCAGGTCTGCCTGTACCCGCAACTGCTTTTACCTCTGCCTCAAATGCGATGGGATTACCGTTAAGAGCATTGAGTCCGCCTCTCATGACTTCAAGAAGTCCTGCACCGCCGGAATCCACAACGCCTGCCTCTTTAAGAACGGGCAGAAGCTCGGGAGTATAGTCGAGGGCTTCCTGCATCTTATCGATGATCCTGTTAAGGAACTCATCCATGCTCTCTGTTTTGTCAGCGAGCTCTCTTGCCGTCTCTGCGCCGACCCTTGCAACCGTAAGGATCGTTCCTTCCTTCGGCTTCATAACAGCCTTATATGCCGTCTCAACGCCTCTTTCGAAGGAATCCGCAATAACACCGATGGTGAGCTCATCATAGTCCTGAATGACCTTGGTGAAACCACGGAGAAGCTGTGAAAGGATAACGCCGGAGTTACCTCTGGCTCCTCTTAAGGATCCGGAAGCAATGGCTTTTGCCAGATCCTTCATATTGCAATCCTGTAATGCCGCAACTTCCTTAGCCGCAGACATTATAGTAAGTGTCATGTTCGTACCCGTATCTCCGTCCGGAACGGGGAATACGTTCAATTCATTGATAACTTCCTTCTTTGCCTCCAGCGTTTTAGCCGCCGTTAAAAAAGCCTCCTTCAACATGGAAGCATTTACTGTATTCGAATTCACCTGATTAACCTCCTGCTTAGGTTGAGCATCAATCTATTGCTCTCATACCCTCTATCAATACATTAATTTTCTCAACTTTAAAGCCGGAAAACTCTTCTACCTTGTATTTAACATTGCTGATAAGATTAGTCGCAACGGATGAGATATTTACACCGTAAGAAACAATAATATGAAGATCTATGATCATCTTGTTATCGGCTGTGACCGTAACACCGACTCCGTGCTTAAGGCTGTCTCTCTTGAGCAGCTTAGCGATACCGTCCTTAACACTTACGGAAGCCATACCGACAACTCCGAAACACTCAACGGCGGAAGAACCTGCGTACTTAGCGATAACGTCGTTATCTACAGCAACATTTCCGAGATTGGTATTCATCGTTCCTGTATTAGCGCTCATATTCCTTACCTCCTGAAATCCAAATTTTTACGCCACTCTATGTATACCCCAATTCGCAGAAAAAATAAACCCTTTTGGGAAAACTTGATTATTATTTAATCTTTGAAGGGATGAATTAACATTTTTGTAAAAGAAAAAGGAAGCGCCTACACTCAAGACGCTTCCGAACTATTTTATTAAGCGCGTTCAACCTTGCCTGATCTTAAGCAGGAAGTGCATACATACATCTTCTTGTTGCCCTCGGGAGTCTTTACGCGAACTGACTTAACGTTGGACTTCCACATCTTGTTCTCTCTTGCGGAAACATGGCTTCTGGAGAAGCTGAGCTGCTTTCCGAAAAGGCCGCCCTTATTGCAAATTGCACATTTAGCCATTGAATTATACCTCCTATGGTCACATTCTTAATTATTTTCTTAATCCGAGCTTCTCGATCAATGCACGATAGCCGTCAAGGTCTGTCTTCTTGAGGTACTCAAGCATACCGCGTCTCTGACCTACCATCTTTAAAAGACCTCTTCTTGAATGATGATCCTTATCATTGTTCTGAAGATGAGCTGTAAGCTCGTTGATCCTCTCAGTAAGAAGAGCAATCTGAACCTCGGGTGAACCTGTGTCATTGGGGGTTCTGCCGTAAGCAGCAATGATTTCTGCTTTCTTTTCCTTTGTAATCATGAGATTTTCCTCCTAAATCATTAAATATCGCCTTAAGCCAAGAAGCGGTTGGAGTGTGTTGCCGTCCTCCGGGCTCAGGTTCAAAAACAGGGCCTGCGTTATCGCAAGCCCAAAGAATATATCATAAAAACATGCGTTTGTAAACCACTAATTACTAAAATCTGTGAATAAATAAACCGGAACGGAGTTTAGGCTCAAACCAGGTGGATTTGGGCGGCATAAGGAGTCCCGCATCCGCTACGTCAAAAAGCTCGTTTATGGATGTCGGATACATGGAAAAAGCTATCTCCATGTCGCTCTCGCATCTTCTTTCAAGCTCTTCGACTCCTCTGATCCCGCCTACGAAATCTATCCTTTTATCGGTCTTGGGATCGTCGATCCCGAGTACAGGCAAAAGGATGTTGTTCTGCAGCACGGAAACATCGAGTCTGTCTACCGGATCTTCCTCCTTGAAGCTGCCCTTCTTTGCCGTGAGTTTGTACCACTCTTTTCCGAGATACATACCGATCTCAAGCTTCTTTGAGGGTGTATAGGCGCATTTTTTGATCTTCTCGACTTCAAACTTTTCGGAGATTTTTTCTAAAAATCCTTCTTTTGAATATCCGTTCAGATCCTTTACAACACGGTTGTAAGGCATGATCATGAGTTCATTTTCGGGGAAAAGGACCGAAAGAAAGAAATTATATTCCGCGTTTTTGTCGTAGTCTTTTCCCGCCTTCTCTCTTCTCATGAGGCCAACTTTGACCGCCGAAGCGGCTCTGTGATGTCCGTCGGCGATATATATACTGTCTATGGTTCCGAAGCGTTCTCTTATAACACTTATGTCCTTATCGTCATCTATCACCCAGACACGATGAGTAATGCCGTCTTCCGATGTAAAATCCGCTACGGCACTGCCTGCCTTTACGCCCTTAACCGTTTTTTCGATCTCTTCGTCTCTTCTGTAGGCGAGGAAAATGGGGCCTGTCTGCGCGGAACATGTATCAACATGCTTTATACGGTCAAGCTCTTTGTCTGCTCTGGTATTCTCATGCTTCTTGATAACACCGTTTAAATAATCGTCGATGGATGCGCACGCGACGATACCTGTCTGAGATCTTTTGTTCATGGTGAGCTCATAGATGTAATAACAGGGCTTTGAGTCTTCCAAGAACACCCCCTTCGTGATCTCATCCTCAAGCATTTCCTTAGCCTTCCGGTACACATCCGGCGCATACATGTCATGATCTTCCGGGAACTGAGTTTCGGGTCTGTCAATATTCAGGAAGGATACGCTATCCTTAAGCGCTTCCTCGCGTGCTTCCGCTCTGTTATATACATCATACGGCAGCGCCGCAACTCTGTGGGAAATACTCTTTTCGGGACGGAAAGCCTTGAAAGTCCTGATGATCGCCATCTTGTTCACCTCTCAGAAAGATTCTTTTAATTTTTTGTTCACTTCATGAACACAAATGAAACACATTTCGGGATTAATATGTACTTGTACCGAACGGGAAGTACGTTCGGTATGAAAAATCAACCTTATGGTTATTTTTCTCTCCCCTACTTATTTACTTTTTATAAATTTTTTCATAACTCCCCTCGAACGGCGGCCGAAAGGTCGCCGTTCACATTTTACGGGGTTAATGTCATATCTTATCGTATCTGTTCATTACGGACAGATATTTTTTAATCTGCGCAAACAGATTCTTGCGAGTTACTATAAGAAAAACGACTTCAACGACGAAAATAATAACGCACTGCAAAAGTCTCGTGAGTATGGTCTTTTCGTTCAGAGGAACTCCTCCGAACCAGAACAGGGAAAGCGTGGTGATCACAAATCCCGCAATAAACTGGTCGCATACCGCCGCGGCCACAATCCCCGTGATCGTCTGCTTTCTGAAAAGGCAGATACCGAAGGTGATACCTCTTAAAGCAGCCGCAAAGGTGATACCGGGATTAAGTGCATAACCCTTGTAAAAACAGCCGAGGATATCGGCCGCTATCCCCACAAGCGCACTGTAAAGGGGGCCGAGGCACGCGCCGGTCACCGCTCTTCCCGCAAAGGTAAGGCTCCATCTGCCGATTCCCGTGTCAAATACGATCAGACGCTCCAGAATAAACTGCACCGCTACCATGAGGCTCATGATGACGAGAGTTTTTGTTTCGATCGGAGGTATATACCTCTTCACCGTTGTCTTAATGCTTTCTTCCTCTTTTACGACAATTTCATTTTCGTTGTTATCCATATTGTAGTCTCCGATCTGTTTTGCTGTGCCCCACACGTATCAGTATTCCGGTCTCTTCATCCATTCAAATGAAGGGGAATACTTAAATATAACCTTCGCCTTTATGTCCTTTTCGGAAACGTATTTGTTAAGTGTCCAAAAGCGGGCATCCTGTGAGAAATTCCTGTTATCGCCCAGGAGGAAATAGCATCCTTCCGGCACATTGTAAGGTCCGAAATCTCCGTACATATAGTCGGGCAGATAGTCTTCCTTGAGTGCGTTGCCGTTTATATATACCGCTCCGTCATGAATCTCCACGGTCTCTCCGGGCATACCTATCACCCTTTTTACATAAAGCGTATCCTCGTAATCACCGACATATTCCAGCGCAGGAAATATAACAATGTCTCCGCGTTCTACGCTGCCGAAGAGTCTCCAGCCCATTACCTTGTCCCACTCGTTGATGGTGTTCTTCATGGAGCCTGTGGGAACTTCCGCCTTAAGTATCACATAATTCGAAATGATATAAGTCGCGGCAATGACAATAAGAATCGTAACAAGCCAGCTCAACGCTTCCTTAAGATTTGCCTTGGCCTTATCAAGAGATGTTATTTTTGTGGTTTCCTGCTTTTCTTCGTCCATCTTATCCCCTTATCCGTTTTTGCCGTCCGTTTCATAATAAGCGTTAGAACAATATGAATTAGTGTATACGTTTAAGAGCTACTTTGCAAGTCAAAAAATGCGAGGAAACATTAAAAAATGCAGAGCCTTAAAAGAGGCTCCGCACTTTATTATTTTTATTTATTTACACTGTCAATAAATCTTAAGAATGCTGCTCTACCGTTCTCATCGCACTTGTAAACGCCCGCATCCTCAAGGACTTTAACGAATACTTTGCCAACCTCGTCTCTTATGATGCCGTCGGTATTGTTCTCATCAAACGAAGCATATTTCTTACGGATCTCGCTGACCCAGGGTGCATGCTGTCCGAGTACGGGATCGTTTGAGATGTCGGTTCCGTTTATCAAAGCTTCCTTAACACCTGCAAGTTCGTTCTTAAGTCTTGCGGGAAGGATCGCACAGCCCATTACTTCAATGAGACCGATGTTCTCCTTCTTGATGTGATGAAGCTCGCTGTGGGGATGATAAACCCCCAGAGGATGCTCCTTGGTGGTGATATTGTTTCTTAAAACAAGGTCAAGCTGGAACTTCTCATCGCTGATCCTTGCAATGGGCGTGATCGTATTATGCTTTTCGCCGTCGGTCTCCGCGAAGATGAAAGCCTCCTCGTCTGTATATGCGCGCCATGCTTTAAGGATCTTATCGGCAAGTTCGATGACTCTGAGCTTTGCGTCACCGGTAAGTCTTATAACCGACATGGGCCACTTTACGATGCCTGCATCGATATCTTCAAAGCCTTTGAAAACGATCTTCTTCTCCATGCCGGCACGGGCCATGGCAAATTCATAATGACCGCCCTGGAAATGATCGTGTGTGAGGATCGAACCTCCGACGATGGGAAGATCCGCATTGGATCCCAAGATATAGTGAGGAAACTGCTCAACAAAATCCAGAAGCTTCACAAAGGTTGCCCTGTCTATCTTCATGGGGGTATGCTTACGGTTAAGTATGATGCAGTGCTCGTTGTAATATACATAGGGCGAATACTGGAAGCCCCAGTCTTCGTTGTTCATAACGATGGGAACTATCCTTAAGTTCTGCCTTGCGGGATGATCCGTTCTGCCCGCATAACCTTCGTTTTCAAAACAGAGCTGACATGCGGGATAGCCTGTCTGCTTCATGAGCTTTGCCGCCGCGATGGCTCTTGGATCCTTTTCGGGCTTGGAAAGATTGATGGTTATGTCTATATCTCCGTAAACGGAAGCCGTCTTCCATTTGATATCCTTCTTTACACGGTTTGTACGGATATAGTTGCAGTCTCCGGACAGCCGGTAGAAATAATCCGTGGCAGCCTTGGTATCGCTCACCTTGAGCTCGTTAAACTTCTTTATAACCGTACTTGGCATGGGAGTCAGGAGTCCCATGATCTTCGTATCAAAAAGATCTCTCGATGTGATGCCTTCTTCAATGATACCGTTTTCAACGGCATAGTCCAGGATGAACCCAAGAACGGTGTCGAGATTCTCTCTCTCAACAGGCACATCTCCCATACCTTCTCCGGCAGCATCCAGTTTCAGAGCTTCAAGAAGCCTGTTCTGTGTATATATCCTGTCCTCTTCCTCGATGAGTTCTTTCTTTGTTCCGTATTCAACAAGCCAGTTAATGCATTCGAATATTGTCATTGTTTTTCTCCCGATCAAAGCTCTACCGGACCGTCACCGATCTCAACGGTGTAGAAATCGGCGGCATAGCCGATCTTCTTAAGATATGTGTCACCGACTGTCTTAATGTATTCATCAACATTTTCGTTCTTAACGATGGCAACGGTGCAGCCGCCGAAGCCTGCTCCCGTCATTCTTGCGCCGATAACGCCGGGAACCTTCCAGGAGGTCTCCACGATGGTATCAAGCTCAATACCCGTAACCTCATAGTCCTTCTGTAAAGAAAGATGCGAAGCGTTCATAAGCTCACCGAAGGTCTTAAGGTCTCCGTTCTTAAGTGCTTCAACGGCTCTTACGGTCCTCATGTTCTCATATACGGCATGCTTTGCTCTTCTTGTCTTGACTTCATCGCCGATGGCGGACTTGACTTCTTCAAACTCGCTTTCCGTAAGCTCGCCGAGGCTCGCGATCTTCTTAACACTCTGAATGGACTTAAGAGCATCTTCGCACTCGCTTCTTCTCTCGTTGTATTTGGAATCGCCGAGACCGCGCTTCTTGTTGGAGCAGGTGATAACGATCTTTGCATCCTTGAGCTCGATGGGAGCATATTCATACTTAAGGGTAGCCGTGTCAAGGAAAATGGCGTTGTCCTTCTTACCCATGGCAATTGCAAACTGATCCATGATACCGCAGTTCACGCCGATAAACTTATTTTCGGCCTTCTGTGAAAGAAGCGCTATGTCAACGAAGCTCATCTCGAATCCGAAAAGCTCTCTGCATGCAAAAGCGGTGAGGACTTCAAGGGAAGCGGATGAAGAAAGGCCCGAAGAATTGGGGATGTTACCGAAAACAAGCATGTCTATGCCTTCGTCAACTCTCTCTTCCTTCTCGTTCAGCATGGAAATGACACCCATGGGATAATTCGCCCAGTTGTACTCTTCCTTGTCATATACAAGTTCGGAAAGATCTGCGGCGATAATGCCCTTGTTGGTAAAATTCATGGAATAGAACCTGCATGTATTCATGACGTTCTTTCTCACAACACCGTATGTACCGATGGTGAGCGCACAGGGGAAAACATGACCGCCGTTATAATCGGTATGCTCGCCTATGAGATTGACACGTCCGGGAGCAAAGAAAACTCTGCAGTCTTCTGTTCCGCCGAATACACGTTCGAATTCCTCAAGTAATTTCTCTTTCATATTGTTTACCTCGCATGGATTTATTTTAGGATTTCTGTTTTAAAACATTATTTTTGTGTAATTATAACAGAAGAAATGTTTTTTGTAAAGAGGTCAAAGAATTAAAAGACCCACGGTGCTAAACCGTGGGTTACTTTTAATACAACCAACAACATATCTATTGAATAAAGGAGAAAACACCGAGAGTAAGAAGAAAAGCCGCAGTAAATATGATGTCCCATTTAAGTTTTTTTATCATTCTGTTATACATAACGACTCCTTTCCGGTAGTTAGTCTCAACTAACCATCTTCCAAAATTTAAAAGGCTTACTTGTTAGCCTTTGCTAACTTTATACACCATATTAGATCCGTTGTCAACAAAAAGATGAAAAAAATATAAAAAAGTGCCTGTCTCGCTTTTGCGAAACAGGCACTTTGCTTTCTCTTTTATTCCATTTCAAAGGCTCCGGTATACAGCCTGTAATAAACGCCCTTCTTGGCGATCAGCTCATCGTGGTTTCCTCTCTCGATGATGTGACCGTGGTCAAGCACTATGATCGATTCGGCATTTCTTACGGTAGAAAGCCTGTGGGCGATAACAAATACAGTTCTGCCCTCCATGAGTCTGTCCATACCGTCCTGAACAAGAGCCTCCGTTCTCGTATCGATGGAGCTTGTGGCTTCGTCGAGGATCATTGCGGGAGTATTGGCAACCGCCGCTCTCGCTATGGAAAGAAGCTGTCTCTGTCCCTGTGAAAGAGATGCACCGTTACCCGTGAGCATGGTGTTATAACCTTCCGGAAGTCTCGTGATGAAATCATCCGCATTGGCAAGCTTTGCCGCCGCTATACATTCTTCATCCGTAGCATCGAGACGGCCGTAACGGATATTCTCCATAACGGTTCCCGTGAAAAGGTTTACGTCCTGAAGCACAAGTCCTAAGGAGCGCCTGAGATCAGGCTTCTTGATCTTGTTTATATTGATACCGTCAAAACGGATCTTTCCGTCGGGGATATCGTAAAATCTGTTGATAAGATTGGTGATTGTAGTCTTTCCGGCACCGGTTGCTCCGACAAAGGCAAACTTCTCTCCCGCTTTTGCGTGGAGGGAAACGTCTTCAAGCACGAGCTTATCCGGAACATAGCCGAAATCAACGTTTTCAAGCTCGATATCACCTTTAAGCTCCGTATAGGTAACGGTTCCTTCCTCGCGATGAGGATGCTTCCATGCCAAGAGATTGGTCTTATCGGTGGTCTCGATGAGTTCGCCGTTCTCGCCTCTTCTGACATTTACAAGCTCGCAGTAACCGTTGTCCTCTTCGGGCTTCTCGTCAATGAGTTCGAAGATACGTCCCGCGCCTGCGATACCCATCATTACCATGGTGATCTGCTGGGATATCTGTCCCACCATCTGGGAAAGATGTCTGAACATGCCGAGGAAGGTAACGACCATACCGAGACTTAAGGGCTCGATACCCTTAAGGCATACGTTTACCGCGCCCAATGAGTAAAGCACGGATCCGAAAACGGCCAGCACAACATAGAAGATGTTTCCTACGTTGTTGGTGATGGGGCCCAGTACGTTACCGTTCTTGTCGGCAAGCATGGAATCGTCGTAAAGCTTCTCGTTAAGGACATCAAAGTCCTTCTTTGCCTCTTCTTCGTGAGTGAAGACCTTGACCACCTTGAGACCGGTCATCATTTCCTCAATGAAGCCTTCTTCCTTGGCAAGGGACTGCTGTCTTCCCACCATGTACTTGCCGCTCTTGCCGCCGAAATACGCTCCTGCCTTACCGATGATGAAAAGCGCAACGATAACGAGGAGGAACAGCCACAAGCTGTAATACAGCATAACTACCGCAAGGCCGAATATCGAAATGATGGATGAAAAGAGGGACGGCATGCTCTGTCCGATCACCTGACGAACTGCGTCCGCGTCGTTCGTATAGGTACTCATGATGTCGCCGTGAGCATGTGTGTCAAAGTATTTGATCGGCAAGGTCTGCATCTTGTCAAACATCGCATCTCTGAACTTTTTAAGCGTTCCCTGGCATACAACGGCCATGATCCTTGTATAGATAAAGGAACAGATAACACCTATGGCATAGATGCTTGCAAGGGTACCTATAACCTTGAGCGTCTTAACGGCAACCGCATCCCAGCCTTCTTTGACACCGGGGGCGATGCAGTCATCGATAAGTCTCTGCATGAAGACACTCATGGAAATGGAAGAAACAGCCGAAATGATCAGGCAGATGCCGACCACGATAAGCTGGGGTCTGTAATAGCCGAATATGGTCTTTAAAAGTCTTTTGAAGACTCCCTTTTTGATCTTGGGACGGGGTCCCAAACGTCTCGGTCCGGGCATCTCTTATTCCTCCTTTCCTTTGGTCTGAGTCTTGTATATCTCGGCATAAATGCCGTTCATAGCTATGAGTTCTTCACTCGTTCCGCGTTCAACGATCTTTCCGCCGTCAAGAACGATGATCTCGTCCGCATCTTCAACGGAAGATACTCTCTGCGCGATAATGAGCTTTGTTGTGCCGGGTATGCACTTTTTGAAGCTGTTTCTTATCATCGCATCGGTCCTCGTATCCACAGCCGATGTGGAATCGTCAAGGATGAGGATCTTGGGCTTCTTAAGCAAAGCTCTTGCTATGCAGAGTCTCTGCTTCTGTCCGCCCGAAACGTTGGTACCGCCCTGCTCGATGAAGGTGTCATATTTATCCGGGAAGCCGTTTATGAACTCATCGGCGCAGGCAGCCTTGCAGGCTTCGACGATCTCTTCGTCGGTAGCCTCCTTGTTGCCCCAACGCATGTTTTCCTTGATGGTTCCCGCAAAAAGGATATTCTTCTGAAGAACGACAGCAACCTGATCTCTCAGGGATTTGAGGTCATATTCCTTAACATTATGACCGCCCACAAGTACTTCACCCTCCGTCGCATCATAAAGTCTTGAAATAAGCTGTATGAGCGTGGTCTTCGAGGAACCTGTTCCGCCGATGATACCGACGGTCTTGCCGCTCTTTATCTTAAGGTCGATCTTTTCAAGGGAATTCCTGCTGGCGTTGTCGGAATACTTGAAAGAAACATTTTTGAATTCAATATCGCCGTTGGGCACGGTAACGATGCCGTTGGGCTCCCCCGTCAGGGTAGGCTCGTACTTAAGCACTTCGACCACACGGCTGCCGGCTTCGGAGGCCATGGTTATCATTATGAAGGCAAAGCCGAGCATCATGAGGGCGGAAAGGATCTGTACACCGTAGTTTGTAAGGGATGAAAGTTCACCCGTCGTAAGCTCGGGTATGGGATAATTTGCTGTTCTAATGATGGTCTTGGCGCCGATATAGCAGATGAGCAGCATACCGACATTCATGCAGAACATCATTACGGGAGAAAACAGTGCAAGCAGTTTCTCTGCCTTTGTGAAATCGTCCCTTACGTCCGCGGATCTCGCGTTGAATTTTTCTATTTCGTAATCTTCTCTTACGAAGCCTTTAACGACACGGATTGCGGAAACGTTCTCCTGAACGGAATTGTTGAGTGCATCATACTTCTTGAATATACGCTTAAATATCTTGTGTGCGTTTGAAGCGATGAGTAAAATCGCGCCGCCGAGGAAAGGCACTATCGCGACGAAGATCATTGTCAGCTTCCAGTTGATCCTGCAGCCCATGATGATCGAAAACAGGAACATGAGGGGAACTCTTACCGCCATTCTGATGATCATCGCATAAGCGTTCTGGAGATTGGACACGTCTGTCGTAAGTCTTGTTACAAGTGACGAAGGCGAAAAAAGATCAACATCCGAGAACGAGAAATCCATAACCTTATGGAACAGGTCGTGACGAAGATTCTTCGCAAAGCCGCAGCTTGCAACAGCCGCACGTCTCGCGGACATCGTTCCGAAAAAGAGACTGAGAAGTGCCACACAGATCAGTATTCCCCCGTATGTAAGCACCTGCGTCAGATTGTTGTTCTCAAGCTCGTCGATAAGCTTTGCCATAATAAAAGGCATCAAAGTTTCCATGCTGACTTCTCCGCACATAAAAAGCGGCGTTACGATCGACGCCCTTTTGTATTCGCGGATGCTTTTCATAAGTATTTTGACCATATCATACCTCACTGTTGATAAACGTTTGGATTATATCACATTTTATCCGTAACTTAATGAAAAAAGCATAAAAAATCACCTGCCCCTACGGACAGGTGAAAGCTTTATTTTCTTTTGATCATGCCGTTCTTCATGAAATAACTGACCTTGGAAAGCGGCACTCCGGACGCATGTGAAAGCTCCATGGCATTCATACCGGGATTCTTGGACATAGCTATGGCAAGCTCCCTTAAAGTCTGTGCTTCTTTAACCCTGCAAGGTCCGCATATCGCTTCAGATTCGTTTTTCGCTTCAAGAAGAACCTTTCCGCACCATCTGCATGTAAACATAATTCCACCTCTATTTTTGTGTTTTCCTTTTTTGAACGGCGCTTATGATAGCACTTTGTTAAAAAAGAATCAATAGAAAGATTTGAACATTTCGTTAATAAATTAACACCATGTCTTTTTACAGTTCTTCACTCAATCTGCAGATCTCATCAATATAACCGCCGATGATCTCTATGGTGTGGAGAAGAGGTGCATCCGTCGAGATATCGACTCCGGCATTCTTGGCGAACTCAAGGGGGCTGAGTTTAGCGCCCATGGCGAGTCCCCTCTTCCAGTCTTCTACGGCAGTCATGCCTTCTTTTTCGATCCTCTCGCATACTTCCGTGGCGATGGTGAGGCCTGCACTGTAGGTGTAAGAATAAAGTCCCATGTAGTAATGAGGCTGTCTCATCCATGTAAGCTCCGCACCGTCCGTAAGCTCAACATCATCTCCCCAGAATTTGGTAAGCACCTCCTTAAAGATGCTGTCAAGCGTATCAGCCTGTACACTGCCGCCCTCGTCGATCACCTTGTATACTTCTCTCTGATAAGCCGCTTCAAGAAGATGAGTTACGAAATTGTGGTAATAAGTATTGCTTACCATGTTGGCAAGGACCCAACGCCTAAATCTCGGATCGTCATTGGTCTTAAGCAGATAATGACCGAGAAGGAGCTCATTCATTGTGGAAGGAGCTTCCACATAATAACTCGAAACATCCGTATCCATAACTCCCTGTGCCTCTCCGCACTCTTTGAAATGACCGGCGTGTCCCAGTTCGTTGGCCATGGTGAAGACATCGGACATACGACCGTTAAACGAAAGGAGGATGTATGAATTCTTCTTGTAAGGACTTGCGCAGAAGCCTCCTGTGCATTTGCCCTCATTGTTTGCAAAGTCGAACCAGCGGTTGTCGAAAGCTTCCTCGACCATCTTAACATACTCGGGTCCCATGATCGAAAGTCCCTTTACGCAGTATTCCTTTGCTTCCTTAAGATCAACCTTGGGGCTATAGCCCGGATCGATGGGAAGCTTAAGATCGGCATAGGTCATCTTGTCAAGATTGTGAAGCTTCTTAATGAGCTTCGCGTATTTTCTCATGTGTACGGAAAGTCCGTTCATAATGAGATCGATCTGTCTGTCGTAAAGATCGCGTGTAACATCCTGATACAGGAGCAGGTTATCGAAAACACTGTCAAAGCCGCGAAGATCCGCTATCGTCTTTTCGCATCTCACGCACTGATTGTATGCCGTTGCGGTAACATTTCTGTATTCCTTTATCTTATCTGAGAAAGCCCTGAATGCGGCACGTCTTACGGGTGTTCTGGAGTCATACTCGTAGTCGTCTTCAAAGAGCGAATATCCGAGAGGATATTTCTGTCCGTCAACCTCAAAATCGTCAAATTTCATATCGGCGAGCTTTGCCGCAAGATAGGTCTCATAGGGTGCCTGCAGGGTCTGTCCCAGTGCTGCGAGAGCTTTTTCCGTCTCATCGGACAGGAAATGAGGCTTGAACTTCAAAAGATCGGCAAGATAATGCCTGTGCGCCTCGCATGCCTCCATTGCCTTTTTGATAACCGCATCATCCGCGCGGAGTATCTCGTTATCGATAAAGGTGATTTCTGTCTGGAGCGAATTGAAGATCGTGTTGATCCTGTCCGCTCTCTCCATGATCTCGGAATCGGTGTGATCAGTCTCTGCGGCAAGTCCCGTATAATTTCCCACATGGTCGGAAATGATCTTGAAGGTCTCAAAAAGAGACAGACACTCATTGATCGCTTCGGCAGTATTTAATTTCCCCTTGTAAGAAGCGATCTTCTTTGCAATTTTCTTTGCTCTCTCCACATCGGCAAGCATGTCCTCTTCCGTCTTGTAGAGAAGTGACAGGTCCCATGTAAGCTCTACGGGAACTTCTTTTCTTTTTAACAATTTGTCAGCCATAACGCCCTCCATATGATTATTTATTGTTTACTTTCTTGTATATTTCCTTAAAACCGGGAGAAGCTCCCTTAAGCACTCGATACAGTAATCTATCTCTTCCTCCGAAGTCGTCGCCGCAAAGCTGAAACGAAGCGTGGAATTAAGATACTTATTCTCGACGCCGATAGCCTTTAATGTTCCCGAAATATCGGGATGATTGGACGAGCATGCGGAGCCCGAAGAAACATATACGTTTTTGTCTTCCAATGCATGAAGCAGCACTTCACTTCGACTGAGTCCCTCAAAGCCGCAGCTCACGATATGGGGCGCGGTCATAAGGACTTTTTCATGAAGATCCGGAATATCTTCTCCGCTCTTCCCAAAGGTATGAACGCATATATTGTCAAGAGTGAGGAGCCCCCGGATAAGCCTTTCTTTCAAGGCGAACATGTGTTCGCGATTCCTGTCGAGATTATCGTAAGCATCTTTAGCCGCCTGTCCGAGGCCACTGATGGCAGGAACATTTTCCGTGCCCGAGCGCATGCCCTTTTCCTGACCGCCTCCGTATATGATGGGCTTTACCTTTATGCCCTTTTTGATATAAAGAAAGCCGCTTCCTTTGGGACCGAGGATCTTATGCCCCGATACCGAAAGCATATCGATGCCGAGATTCTTAGGGATCACCTTCATTTTACCGAAGGCCTGGATCGCATCCACATGAAAGATGATGTCGGGATTTTTACGTTTTACGGCTTCGGATATCGCCGCGACATCGTTCACACTTCCGATCTCGTTATTTACAAGCATCACCGAGACCATGATCGTATCATCGCGGATAAGCCCGAGAAGTTCGTCAAGGATCACATGTCCCTTAGAGTCCACCGGCGCAAAGGATATCTCATAGCCCATGCTCTCAAGGAAAAACACGGGATTATAAACGGACGCATGCTCCATCCTTGTGGTGATGATGTGCTTTCCCTTCCTGCAATTTGCAAGAGACGCGCCGATAAGCGCCATATTGTTGGATTCGGTGCCGCCGGATGTAAAAACGATCTCTGACGGATCGCATTTTAAGATCTTTGAAATGATCTCCTTAGACTCTTTGATATATTGTTCCGCGTCCATACCGAGCCTGTGCATGGAGGAAGGATTGCCGAAATCCGTGAGAAATACGGACTTCATTTTTTCAAATACATTTTCCGAGACCTTTGTGGTCGCGGCATTGTCAAGATAAGCTATCATTACGGTGTCTCCGTTTCATACATCAAAATCGCGGCTGTCGTGAAGCCCGCAGTCTCTGTTCTGAGTATCCTTTTACCCAGAGAGACGGTTGTTGCTCCCGCTTTCCTTGCTTCATCGATCTCACTTTCGTCAAAGCCGCCCTCCGGGCCGATGAAAACAGAGACAACGGGCTTGGAATCCCTTTTCACGTCTTCTGATGCTTTAATGTCATTTTTAAGTCGTTCGGCGAACTTCCTTATGGAAAGTATCCCGTCCTCATTTTCGTAAGGCACAAGAAGATGTTTTGCATCCTCCGATACGGCTTTCTTAAGAGCTTCCTTAAAGCTCAACGCTCTTCCTACCATGGGGATCATGCCACGTCCGGACTGCTTTGCTGCCGCTCTCGCTATCTCGTTCCAGCGCGCATTTTTTTTAAGTTCCGACTTTTCATCCTCAAGCTTTACAATGCATCTCTTCATCGTTACCGGAACGATCTCCGATACGCCAAGTTCCGTGCATTTCTGGATGATGAGTTCCATCTTGTCTTTCTTCGGCAAGCCTTGATACAGAACTATCCTTACCGGCAGCTCGCTCTCGGACTCTTTTGTTTCGATTATGTTGCAAAGGATCTCCGTCTTTTCGCGAAACTCCCTGATCTCAGAGATATGATCCGTATTTGCGCCGTTACACAAAACGACCCTGTCCCCCACTTTAAGGCGCAGCACGTTCTTAATATGATTAACGTCTTCACCCGTAACCGTTATCGTATCTCCGATATGCTGTTCTTCATTTATATAAAACCTGTACATTCGTCGTACCTCGCGAGTGATGATTTTAACATAAAAAATGATTTTGGTAAATGGGGATAAAAATACAAAACAGCCGCCATAAAACAGCGGCTGCATAATCCGTCTATCTTGACTTCTTTTTATTCTTTCCGGAATCTCCCGCATTGGGAACATCGGTTAAGGTTCTGTCGTAGGCTTCCAGAAGCTCCTTCTGTTCCTTGGTGAGTTTGGAAGGTACCTGAACCACGAAGGTCACGTAGAAATCACCTCTTGTGGCGCTGTTACGTATGGAAGGAACTCCCTTACCGCGGAAACGAACTCTTGTATCGGTCTGTGTACCGGGTGAGACAGTGTACATAACATCACCGTCAACGGTGGTGATCCTGATGTCTCCGCCGAGAGCAGCCTTGGTGAAAGGAAGCGGAACGTTGGCGTACAGATCCATTCCGTCTCTCTGGAATACCGGGCTGTCCTTGACCCTGACTTCGACAAGGATATCTCCTCTGGGACCGCCGTTGGTGCCGGGTTCGCCCTGACCGCTCAGGCGTACTGCCTGTCCGTCATCGATACCGGCGGGAATGGATACTTCGATAGTCCTTTTCTTGGAAATGAAGCCTTCACCATAGCAGTTCGGGCACTTATCCTTGATGATCTTTCCTTTACCGCGGCACTGAGGGCATACCTGAACGCTCTGGGTCAAGCCGAAGAGCGACTGCCTCTGGAACACCACCTGTCCTTTACCTTTACACTGAGGACAGGTCTCAGGGCTGGATCCCTTCTTTGCGCCCGTGCCGTTACATTCCGGACAGGTCTCGTGTCCGTTGAAAGTCACTTCTTTCTTGGTTCCGAAAACAGCTTCCTCAAATGATATATTAACAGCGAGCCTGATGTTTGAGCCCTTCTGGGGAGCGTTCGCATCTGACGAACGTCTGCCGCCGCCAAAACCGAAACCTCCGAACAGATCGCCGAATATGTCTCCGAAGTTGGAGAAAATATCGCCCATATCGCTGAATCCGTAGCCGCTCGCTCCGGCACCGCCGCCGTTTTCGAAAGCGGCATGACCGAACTGATCATACTTTCTTCTCTTATCGGCATCGGAAAGAATGGCATAAGCTTCGGAAGCTTCCTTAAACTTCTCTTCCGCTTCCTTATTTCCCGGATTCAGGTCGGGATGATATTTCTTTGCCAACACTCTGTATGCTTTTTTGATCTCTTCATCGGAGGCGTTCTTCGTTACTCCGAGCACCTCGTAGTAGTCGCGTTTACTTTCTGCCATAAAATTATTCCTCTAAACCCATACAAGGGGCGTTGTTCACGCCCCCGTAAGGTAGTTATCGTTATATTATACTTCTCTGAAATCTCCGTCAACAACATCATCATTGTTATTGCCTGAAGTACTGCCGGTGCTTCCTGCGTTACCGCCGAAGCCTGCGCCGCTCATGTCGGGGCCTGCGCCCTGAGCGCCACCCTGGTTCTGCTCATAAAGCTTTGAGAAGAGAGCCTGTGCGGACTCCATGAGTCTTTCCTTTGCAGCCTTGAGATCGTTTACTTCGTTCTCGGTCATAACCTCGGGATTAGCCTTG
>JAEEGL015131744.1_pt1 | contig 17918 bp, 16 predicted proteins | sample 9134231 | NCBI WGS metagenome assembly JAEEGL01 (sample SAMN16246548, study PRJNA631951) | gut metagenome | biome: gut microbiome; feature: rumen; material: fiber-attached | host: Bos | place: Iran: Karaj | collected 2018-10 | reverse complement strand
CGACTCCCAGAGAGACAAGGCAGAAGGCTTCGTCAGCGACGTGACCGGACTCATCGGACAATATGCCCACGGGAACGAGCCCAGCCACCACACAATCTACCTCTACACCCTCGCGGGAAGGCCTGACAGAACCGCCGAAAAAGTCAGGGAAGTCTTCGACAAATTCTACCTCGCCAAACCGGACGGCCTCTGCGGAAACGACGACTGCGGACAGATGTCAGCATGGTACGTGTTCTCAGCCCTGGGCTTCTACCCCTTGAATCCGGTCAGCGGAGAGTACATCCTCGGAGCACCCCAGATCCCTGCTGCCAAAATCACTCTCCCTAGCGGGAAGGTCTTCAGTATGAGGGCGGAAAACCTCTCCAAAGAGAATCTCTACGTAGAATCTGCCACCTTCAACGGCAAGCCGCTCGACAAGACCATCAGCTACTCCGACATCATCGCAGGAGGCGAGCTGGTCTTCAAGATGACAGCCAGATAACCGTCACGGACTGTCATTGCACGGTATTTGCACAAGCACTGACACAGAAAGACAAATGCCCGGCGCATGCAACGAAAGCTGCGCCGGATGCATCTTTGTCATGTAAGTTTATATGATCATATGAAAACCTCTACCAAAATCATGATCGCTGCGATGGCGGTCATTCTCGTAGCCTCTTGTGAGAAGGTTAAAAACTACAAAGGCGACAACACTATCGCTGCCACCTTCGCTTATTCCGCGAGCGTCCTGCCCGACACGTTCTATGAAGACAGCGTTTACGTTGACGGAGAATTCGCTTATGCCGACATCCTCGTGTTCTGCAACGATGCCACTGAAAACACCCCATGGAACGGAGGCTGCGGCCTGTCCATCGGTGCTGACACTACCGTCCTTACTAATGTAATCTATCCCTTCAGGGTCTGGGGAAGCAGGGCAGGACAGGGCGACAACATCTACGCCTTCTGGCATGACGCCGGGAACGAGTCGCTCATGCCGGAGCATGACTTCATCTCCGACATCTATTTCGGCGACGATGACAGCTATGTTTCACCCCAGATCGTCTACATCAAGAACACCCAGCAGGTAGTCAACGAAGTCCTCTACGGCCTCAACATCGGAGAGCCCTTCAAGGAAGGAGACTACATCACCCTTACATTCAACGGAATCTTCAAAGACAAGGCTTCCGGATCGGTATCCATCAACCTCGCCGACTACAAGACTTTCAGGGACTCCGTCGTAACAACATGGACCCCGGTCGACCTGAGGCCCCTCGGAAAGGTAGACGCGATCGACTTCGAAATAACCTCCAACAGGAACGTATCGAAAGATTTCTGCTTCGACAACATGGTGTTCAACGCACATGTTGAATATTAAAATAAAAAGCGTATCTTTGCAGTCCGCATCCACGAGATGGATGCATATGGTAAATATTTATAATTAAACAGATTCACAATGGCTGTCAAAATCAGACTCCAGCGCCACGGTAAGAAGAATTTCGCATTCTTCCACATTGTTGTGGCCGATTCCCGCGCACCTCGCGACGGACGTTTCATCGAAATCATCGGAACCTACAATCCGAACACTGACCCCGCTACTATCACGCTCAAGTCAGAGCGCGCTCTCAAGTGGCTCAGCGTCGGTGCCCAGCCGACCCTCGTTGTCCGCAGGATCCTCTCCTATGAGGGAGTTCTTCTGCGCAGGCACCTCCAGGGCGGAGTTGAGAAGGGTGCTCTCACCCAGGAGCAGGCCGATGCCAAGTGGAATGCCTGGAAGCAGCAGAGAGATGCCAAGATCGCTGCCAAGGAGCAGGGAATAGAGAAAGCCGCCACCGCTAAGGCCAAGGCTGCCATCGAGGCAGAGGCCAAGGTGAACGCCCTCAGGGCTGAGGCTCTCGCAAAGAAGAAGGCAGAAGCTGAAGAGGCTGCCCGCAAAGCAGCTGAAGAAGAGGCCGCCGCTAAGGCTGCCGAGACTGAAGAAGCTCCTGCTCAGGAAGATGCAGCGCCCGCAGAGGCCTAAGATGCTCTGCCGCGTCGCAAAAATCGTCAAGTCCAACGGCACCGAAGGAGAACTTCTGGTGAACCTCTTCGAGGGTTGGCCTGACGACCTGAAAAAAACGGAACCGGTGTACATCGAAATCGATGGACTGTCGGTTCCTTTTTTTGTTCTTTCCCAGAGGTCTAAGGGGAACAGGAACTACCTGAAACTCAACGATGTCGATTCTCTGACCGATGCTGAAGAGCTGGTAGGATCGTACATATGCATGGAAGGAGGACCCGAAGAGGAAGAGGTCCCGTCGATCGATAATCTTTCAGAAATCGAGATGGACGCCTTGGTGGGCTGGGAGCTCGAAGATGCTTCCGGACGCAGGATCGGCACGATCACCAGTTTCGAAGACATCCCCGGAAATCCGTGCATATGCGTAGGTGACATCCTGGTCCCTCTTCATGAGGACCTCGTAGTGGATGTCGACCCCGACACCCGCACACTCACCATGAATATTCCGGAAGGCCTGGTTTAGTTCTCTGCAGGTAAACTCCAACGGAAACCTTCGCTCCGCTCATCCCTCCCACGCCTGACGGCGCGGGCCCCTCCCTCTCAACGACGCCGAGGGTGGCTACGGGTTTCCGTTGGAGTTTGCCTGCAGAGGACGAGGCGAAAAGCCTCCTAGTAAAGGTCGTCCGAGTAATTGAAAAGAATGCCATCCCTGCCGGTCAGTTCAGACAGGCGGGGATTGTTCTTATCCTTGGCAGAAAGGATGATGTCCTCCGTCGGAATGCCCCAGTCGATACCCAGGACGGGATCATCCCAGGCAATGCCGGCCTCCGAAGACGGAGCATAGAACGCATCGCATTTGTACTGGAAGACTGCCTCCTCGCTGAGAACGCTGAACCCGTGAGCGAATCCCCTGGGAACGAAGAACTGACGGTGGTTCTCGCCGGTGAGCTCAACGGCCACGCTGCGGCCGAAGGTAGGAGAACCTACACGGATGTCCACTGCCACGTCGAGGACCCTTCCCGAAACCACACGCACCAGCTTGCTCTGAGAATCCTTCCCTTTCTGGAAATGAAGCCCACGGACCACTCCATAGGAACTGCGGCTCTCGTTGTCCTGCACGAAACGCACCGGCCTGACCTTCTCGTCGAACTCCCGCTGCGACCATGACTCGAAGAAATAGCCCCGGGAGTCCCCGAAGACCCTCGGTTCGATGATTACAACGCCCGGTATGGAAGTCTCAATTACGTTCATATCTAGAATATCCTTTCCATCAGCTGCCACTTGTCTGTCGAAGGAGCATTCGGATCAGCCCCCTGGAACTTGGCAACATATGCCTCCCATTCCGCCTGGCGGGGAAGCGTCGCTAGACGCGCATTGTCCCTCTCGAAATCGAAGTCATCAACTGTGTCCATTATCATGAACAGACGGCGCCCGCGGCGGAAGATCTGCATGTCCAGGATCCCCACCTGACGCTGACCCTCAATTATTTCCGGCCACACATGACGGTGCACCTCGCAATACTGTTCGATCATTTCGGGATCATCCCGAAGCTCAAGAGTCTGGCAATAGCGTTTCATGATTACATCCCTCCCCTCCTGATATGGAGCTCGATCGCTCCTTCAGGCATATGTTTCTTGTCATCGATTACCAAAGCGAGATAGCCGCCTCCGCCGGCACCCGGCATCTTCCAGGCAAGCACTCCCTCCATCGCGGAATACTTGTCGATGTACTCCTGGACACCGTCCTGTATCATTGCGGGGAACAGGGAAATCTGAGCCTCGAAAGAAGCCCTGTAGGCCTCTGCAAAGCCCTTAAGGTCCTTCTCCATAATCGCCTTCCAGCAATCGTCGGCAGCCTTGGCAAGAGCCGCGACCTTCGGACGGGTTATGTCTTTACCCTCGACCACGGAACATCCGGGACGACGCGGGAACATCGGAATCATGCACAGATGGTCCTCGAGCCAGGTGAGTATGCCCTCATCATCGACGGTCTCGATCTTCTCCGGCCAGAAATGGGCATCATAATAATGACGCGAAAGACCGGGAACGCATATGCCTATGGCATCCTGGGCGCCGGAAATAATCCCGTCGGTGCGCTCGGGATCGTTCTCAAAGCAGAAGACGAGCTTGGCGAGCATCTCCGGGTCCATTGTCGGAAGATGCATCGGCCATATGCGCCTGATAGTGTTGCGGGTAGAAGTAGAGAGGCCGCAGCGGTCGCGTATCTCGAAAGTAGGCTCAAGGCTGATCGTAAGAGCCCATCCCGGGCAAAGGCAGGACACATATGGCTGGTCGATCCACGTTCCGGCAAGGTCGAGGCGGGTCGGAATCTGCGGCTGGGCCTTCTTAAGGTCGGTGCTGGAACGAGCCTGTAGACCTTCGGAGGGCTTGCGCTTGAGCACTATGTACTCAATCCCCCTCTCGCGGCAGAACTCCTCCTTCTCGGGCCTGCTGCCATCCTCATTCACCACGAACACATCGGGATGAAGGGCATCTACCGTAGGGATGAAGTCCATCATCCCGCTTCCGGAGTTGATGAAAGCATCCTTCACATAGCGGATGGCGCGGACCATGAAGAGGCGCTCCTGCTCGCTGTAAAGAGTCTTGTGGCCTTTGAGAAGCTGTATGGTCTTGTCACTGCCGATGCCGACGTAGAGATCCCCATAGGCCGAAGCCTCTTTGAAGAACTCCACATGCCCGCTGTGAAGCAGGTCATAGCATCCGGACACGAAAACTTTCCTGGGCATATGATTACAATTTCAATTTGGAAAGACAGGCGACTGTGGCGGGAGCATCCTTCTCATCCACTACTATGGAGATGCTCATCTCCTCGCCTCCCTGGGAAGCCGCGATGACATTGATACCAGCCTGTCCGATAATCGAATAAACCTTCCCGGAAATTCCCGGGACGTTACGCATACGATAGCCGAAAACGGAGACTATCCCAACCTCCTTGAGGCTGTAGGACAGATCGTTATACTGAGCCTGGTAGGTGTCGGCGATAAGGGTGCGGAGGGCTTCCTCGGCCTTGGAAGCCATCTTCCTCCGGACCGCGAAACTGACACTGTACTCAGCCGAAGCCTGGGAGATGAAATGCACGTTTACCCCGCTGCGGGCGAGAGCCCCGAAGATAGCCGAAGATATGCCTATGTTCCCCAAGAGCCCGGTACCGTACACGGTGAAGAGGGTCATGGGGTCGGAGCATACGACTCCGGTGATTCCATTCTCCTTCGTCTCAGAGCTTTCTGAGCTGATAGTCAAGACCTTCTCCCCGCCTTTCTCAAGAGAGCAGAGCTCGATGGGGACTCCGGCCTTGCGGGCCGGAAGCATGGCGCGGGGATAGAGGGGCTTACCCGAAGAGAAGATCTGGGCGGCCTCTTCATATGTCACGCCGCTTGCCCCTTCATATGTGAACGACCTTACTAAGAAAGCTACGGCGGAAGCTCCGGCGACAGAGCCTATGATGTTGGCTGTCAGCTCGGAACCGCGTTTGCCGAGAGCGACTGTCTCTCCCTGGACTTTCCGGCCATATGCCCCCGCGACTACTGTTATGCCGTCTGCGGAAATGGCCTTAAGGTTCTTCCCGGTGAGGGTCCAGTCGATAACGGGCACTCCGCCGGAGTTCTCACAGACTATCAGGGAACGTCCGTCGACAACTGCCGGAGTCAGGGCACTGCCTTCAGGGCTGCCGGCGGCGAGGGCCGCGGCGAAACACTTGGCGCAGAGCACCACGAGGAAGGCATCGAGATATTCGATAAGGCTGTTGTCCCTGAAAGTCAATGACATACCTTCATCCAGAAGGGAGATGATCCTCGAAACCGTGGTATCAACCTCAGCATAGTACTGCTGAAGTGCACCGGAGCCGAGATTCTCCCCCGGAAGGGCTTTGAAGAACTCTCCCAAGGCCTCGACCTCGGCGCTGGAGTCTTTCTTACGGACAAGCTGGTCCTCGACGCAGGCCGAGAACCGGGCCTTCAATTCTTTCCCGGGACAGGTGACTACAACATCACCGCTGCGCAGAATCTTGCCGAGTGCATATGCATCGGCCGCTGCATTCGAATCTAAAAGGATATGGTAAACTTTCATCTCGATTGCAAAGATAATGAATGTATTTGAGAAAAGGGGCAGTTACCCCTGAATGGAGATGCCTCAGCCGCGAGCAGAAATCTGCACGTAGGGCTTCTCGTCGGTGACGCAGCGGTAGGCGGGACGGATGATGCGGCGGCCCTCGAAGTTCAGTTCCTCATTACGGTGGGCGCACCAGCCGACTATCCTGCTCATTGCGAAGAGCGGAGTGTAGATGTCCTTCGGAATTCCGATGAGGTCATATACGAAGCCCGAATAGAAGTCAACGTTGGCGCAGAGGGTCTTCACATGGCCCTTCACCTTGTAGATCGTCTCTTTGGCGACCTTCTCGATCCTCTCGAGGAATTCATATTCGTCGAGACGTCCCTTCTCGGCAGCCAGCTTTGCCGCCATCTTCTTCAGGAGGACGGCCCTGGGATCGGAAAGGGTATAGACTGCATGGCCTATTCCGTAGATGAGGCCCTGGCCGTCAAGTTCATCTCCGCGGAGAATGCCCTCCAGACGCTGTGCAATGGCGTTTTCGTCCTTCCAGTCCGTCACGGAAGATTTCAGGTAACTGATCATGTCGGAGACCTTGAGGTTGGCACCTCCGTGCTTCGGGCCCTTGAGAGAACCGATTCCGGCAGCGATGGAAGAATATGTGTCTGAGCCTGTTGAAGAGGTCACCCTGACTGTGAAGGTGGAGTTGTTACCTCCTCCGTGCTCGCAGTGGAGGATCAGCAGCAGGTCGAGGGTCTTCGCCTCGAGAGGAGTGAAACCGCCCTTGAGCATGAACAGGAAATTCTCGGCGAACGAGAGGTTCTTCTGCGGATGACGGATATGGAGGGAACGCCCCATCTCACCGTGACGGAGCATATTGTAGGCATATGCGATGATTGTCGGGAACTTTGAGAGGAGGGTGATGCTCTGGCGCATCAGGTTCTCCTTCGAAGTGTCGTCAGGATTCCGGTCGAATGTATAGAACTCCAGGACGCTCCGCGAGAGGATGTTCATTATGTTGTGCCCCTCCATCTCGATGATATGCAGGAGAATGTTCTTCTTCAGAGGCATATTCTCCTTTATCACCTTGCTGAACATGTCCAGGTCGCCCCTTCCCGGAAGTCTCCCGGACAGAAGGAGATAGGCAACCTCCTCGAATCCGAAGCGGTCCTCGGCCAGGATGGCGTTCACAAGGTCCGACACCTCGTATCCACGGAGGAACAGCTTTCCGTCTATGGGGGTAAGACTCCCGTCCTCGTTCCTCTGGTAGCCTACGACATTACCGATGTTGGTCAGTCCGACCAGAACACCGGTGCCGTCTTCATTTCGAAGACCGCGCTTGACGTCGTATTTCTTGAAAAGGGAGTTGTCGATCCCGGAGCTTTCCATCATCTCGGAGGAGAGCTTTTCTATCAGATAATCACGAAGTTCCATAGGTTCGTCTGTTACTGGTTTTCTTCTTTGAGGCTGTTGAGAGCGGAGCCGGCCCTGAACCAGGCAAGCTGCTGCCCGTTGTAAGTGTGCGCCATCCGGAACGTGTCGCTGCTGCCATCGGTGTGATGCGCAGTGACGCTCACAGGCTTGCCCGGGCATATGCCTGAGCAGTGTATGTCGAAGGTGTCGCCTTCGCGGACCAGGTCGTAGTCCTCCGGGTTGCTGAACACCAGAGCGAGGACTCCCTGTTTCTTCAGGTTGGTCTCGTGGATCCTGGCGAAGCTCTTTGCCATCACGGCCTTGACTCCGAGGTAGCGGGGTTCCATGGCGGCATGCTCGCGGCTGCTTCCCTCGCCGTAGTTCTCCCCTGCTACTATCACGCTGCCGAAACCTTCATCCCTGTAGGCCAGTGCGGCTTCGGAGACAGGGACTTCGCGGCCATAAAGTAACACCGCGTTGGTCTTGCCGTTGAAGGCGTTCGTCGCCCCCATCAGGAGGTTCCTGGATATGTTCTGGAGATGCCCGCGGTATTTCAGCCAGGGACCGGCCATGGATATGTGGTCGGTGGTGCATTTCCCCATGGTCTTTATGAGAAGCCTAGCCGAAAGGAAGTCCTTCCCGTCCCACTTGCCGAAAGGCTCGAGTTTCTGGAGACGGTCGCTGCCTTCGCGGATGATGGGCTGGCCCTTCCCCGGTTCCGGGGTTATGAGTCCCATGTCGCACTGTGCGAATCCGTCCGGCGGCAACTCAGAGCCGCTCGGGGCCGGAAGGCCTTCTACTCCCTTGGTGAGGCTGCCTGTAAAGGCCAGGGCCACAGCCGTTTCCGGGGAAACTATGAAGGCGTGGGTGTTGGGGTTCCCGTCTGCCCTCTTGGAGAAATTCCTGTTGAAGGAGGTGACTATGGTGTTCTTTGCCGTCGGGTCAGATGTCTTTCGCTCCCACTGTCCTATGCACGGACCGCAGGCGTTTGCCATTATGACTGCCCCGGCATCTTCGAGGGTCTTTAGGATGCCGTCGCGCGCTGCGGTCGCCTTGATCCTTTCGCTCCCGGGATTGACTATCAGGGAGGCTTTCGGCTTGAGGCCGCGCGAGAGGAACCAGTCCGCGACGCTCGCCGCACGGGAGAGGTCCTGATATGACGAATTGGTGCAGGAGCCTATGAGCGCGACCGAGACATCCTCCGGATAGCCGTTCTCTTTGACATATGCATCCATATGCCCGAGCGGGTTGGCGGCATCGGGTGTGAAGGGGCCGTTGACATATGGCCCGAGCTCGTCGAGGTCGATCTCTATGACGCGGTCGAAATATTTCTCGGGCGCTGCAAGTACTTCAGAATCAGCGCACAGAGATGCAGCATCCGCGTCCGCTTTGTCGGCCGCAGCGGCGCGCCCGGTCGCCCGGAGGTACTCGGACATTTTCCGGTCATATGGGAAGATGGAGCATGTGGCGCCGACTTCCGCGCCCATGTTGCATATGGTTGCCTTGCCGGTGGCGGAGATGGTGCTGCAGCCTTCGCCGAAATATTCGATGATGGCGTTGGTGCCGCCTTTGACAGTGAGGATTCCGGCGAGTTTGAGGATTATGTCTTTGGGGGATGCCCAGCCTTTGAGGCTCCCTTTGAGGTGCACTCCGATGATCCTGGGCACCTTGAGCTCCCAGTCCATCCCGGACATCACATCGACGGCATCGGCGCCGCCGACCCCTATGGCAATCATCCCGAGGCCTCCGGCGTTGGGGGTGTGGGAATCGGTCCCGACCATCATCCCGCCGGGGAAGGCATAGTTCTCGAGGACTATCTGGTGGATGATCCCGGCTCCGGGCTTCCAGAAGTCCATCCCGTAAAAGCTCGCGGCGCTCCTGAGAAATTCATATACCTCGGCGTTGACCTTGAGGGCTGATGCCACATCTGGCTCGGAGCCGTCACGTGCGCATATGAGATGGTCGCAGTGGATGCTGGTGGGCACTGCCACCCTTTCCCTTCCGGCGTTCATGAACTGAAGCACAGCCATCTGGGCGGTCGCATCCTGCATAGCCACCCTGTCAGGCCGGAAGAACGCATAGTCCTCCCCCCTCCGGAAAGCACTAATGTCCTGTCCGTCAGAAAGATGCCTTTGGAGAATCTTCTCGGCATATGTCATGGGATGATTCGGGCTTTTCATAGGCTTACTAACTAACTTCACAAAGAAACAAAATTCCCCGGGAATAAACAACATTCCGCAGGCGTGTTTCATAAGTCATTTACAGCCTTGCAATAACGCAAAGTTCCTACCCCCGTTTGGCGGGCAGGAACTTTAAAGAACTGACACTGAGTCAATTATTTACAAAACACGGGGCTTTGGAGAGGCCTGGACCGGAAGAGCCGTACGGCTTAGTCCAAGGGCTCCGGAGAGAGGATATCTTCCTCAGAGAGAGGCTCCCAGGGGCCGTCCTTCGCCTCGAAGAGCACAGTACCGCTCTCGAGCGAACGCAGGCTGTGCCACTGCCCGGCAGGGATATTAAGCACGTCGCCGCCCGGAACCATATCCACAGTCTCCACGAGTGCCCCGGAGGCATCATAGAGGTACTCCTCGAAATGACCGCGAAGGCATATGACTATCTCGTTGGAGGCGCGGTGCCGATGCACCGGAAGCACCGTCCCCGGCTCGATCGCATTGAGCATCCGCTGGCTCCGGTCCTCCGTGCTGTTCCGCAAGTCGTAATTCATCCTCAGCCGCGGCGAAGCTTGGGCCGCAGCGGTGAGGGAGTCGAATAAAGTATGTGTAATCTTCATAACAATTTCATTCTGAGCGATCTTGTCATTCTGCGCGAAGCGAAGAATCTACTTCTTCAGCCTCGCCAAGTACTCCTCGTGCAAATGATAATACTTCTTCATAAACACCACGTATGCCACTGCCAGCAGCAGGCACACGCCAATCAGATAGCCCCAGTGCCAGACCGCCGTAGCCGGGATCAGGATCATCCCAATGCTGATGGCCAGTTGCAAAAGCATATACACCGACGACACCAACGTATGCTCCATCCCCAATTCATTCGCCATCAGTTGGTACGCATGCTTGCGATGCGCCTCGCCCAGGTTCTCGCGAAGCATAATCCGGTGCACAATCGTCAGCACAGCATCCACGCCGTACACCGCCAGGAACACGATATACGTAAAGTCGCCCGTACTCAAAATCAGCAGTCCAAGCACAAACACCACGATGAATGCAGCCCCCACGCTTCCCACATCGCCCGCAAAGCATTTCGCCTTTCCTTTCGGACGGAAGTTGAACCAGCAAAACACCAGGTCCGCCAGCAATGCCACAACAATCAACCGCTGGTCCACAAAGTCCATCCGGCTGTTCAGCCAAGCAAGCGGCAGAAGGACCGCCAACGTATAACCGCCATTGATCCCGTTGATTCCGTCCATGAAGTTATATGCATTCGTAATGCCCACACACAGAATCAGCGCCGCCAGCACAATCCACCAGCTCTCTAAATTCAGCACATTCCATTGATAGAACATCAGGAACATCGCGACGAACTGCACCACCAGCCGCACGCTGTCAGGCAGTGAGTGGATATCATCCACGAAACTGACACCCGCCACCAGCGTCAGACCCAGCAGGAACGGCCACATCTCCACGCCGAAGAATGCAGCATATATCCACATCCCCAGCACATATATAATCCCCCCGCCCCGCAGCACCACCTTCGTATGTGAGCTCCGCTCATTCGGCTTGTCGATTATGTTAAACCTGTCCGCGATGCGGAAATACACCAACTCCGCCGCCACCAGGACGGCAACGATTATTAAATATGTCAAGTAAATAGTCATATCTTAGGATTATTATCAAACAGCACTCCATTCGCTTGAATCCACAGGGCACGGAACCAGGACATATCCGTGAAGTACCGATACTTCATGCGGGCACGCCAGGTCTTGTCTGCAAGGGCCATCTTGCCCAGGACTCCAATCACCGTCTCGTGCACATCCAGAGGATTCCAGACGTCATCTAGCATCATTTTATCAATAGACTGTAAGCCATCGGCGACAAGCTCACCGACTAGGTCCTCTCCGAGCCGGCAAAATGAATCGTAGAACCTCCTGAACCTAAGCTCATCCACCTTCGTTCCCATCTCCTTCCAATCTAGCTCCTGCCGATGCCTGCTGCAGAACAACAGCCAGTCCAGCACATTACGCCATCTCAGTCCCTCATGCAAAAAATGCGAATAGGCGTGCTCGATTATGAACAAGGCCAACACCATTGTTCGCTCCTCCTAATCCCGACAATAATCTCTTCCCAGAAAGTCTGGGAACATATCGGTTTCGTAGTATTTGTGTGCGAGCAGGCGCAAGAAGCCGTAATTGATTTTGTCTGTCCTATAATCGATGGACTTGTATTTCTTTCTGAAAGTCTTTTGAAAGTCTTCAATCGAATCAGGCAATTTCAGATCCGTCTCAACAGAAAGTTCTTCATTGAGACGCTTCTCGAAAAGCAGCTGCTCAATGTCGTATTCCTCCTGTATGGGATAAGCAACCTGTAAGTTTACCTTTGACTCCTCCACTACCTTTTTGAAAGCGTCATACAGCTCAGTGATATTCAAATAGCTTATTAGCTCAAATAGGGTTATTATCAACAAAGATGAACCGCAGCTATAATCATCCGATTTCGTATACAGACTCTTGGCTAACGCCATCCTATTGCCCTTCATCTCCGGCCACATCTTCTGTTTGCTATACCTTTTGCACATATTCAAAACCGTATCTACGAGGAAATCGCCAAGGCAACGATAGTCATCGTCACAGCTTGCATGAAGACACATATACCTGAAAAACATCAAGATAGAAATTGAATGCGTATCAAGCAAAGGAACTGTACAACCAGAGTTGTTCCTGACCAGATGCTTCAAGATGCTCACGCGCATATGGGATTCTTGCTTTGTAATTTGGGAATACGACTCCGTAAGGACGAAGAAATAAATCAAATCACCAAGATAGTCATAACACCTCAGTGGATAAAAAACATATTCTGTCTCCGAGGCCCGGAACGCATATAGGCTTTTCGGGAGAGGAAGTAGCTTGAGGATCTTATTCACATAGTCCTCATAAATCTGAGTCTGAAGCAATACCAGCGAATTAAAATGCTTCATATATGTAGGCCGTCTCTCCTTTCTTCCCCTCAAAATAAACGCCCAGGTTTTCAGGACAATAGTGTCTATACAGACCTTCGCCGGATACAAATTGTCGGCATATTTCGAGTAGAAATACACCATTGAAGCGATCAACTTCAACGTAGCAAAGAAGTTTAAGATTGTCCTTGTGTTCTCTTTTCCGGCACTCTCAATCTTCGAAATCTGAAATTCAACCAGTCGCTTCACATCGGAGAAATCATTTTCTTCAGCATCAAGAAGTACGAGCACTTTCTTAAACAGTCGGTAGCTCTCTTCATCCGCAAGTAAGGTCTCGTCGAACAAGTACTCCGAAAACAGAGATGTCAATTTGTCCAAATCCCATCTGTCAAAGTTGCCGTCAGGAAACTCCTTTTTGATAAAGCCATCCAACGTGGGTCGGGCATTATCCTCCAGGTAACCATTATGCACAAATACATAATGCCTCGGAAGCTTTTTCAGCCCGGGGATTGAGGCATCCGAGTACTCTGTATACTTTGACGCTCTTAATGATTCAATCAGCCCATCCTTCTCATTCAAGTTCCTATCTGTAATATCCTTTGCCGTGAAGCCCTTTAATTCAAAGAAAAACAGAGTGTCAACCCCCCTCATCTTCTTTATGGCAACGACATCTCGACCATACTGGGAACGCCCCTTCGACTGCCGAGGAGTGGATAGCACTCTATAATTCATTCGCTGGAGAAGCAGCGGAAATATATAGTCGAGTTCACCATCCTCTTTCAAAGAGGACACATATTGCTTAATGATCTCTTGTCGTATCATCCCAATCCTTCAATAAGTCGTTAATCCAATCATCCTGTTCTTTAGGACTCATCGATTCTCTCATCTGCCGAGAGGGCATTGAGAATTGTGTTACAGGAAGATGATGTGTCGTTCCATCCGCCTCTCTCCATCCACCGCCTCGCGCAAGAACTACAGTAGCCATCAGGTCAAGCCACATTGGTTTGTGATCTTTCTCAGCTTCCTTCATCTGCTCTTGCAGATGCTCATTTTGTCTTCTGACAGCTTCACGGAACACCTTTCCATCTGTGTATAACGGGGACAATTCCTTCATCTGCCGTCTCTCGTGAAGGAGTTTCGATCGTTTCTCAAAGTACTGGCGGATTTCCTTCGTTTCATCATTGTCAATACATGTTTTATCCAGAGCCGTTATCACGTGCCCCATATAGTCATCTAAATATGGACGCAGGAATCTTCTCAGTACTGATCTGACTTTTTTCGATTTAGATTTCAATAACGGTATAACCTTAGGTAACCGCGTTTCCGGGTTACCATAATCCTGAAGCATAGAGATGATAAAAACGCACTGCAGGGTTTCCTCAAGTTCCGACACGTCCAACTCCGATGTATCCAGATGATACTCATCCCATAATCTTCTTCCTACCATTCGGTGCAGCCCCTTCGGATTTAGGATAAATGAAAGGACAAAACTTATGAATTCTTCTTTCTTCTGACTCAGACTGTGAATACACGTCTCCAGCTTTAGCACCTCAGGGACACCTAAATTCCCCACAACAGCAGCGACCAGTTTTACCAGAAACTCTGTACTATCGTGATTAAAAGCAACTGCGTGGTCAATTGCAGCAAGACAATTTGCATCTCTTTCGCCAAGCCCTCCCACCGTCAGCAAAATAATGTCTTGGAGAAATGGTGTAGTATCTCTCTGTCTTGCAGCCCAATTCACAACAGAATTGACATAGCCAGACGTATTCCCCTCTTGCAATATTTCTTTCGCCTTTTGCTCACAATTCAGTTGTCTCGTTTCGTCCAAACGGGGATGCATCTCAAGAAGCGAAGCAAGTTCTTCCGGGGAATTGTATGACGGGAGCTGAATCGCGACATCAAAGGCATTGGCTACAGTATCTTCCGGCAAAAAGATTGCCGCCTGAACCAAAACAGTAGCGAATTCCTCTGGATCCTTGTCTGGGGCGAACTGTCCACAATAACGTCCAAACTCATTCTCCATCAGCCCTGCCTTTATACTTATCCGGTATTGAGGCATCTCCCGTAGCAGAGCAAATCCGTCTTCGTAATTACTCCTTGCGTATGTATGAGTGGCTCTGCTCATCAAGCTCTCTATTCCATCTCGCCTTCGTGGAAATGAATCCATTACCCTCCTCATAAACGCTGGTTGCCATTGTGCCACTTCGGCAAGAATATTGAGCGACCAAGCCCATCGCCATTCATTGTCCTTTTCAGTGAATACTATTGAGCCATTATGCAGTGAGGCAAGATATGCAAGCGAAACGGCAAAATAATAAGCACTCCCTTGCAATCCCAGTCCAAGAGGTTCCACAATATCTTCATGATCATCCCAGTAGGAAAGTTCATCGCAGAACGTAAACTCGCCTTTGTCGGCTTCCGATAACAGAAAACTGACCACGTTGGAAAGACCTTCAGGGAATCCTGATAGTATGTTCCTACCGTTAAACATCGCTCAATCTTTCAACTCATATTTCTTCATTCCCCAGCTTCTCTACAATGAAGTCCAGTAGATCTGAATCATTACTTGTATCCACCACTTGTGACAGATATTCAGGTGATGCCGGCATCAATGGATAGCAAGATATTTTGAAAACCTTGCTTTCTTTTATTTCCTGTTGAAACTTCTCCAGCCCTTTCGAACCAGTATAGGCAAAGGATACCATACTGGCCACTAGGTCTGCAATCTGAACGCCATAGCAAGTCTTTGAGTCCACAAAAGATATTTGATTGATTTGCGGAGGAAATGTAGTCTTTCTAGTGTCATACCCGACAGACTGATATCCGTCTATTGCAATCAATTGGTTTATCAAATCACTTTTGGCGGACAACTGTTTTGAGTTATCAGTAATGACGTCAATCTTTGAGTTTAACTTCTTATGCCAATGATCTGTCAACACCAAAAGTGAAGATAATGTGATATCCAGGCAGTACTTCTTATCTTCAGTCAAAACAATATCCAGCATATCCTGTGAAGGGTGCATCCAGCTGAGTATATCCTGAAAACCTTCTGTTGATAAAGAATGAAGGATGCTCACTGTCTCATAGAAGTCCTCTATACTCTTCTGCGTCTGTTGACGCATCATCTTTTCGAAATTCACCTTCAAATCTTTCACGTATGCCTTGATAATATCATTTCTCTCAGATGCCTTCTCTGCAAATGTATACAGGCAATTTGCCATTATCATATTCGAACAACCTTTATATAAATTCTCACCAAGGCGATACTTCATAAATGGCTCTATCAGCATATCCACCATAAAAGCGTATGTGGCAAAGGTTTTATCTACGATTTGATATGTGACGTGACTCTCATCAAACAAGGGATGCGCTAATAGCCGCCTTACCGCTTCTCTCCCATTCCACCGGCTCTTTATCTTTACGAAATGCAACTCATCATCAAAAGCTACAGCTTTCTTTATTTGCGCTAACTCTTCATCTGTAAAACAAACCGAAGACAGCACAAAGAAAGGTTGCGTGCTATTGGTAATATTTGAACCAGTATTTCCAGCCTCGTCAAAAAATACAATCCTTCTCATGAAAAACCGATGACTTGACATCCGCAGAGACGTTCGAGATGTAGAGCTCTGCCAGCAACCGACCTACCCTTCCGATGCCACCTTCTTCATCGCCCGTTTGATCTGCCAGAGCGACACCTCACCGTTCCACATCTTGTAAATATACTCAGGCGTATAAGTACCCTACTCCGAGAGGGACGAAATACCCTCGTTCTCCATCCATTGCTTCAGTCGCGCAACTGTAATTTCGTTTGCGTCCATATCTTTTTGCAGTATTTGTTATTGCTGCAGAAATAGTTTCTTATTTCTCTATTCTTTCCCCTCATAAACACTAAGCCAATACTCAGCGAGCATCATTGATGACCGCGCCACTAAAAGTGCTTCACGTTTCTTGATTGTAATCCTTCCCGAGCCGGCACCGTGCGCATCGCTGTTCATATTTCTCATACTCGATATTGCACTTACAAGCTTATGTAAACCACCGAGCAACTCATTTACTCGCTGGTCCCAATCCTTCTTCTGCCGCATATTGAGCAATTCGGTAGCATCCTGATAAATCTTAACCAAGTCACCTTTGCTCTTATAACGCTCGAATGTCTTCTTTTCAATGATGAATATCAACACCTCTTCAAGCAACGTCCTTGACTTAGTAATCACACTATCGTAATTTTCGTTTTCCAAATCACCTTTAATTCGTTCTGGCAGTTCCTTGATGTACTGAGAGGTTATAATCTTTACCTTAGGAGTCTCTACAACGACATCTTGTCCAATTCCCGCCAACACAAAGTTCTTGTTAACGAGCCTCAATTCCACTCTCGCTATCACGAGTTGGGCATTGATAGCCTCCAATGCCCCTCTGATTATCCCCTTGTAAGTCTCGTCAACCTTTTGTATATCCCCTATCCCCGTCAGGTTCTCAAATCGCCCCTGCGTGAAAAGATATGACAACAACTCCTGTACTCTACCTTGTGTATTCAGAAACTTCAGTAAGTCCTGCATATATTCCCACCTGCTCTTGTTCACCATACCTCTATTTCCCCAGGTGTAGGTCCGTGGCAAACCAAATGTTGTACTAAGGTGACACAAATCCGGGCCTTTCATATATGGCAGCGAATATTCACCATAAACTTTGACATCTCCGATGAGGATGTCAATTATCTTTCTGTTAATCAGAAGTGAATAATCCATATCGTTTTACTCTGTCTCAACTCTAAAATCTTATCTCTTATATTTCAACTATCCGCTTTCTTCTCCCCCCTCTCACCCCCTTCCACACCATCCTTCCCCAGACTTTCAGGGAGTCCAAGGGAAAGACAAAAAGATGGCGCAGGGTGTCGCAGGTGTAACGCCAGGTAGAAACAGCGGAGCGGATGATGAAGGATTTCTGCCGGAATGAGTTGTCCCTGTTGTGGCCGAAATTGCCGGTCTCCAAGATGAAATCCATAATACGAACTGCTTTCCTCGACCACTTCTTCGGTGAGTCATATAGCGGCATCACCTCAACCGGCATGCCCAGCCAATCCACGGCCAATGCAGCGAAAGAATACCACTCGGTCAGCATGCCCGCCTTGCGCAAGCGACTCTCCAACAAAGAGACATCAATAGAATCTCTATATGTCCACAGCAGTCTGCACAAGTCGCAAATCTGCCTCAAGCCGATTCCGCCACCAAAGTAATGCTGAATGATATGCGAGAACACGAAGAACACATCCTCATCCACTGCGGGAAGCAGCACATCAACGGCATCATTCTTCCATATCCTGACCCGACCTTCTT
>JAEEGL013891943.1_pt1 | contig 17918 bp, 10 predicted proteins | sample 9134231 | NCBI WGS metagenome assembly JAEEGL01 (sample SAMN16246548, study PRJNA631951) | gut metagenome | biome: gut microbiome; feature: rumen; material: fiber-attached | host: Bos | place: Iran: Karaj | collected 2018-10 | reverse complement strand
TCCAGGACGGGAACGTAGCAAAGGCACTTGGTTGTAGCGGCGCGATGCAGACCGCTTGCCCACCCGCCTCTTTAGCTCAGTTGGCCAGAGCACGTGATTTGTAATCTCGGGGTCGTTGGTTCGAATCCGACAAGAGGCTCAACAGAACGAAAAGCACCGCCGCGCAATAGCGCAGCGGTGCTTTTTCGTTCTTTTCTTCACATTCCGGAAAATCGTCCGAAGCCTTCGGACGAAAAGTCCGCAGCCTTCGGACAACCAGTCCGAAGCCTTCGGACAAACAGTCCGAAGCCTTCGGACTTTTTTGAGGGAGCCAGACAGAGACGCAAAACCTATTTAAAAGGAGGGGGCAGGGGTGGTTTGTCTGTCACAATCGCAAGAAGAAAAATAATAGGTTGGGACATCTTTGACAAACCACCCCTGGCCCCTCCTTTGGAAAAGGAGGGGAAGGGCTGCGCCGTCATGTGGCCGCTACAGTTGTATCGGATTCCCCCCATTGCAAAGGGGGGACAGGGGGGAAACGCCGGGCGAACTAATAAAGGGGTGCCTGCGCAATGCAGACACCCCTTTACTTTATTGTTGAGACAAATACTAATACTTACTTCCACCAGAAATCATTCACGAATGAACCCTGTACGTAGTCGGTGAACTTGTCGTTCTCGTCAGCAATATTCCTTCTCTCTTCAACGGGAACGAATGTATCGTCAACCAAGATCTTACATGCTGCCTCACCACGAGTGGCTTTGAGCTCCATCCAAACATTGTTCTTCTGAACCTCAATCAAAATTTTATTAATCTTTTCAGGAGTGGTGTATTCGCCATCAATTTCAAAAGTAACAGGATCCAACTTAGGACCAGCGCCTGTGTTAATCATAGGATACTCGCCATTTGTTTTGACAGTTTCCCCGAACAGGCCGTGAACCTCCTGGCCTTGGACTCTCAGCGGCAGGACACCACCTGCGCAGATGAGCTTCAGTGTGGTCTTGCCACCTTCTGCCTTCACCACGTCGAAGACAACGTCGTTGAAGTCGAAGTCGCTGGATTCCGAAGCAGACAAGTCCTCAGCAATCACGCGGTAGAGTGCATCATTGAAACCTGGGTTACACGGTGTTGCCGAAATCTTGATATTGGGTTTGCCGGGCTTGAAGCCTGCGGCATAGATGTTGTCAGAAATGCTGAAGCCGTCTTGCTCGAAAATATACTTGTGATCAACCATACCGTCGTTTCCCTGTGCAAAATGCGTCTCTGCAGAAACGTATAAGTTTCCTCGATAGGTAACCGCACCCCAAGTATTTGCAATCGTCTCTTCTCTTACAATATTCTTGGCCTGGAACACGGCATATTCTGTTCCTGTAGAGGAGGGGCCAAAGATACCATAGGCATAATTATCATTATTTATCACGCTACGCCCTGACTCAAACTGAGCAGTTTCAGCAACTACAAATACGGCATTCGCGCCCATCTCGATTTTAAACGGACCAGAAATTGCACCTGTACTTGAATCCCTACCTCCATAGAAATTCTTGGTCAGGACACCGCCGCCTGCATCAATCTTGAATGACCCTACTTTTGATGAAATGTTCATTTCGAAATCATTTTCCACCTCAAGGAAACAGTTGTTGATCACGTTCTGGCTTCCACCAATATAAGCATAATCATAAGTCGTCCAATGTCCGTTGTTGACCCAGCCTGAGTTATTGGATTCAATTCTGGTAGTACCAGTAACGTTCCACTCGGCATTGTTCTGCACAGCACCGGCTTTCACTGTGACCGATGCACAATTAATGGTGCCATCGTTGACGATTCTGGTAGGATTGCTTTCGGCAGTCACACTTTCTGCTGTCAACGTACCTACATTATAGAGGAAACTGGATGTGTTAGGCTCAAAAGTGCCAACTGTAATGGTTCCATGATTGTAAATCTTCGTGCTATTGTTGGCCTTGAGGACACCTGCAGTCTCGAGTGAAGCGCCTGCTGCGATATAAATGGCAGCAACATTGAAATTGATGGCACTAACCTCGCCTAATATCAGCTTGGAACCTTTGAGCAGATAGATTTCAGAGCGATAGTCTGGCGCAAATCTGGGTGCCTCAGCATTGGTGTCGTTAGCGGATAGATCAACAGTACCTTTTACATAAATCTTGCTAGCGCCTGAGTTTGTAGAAACTACTTCGTAGGCTCCCTCAACGAGATAAGAATTTGGTCCACCTCCCCATGTAGGCAGTGAGACAACACCTTCGGGTGCAGCACTCAGGAAATTGCTGGCGTCGCAATCTGATGAGGGGAAAGGAGGATCAAGAGTCGGCTGAATGTTGCCTTTGTAGGCAACATAGTCACTCTTTGCGCGGGTGAAGGCACGTGCACTGGCGCCCTTGCTGCTGAAGCCCCAGTCTACATTTGGGCCGACCTTGCCAAAGGCTTTCTCAAAAGAGGCGGCATAATTGTCGTTTACAGCCTTCTCTACTTTCTCCGGGCTGTAATAATAGTCATCATGGCTGCATGATGACAACGTCATTGCAACCGTCATGACGGCCGCAACGGCAATAAAACAAAAAAACTTCTTCATATTCATTGTAGTTCGTTAATACTTGAGTTAATAAAGACACGAGCGAATTAGATTGGCTGCAAAGATACGAAAAAAGCAGCAAAATAAGAAAAAAAACTAGTTAACTTGTGTTAAATAGTTCCATTTTCTTATTTTGCTGCTGCACGTGCGCCCTAAAACGGAGGAAAACAGCATCCCGCTTTTGGTAAACGGGATGTTTCTGCTATGCTTTGATGAAGTTGGTTCTCACCGGGCTCTCCAGCTCGGGATGCCCGTCGCCGCTGACATTCAGCTTGCGTATCATCCATGCCATGTTGTGGCCCAGTGTCCGCATGGTCTGCATACCTTCACCGTCGAGCGCTGCCTGTCCCGGCGTCTGGCCATAAACCATGTTCCAATACTGCGAGCTGACGACGGGCATGTTCAAAATGGTAAAATATTTGTTCAGGCGGTCGAAGGCTGCTGAGGCGCCGCCACGGCGACAGACCACGACGCTGGCGCCGGGCTTGAAGCTCAAATAGCCTCCAAGCGAGTAGAACACGCGGTCGAGCAAGGCACAGAGTGAGCCATTCGGCCCGCCATAATAGACCGGCGAACCAATGATCAGGCCGTCGATGCCATCCTTCACTGCCCGCATCACCCTAAAGTAGAGGTCGTCGCGGAACGTACACTTCCCCTCTCTTCCACACATGCCACAGGCGATACACCCCTGCACGGCCTTCTTGCCGATGCTGATGATTTCGGTATCAATGCCTTCTGCGTTCAGGGTTTTCGCCACTTCGCTCAACGCCAAGAAGGTATTGCCGTTCTCCCGTGGACTTCCGTTAATCAAAAGTACCTTTGCCATATCTTTTCATTTTTATAAGACCATTGTGTTTACTCTGCCTTCGCCCTTTTTATTCTGACGATATTCAGCGAGTAAGGGGGCACGTCGAGCAGCACGCTGTCTTTCTCCGGCGAGAGCAGCTGCTCCACGGGATGGATGGTGGTGGGTGCGCTGAGTGTGTTCTCTTCCATGCCGTCGTTGGCAGCCAGGCGTACCACCCGGGCGCAGCCAGGTGCGAAGTTCTTCAGGTTCAGGCTGGCGGTGGTCGCCTCGTCGCCGGTGTTGACGACCTTCACGATGAGCTCGCCGGTAGCGTCGTCGATGGTGGCCGACGAGAAGATGCCCTTTGTGACATCGCGCTTCAGCACCGTGTCGAATACCAGTTCATTGTCGAGCCACGCCTTCACGCTGTCGCCTGCCACCTGCAGTGTGACGTCATACCAGCGGCCCTGCTCTACCCTACCGCGTTTCTCCACCGTCTGCAGCTTCCCGCCGTTGCTGATCTGCTCGATGGCGTGCCGTGTGTTGCCCCATCCGCCAAAGTTCAACCAACAGTAGTTCTTGTCGTCGACATAGTTGAAGATAAGGAGGAAGCCCTCGGCGCCCTCATCCTTGCGCGCGCGATACTTATATATATAGTGGTCGCTGCTGATGATGTCTTTCCCTATGCACAGCGTCGCTTCCTTCCTTCCGGTCTGCCTCACGGTATTGCCTTCCTTCCTCCAGTCGCCATAGACGAAGTCCACCTCCTTGTCGGTGTCGAACGATGCGCGTGTGTTCCATGTCCCGTATCCCACGCGGCTCTGCTTCGGCGTGAGTGACTTGCGAGCCTTGTCTTTGTAGGGGTCGGTCTGGCTGACCTTCACCACCTGCGTGCCGATGTGCTGTGGCATGAGCTGCTGCACATAGTAACTGGGAGTGCCCATGACGCGGCTGCTGCTGAAGCGTATCATGTCTGGACGCCAGCGGGCATCGTTCTCGTTGACGAAGATGGGGGCATACGATGCCAGTGCCACCACGTCGGAGTTGTTCTCTATGCCCATCATATAGACGGCCTCGCCCAGGGCGGCGTTCATGTTGCCCAGAAGGCCAAAGCCATTGGTCACGGCATATTCGCCCACGTAAACCTTCGGGCCACGGCGGTCGTAGCTGTCGTATTTGTGGAAGGCAGCGGCAAACCAGTCGGGCGAGCGGTAGTAGTGCTCGTCCAGCAGGTCCACGGGCAACTTGCTGGTCCACTTCGGGTTGTCGTCGCCCCACGCCACGACGTTGCCTATGATTTTCATCTCGGGATACTTGGCACGTATGGCTTTGTAGAACTGCTCATAGCGCTCGTAGTAGTGGTCGCTCTGCTGGCGCGGGTCGGGCTGGTTGTTCTCATTGCCCACCTCCAGGTATTCCAGGCCGAAAGGCTCCGGGTGCCCGTTCTTGGCACGCAAGGCGCCATATTTCGATGTGACGGGGCCGTTGGCATACTCGATGGCATTCATGCACTCGTCAATCCAGGGCTGAATGCTGTCGTAGGGCGTCATGCCGCCGTGCCATAGTCCCACGTTGACCACATAGAGCGGCTTGGCGCCTAAGTCCTCTGCCAGCTGCAGATACTCGTGATAGCCCAGTCCGTCGGTGGTGCGGTAGCCCCAGTTCACGTTCCAGTGGCCCTCACGCTCTTCTATCGGCCCGATGGTCCGCTCCCAACGGAAGGCGTTGTCGGGGCTCTCCTGCCCTTCCACGAAGCAGCCGCCGGGGAAGCGCATGAACTTCGGGTGCATCTGCCACAGCATGTTGGCCAGGTCGGGGCGCATGCCGTTCTCACGGTTCTTGAACGTGGGCGGGAAGAGGCTCACCACGTCGAGCTGCACCTGTCCCACGCCGTCGAAGACGAAGGCAAACTGCGCCTGCGGGTCGTTGCCGTCGGCGGTGAGTGTTGCCTCATACTTCGTCCATCCCTTTGCTTTGACGGCAGGGAAAGCGCTGACCGTGGTCTCGGCATAGAGCTGTGCACCGTCCTTCGAGCAGAGGGTAGCCTTTACGGTGCCTTGATACTTCAGGGTCTTGGCCCAGAATGTCAGGCGGTAGGTGCGTCCCTGCACGGCGTTGATGCCCCAGTAGCCCTCGTTCACCAAGCAGACGGGCATGGCGGCCGTTGCCTTGATGTCGAGTTCCAAGGCGTTGTGCTGCACGCTGTTGAGCAGCGGTGTCTTTTTCGTTGGCTGTATGAGGCGCATCGTGAGCTGCGACGGTGCGGCAGCATAGGTCGACCAGCCCTGGAGGTCGGCTGGCGCACCATAGCGTGGGCCGTCCTCAAACGAGCGGTTGCGTATCAGCTCAGCATAGATACCGCCGTCGGCAGCGTGATTGATGTCTTCGTAGAAGATGCCATAGAGCATGGGGCTCACCTTCGGCCCACGCTGCTGGGCGTCGATGTCGATGGTCACCTGTGCCTGGGCTGCAGCTGCAATGACAGCGCAACCGGCCATGATTAGAATGTTTTTGTATGCCATAATGAGGAGTTTTGGGATTTTTGGAGTTAAAGAAATTGTGGGATTTTTGGAGTTAAAGGAGTTGTAGGATTTTTGGAGTTAAAGGAGTTAAAGGAGTTAAAGGAGTTAAAGACAATACCATTTTCGCAAGTTTTGGAGTTAAAGGAGTAGAGGGCTTTTTGGAGTTAAGGGAGTTAAAGGAGTTAAAGACAATTGCTTTACTATAGATTTTAACCCGGAGACAAGGCTTTTTTCATGGAGAGTCATTTGTCTTTAACTCCCTTAACTCCTTTAACTCCTTTACCCTCAATTAGCCAGCTGTGGCCATCCATCGTCCGTCCAGCTGATGGTGCGCTGGATGAGCATGGCGGCCCCGTTCTGCGTGGCACTGTATCCGTGACAGATGAAGACGTCTTCACCGTCGAAGGTATAGGCAGCGCAATGACCTGCAGCCTCCCATTCCTTCTTGTCACCCTCTAAGAAGAGTGTGCCGCCTCCCTTGGCCATGTCCTTGCCTGTGCGGTCGAGGTAGGGTCCTTCCACGGTCTTGCTGCGCCCCACTGCCACGCGATAGTTGCTCTTCGCTCCCCGGCAGCAGTAGTCCCACGACACAAAGAGATAATAGAATCCTCCGTGTTTGAAGATGAAGGGCGCCTCGATGGCGTTGGTGCCGGCATATTTCGACGTGGGGTTGGGCTCCGACGGCTTGTAGTCGGGGTCATAGCGCCGTGCTATGGTGCGCGGTTTCTCGCCTTTGGCCATGTGCATGGTGGTGTCGAGGCGAGCCAGCTGTATGCCGTCCCAGAACGAGCCCCACACGAGCCACGGCGTGTCGGCGTCGTCGATGACGAAGTTCGGGTCGATGGCGTTCCAGTTGTCGCCCGTCATTCGTCCGTCGGCACCGCTCTTCCTCTCGTGAGAGGTGACGATGCATCCCTCGTCCTTCCACAGGTTAGCGTGCAGCGAGCGGCTGCTGAGCAGGCCTATGGCCGAGCCGTTCTTTCCAAACGTCGAGCAGCTGTAGGCCAGCCACCAATGCCCGTGCCACTGGATGACGTCGGGCGCCCAGACGTGCTGGCCAAAGCCCGGCACAGAGTCGGCCGTCCAGCCGGGAATGACAGTCATCACGGGCTGCGGCAGCACCGTCCAGCTCTTGCGGTCCTTCGAGGTCATCTGCTGGATGCCCATGCCTGTGGCAAAGACGAAATAGGTGTCGCCGTCCTTGGCCATCACGGGGTCGTGCGCCATAGGTGTCTCGGTGGTAAAGGCTTCACGATGGAAGCCGCGGCGCGACCCCTGGGCGGCCACTGTCTGGCAGAGGGCAGCGAGGGCCAGAGTGAGAAGTAATTTGTGTGTCATGTCTTTGTGCTTAGAAGTCAAGTTGCAAAAATACGGCAAATATTTGAAATACGCAAAAAAACAGCAAAAAAAAACATGAAATGATTTGTTCTGCAGTAAAAAAATTTGCATATTTCAACCATTAGTGTTACCTTTGCTGCATAATGTGTGCCACACGACATGTTGCGGCAACGAACAAGTTAAACGCAAAAACATCAAGAGGTATGAAGACGAACATCTGTTTCCCCAGACTATTGCAGCTGGTGAGTGTAGTATTTGCCATGACGGCCTTTATGGGCTGCAACAAAGAAAAGGCTGAGCCAGAAGCTTTCGAACATGACACGCCTATAGACATGACAGACATCCTTCAGGCATACAACTGGCTTACAGCACCGAGTAACTATGACCGCGGTTCCTACATCGCCGTGCTTCAGAGTGACATGCCTGACTACGATTTCTACCTGTTCTGCGACACGTCCTTCGTCCTGCGCCTGCCCGAATACTCTGGGTCCACCCAACCTTTTCTGGCACAGGCAGAAGACTTCTTCAACAGCTGCGCCCTGGCATGGAACATCTATAGCAATTATGAGGTGTATTACCGTGGACGGACAACTGGCGGATTAGGCTGCGAGGAAGACGCAAGCCATTGCACCGAGTCCGTCAGCGTCGACATCATCAACAATAAGGAACTGCGTAAGGCTGCTCAGACCTACAAGGACTCTATCCTGACGCTGATGAATCTCTCTTTAGAGGAGATGAGCGACGACGATGTCAACAGAGTCATGGGCTATGTGACCGACTTCAGTTCAGCCATAGAGCAGCACTCCTACCACTTCTTTGAAGAAACTGATGCCTTTTTCGAATCCCTTGTCGACCTGAGAAAAACGGCAGAAGAAATGGTTGAGGACAAATTTCAGCGTTACCTCGATGCCGACGAAAAACAGCAGCTGGGAGTCATCCTTGACGAGATGAGCGAGTGCGCCAATTTCGACGAGCAGTGCGCGCTGTGGCTGCGCTGGGCCAACTGCAAAAAGTCGGTGTCAGATGAAAGCTGGCTCATAGCCACCGCCATCCGGCTCATGAAGAGCGGCCACTACAACCCACTTCTTCAGAACATCTGGATGAGCTGGAGGGCAATGTGTCAGACCTCGGAATATGGAAGCTCCAGAGACTCCAACATCCCCAACGACTTCTACAACAGCTACCGTCAGCTGTGCTACCAGACTTGCCTGAAACGCATTGAGCGCCAGCCCGACGACATCTTCGCCATGAACTGTGCTGCAGCCATTGGCGGGCGCACCAACATCAACCGCTTTGGCCAGAACTACTTTGGCAACGAAGCGATGATAGAGGAGATGATGTTGCTCCCCAACCGCTTTGAGGACGATGACGAATAAGAAGACGAGACCGTGCCAACCAGGGCTACACATTATTATATAGTCACCTCAAAGATGCGCTTGCCATGGTGTTCTATCCACTGCGGCTCGGTGTCGCGGCGGTTCTTTGAGAAGTCGAAGGTGACGAGGTAGCCCTCGGCCATGCCGCGTGATGGTGAAGTACTTCCCCTTTTCTATCAAGGCTTCAATGGCGGCAAACCGCTTCTCCGTGTTCACCATATAGTGCCGCTCCGGGTTGCAGCTGCCAGTGGTGTTGAACTCTTTAATCATATTCACGTCATGAAGAATTTTGATGGCCTCATCGCAATGATTTTGCAAAAATACGAAAAAAAACGCAGAGGCTTTCCTTTTTGTGGAAAAAAGTAAGAAAAGAACACAAATTTGTTGCATCTTTCCAAGTTTTTATTCGTACCTTTGTTGCCGCAAAACTAAATGTGGGTATGAAAGGTTTCTATCAGGCAATCTTTGCCATTGGCATCATCAGTGCCCTTCTGTCCTGCACCAGCGAGAAGGCCTACAGGATTGGCGTGGCGCAGTGCGGCGGCGGACAGTGGCGCGAGAAGGTAAACCAGGAGATGCTGGCCGCCCAGCACCTGTATGACGAGGACGTGGAGGTGAGCATTGCCTGCGCCTACGACGACACCGAGCACCAGATACGGCAGATAGACTCGCTGGCCGACAGCGGCATCGACCTCCTCGTGGTGGCGCCCACCGAAGCTGCCCCCATAGCCGATGCCATCCGCAGGGTGCGTCAGCGCGGCATACCCGTCATCTATTTCGACCGCAAGGCAGCCACCGACGACTACACCGCCTTCATCGGCGGCAGCAACGTGGAGGCAGGAAAGGTGATGGGCGGCTTTGCCCTTCAGGAGGCGGCACGCCTGGCCACGTCAGGCCACAGGCCGACAGTGATGGAAATCACCGGTGCCATGAGCACCTCGCCCGCACAGGAGCGACACGAGGGTTTCGCCTCGGTGATAGCCGCTGACGGCACCCTCGACTACGTCTGCAAGGAAGCCGACTGGACATCGGACATGGCGTGCAGCATCGTAGAGGAGCAGGTGAAGGGCGGCACAGTGCCCGACATCATCTTCTGCCACAACGACGGCATGGCCACAGGCGTCTACAAAGCTGTGGTGGAGCTGGGACTGGAGGGACAGCTCGAGACCATCGGCATCGACGGCCTGCCCGGCGAGGGCATCGAGTACGTGCAGCTAGGCCATCAGGTGGCCACCTACGTCTATCCCACCCACGGCGAGGAGATAGTGCGGCTGGCCCTTGACATCCTCACCGGCCGGCCCCACGAGCGTGAGAACACCCTGCAGGGCATGCTGGTGACGCCCGAGAACGTGGACATCGTAGACCTGAACAGCCGCGAGCTGATGAACCAGAACCACAACCTCATCACCATACAGGACAAGCTGGAAGACTCGCTGGTGCACTACGACACGCAGCACAAGCTCTTCATAGGCAGCCTCGTGGCCATCGCCATGCTCATCATAGCCGTCGTGCTGGCCATCCGTGCCTGGCTGCAGACGAAGAAGACCATCCGCCAGCGCCAAGTGATGAACGAAGAGCAGACGCTCTTCTACACCGACCCCAGCACACGCCGCCTGCACGACATCTTCGACAAGCCCGAAGACACCCTGCCGCCGCCCCGCTCGCAGGACGTGATCTTTGCCGAGCAGCTGAACGAGGCCATCCGCAAGCATATCTCCAACCCCAACCTGAAGATGGAGGAGCTGGGCGAAGAGCTGGGCCTCGGTCGCGTACAATTATATAGAAAGGTAAAGGCCATCACCGGCCAGACACCCGTGGAGCTGCTGCGCCAGATGCGCCTGCAGCGCGCCTATGCCCTGCTGGGCAGCACCACAAAGACCGTGGCCGAAATAGCCTTCGAGGTGGGCTTCAACACGCCCGGATACTTCTCCAAATGTTTCAAGGAACAATACGGCAAGCTGCCCATGGAACTGAGGGAATCTTAAAGGAGTTAAAGGACCCTTCATTATCATTTTTCGTTCATTCCGTCGCAAAAATGTTTCATTGCAACATATTTTGCACGGGATGAACGATATTTTTACATTTGATGCAGCGTTTGTCTCGTACTTTTGCAACAAATTTTTAAACTGTCAATTAGTACTAACAAAAAACGCAAAGCAAATGAAACAAACGAAAAGATTCATTCTGAGTTTCCTCTCGCTGCTGCTGTGTACTGTCATGTACGCGCAGACGGAGGTAACAGGAACTGTGGTCGATGAAACCGGCGAGGGCGTCATCGGTGCCACGGTGATGGAGCAAGGCACGTCGAACGGCACCGTGACCGACTTCGACGGCAATTTCAAGCTGAAGGTGAAGGCCGGCACGACGCTTGTCTTCAGCTACATCGGTTACGAGAAGCAGGAGCTGCCAGCCCAAACCGGCATGAGAGTAGTGATGAAAGACAACGCCTCTCAGCTGGCCGAGGTGGTGGTGACCGGCTATCAGGTGCAGCGCAAGGCCGACCTGACGGGCGCCGTGGCCGTGATGGACATGAAGAGCGCCAAGAGCGAGGGCGACCCCAACATGCTCAACTCCATGCAGGGCAAGCTGCCCGGCGTGAACATCGTCACCGATGCCGCTCCCGGCGGCGGCGGTGCCTCGATTCGCGTGCGTGGTATGAGTACGGTCAACGGTGCTGCGCCCCTCTATGTCATCGACGGCGTGGCCACCACCGAGAACCTCAACTCGCTGAACGCAGCCGACATCGAGAGCATACAGGTGCTGAAGGATGCCTCCTCGGCCTCTATCTACGGCAGCCGCGCCGCCAATGGCGTGATCATCATCACCACGAAGAAGGGCAAGGGCGACAAGGTGACGGTGAACGTGAACTACACCGCCACGCTGAACACCATCGCCAAGCAGTATGACGTGATGAACGCCGAGCAGTGGGGACAGGCCTACTGGACAGCCAACAACAACGCCGGCCTCGTGGCCTCGCATCCCTTCTACGGCAACGGCGACACACCTCAGCTCAAGACCACCCTCGACGCCGACGGTAAGGTGCGCGCCGCCAACACCGACTGGCAGGACGAGGTCTTCTCATCGGCCTGGACCAACAACCTCTCGGCCAGCGTGAGCAACAGCAGCGAGAAGGGCTCGTTCATGCTCTCGGGCAACTATATCAACCAGAACGGTCTGATGAACAACACCTTCTACCGCCGCTACACCGCCCGTCTGAACTCCACCTATAATATAAGTAAAGTGTTCAGCGTGGGCGAGAACCTGATGATTGCCCAGTGGAACGACCGCGGCTACGGCACCGGCGATGACCGCGGCATCCCCTACACCGCCATGCGTCAGCATCCCGCCATCCCCGTCACCGACAGCGAGGGCAACTACACCAACCCCATGCAGCTCTCGGGCAGCGACATTGCCAACCCCGTGCACGAGCTGTACAACGGACGCGACAACAGCAACGAGTCGTGGCGCATCTTCGGCAACGCCTATATCGACATCAAGCCCATCGACGGCCTCACCCTGAAGAGCAACCTCGGCATCGAGCACACGCAGTTCTTCAACAAGAACCTGGGCCGCCGCATACAGCCCAGCGACATGAACAGCGTCTCGCGTGCCTACGGACAGGGCGACACCTACACCTGGACCAACACGGCCAACTATCTGAAGACCTTCAAGGGCGTGCATCACCTGAACGTCCTGCTCGGCTCAGAGTATATCAAGTACCGCTCTGAAGACCTGAACGGCGCCAACCGCGACTATGCCTTCGAAGACGTGGACTACATGCAGATAGGTGCCGGCGGCGGCGAGCAGACCGTGGGCGGCGGCAAGGCCGAGTGGGCATTGTTCTCGCTCTTCGGCAAGCTCGACTACAACTATGCCGACCGTTACCTCGTCAGCGCCACCCTGCGCCGCGACCAGACCTCACGCCTGCACAAGGACAACAACAGCGGTGTCTTCCCGGCTTTCTCAGCTGCATGGCGCCTCAGCCAGGAGAAGTTCTTCCCTGAGAACCGGGTGGTGACCGACCTCAAGCTGCGTGCCGCATGGGGACAGAACGGCAACTCAGCCATCAGCGACAACTACGCCTACTACACCCGCTACGCCTACAACCTGCGCCACGGCTCCTATGACCTCAACGGCACGAACAACTCCGTCGTACCAGGCATCGTCGCTGCATCAAGCGGCAACCGCGACCTGAAGTGGGAGACGACCACGCAGACCAACATCGGCTTCGACGCACAGCTCTTCCAGGGCGCACTGAGCCTGTCGTTCGACTATTTCTGGAAGAACACCAAGGACATGCTCACCATCCCGCCGACGCTCTCCGTGGAGGGCGAGGGTGCCGCCATGTGGATGAACACCGGCGAGATGAAGAACAACGGTTGGGAGCTGACCATGACCTACCGCTCGCCTAACTATGGCGACTTCTCGTGGAACGGCACGCTCAACCTCTCACAGTACAAGAACGAGCTGGTGAAGTTCAACGATGTGGTCACGAGCCAAGGCGGCGACTACCGTCTGATGGTCGGCGAGCCTATGGGCGTGTACTACGGCTACGTCTGCGACGGCATCTTCCAGAACGAGGACCAGGTGTCCAACCATGCCATCCAGCAGGGCAAGGGCGTAGGCCGCCTCATCTTCCGCGACCTCGACGGCAATGGCACGGTGGACGACAACGACCGCTGCATCATCGGCGACCCGAATCCCGACTTTGCCATGGGCTTGAACCTCGACCTCAACTACAAAGACTTCACGCTGTCGGCTTTCTTCAGCGGTGAGTTCGGCTTCGACATCTACAACACCACGCGCCGGCAGCTGGAGTTCATGCACTATGGCGGCGGCTCGTCGACCAACCACGGCGTGGACATCCTCAACGCCTGGAGCCCCACAAACACCGGCGCCACCATCCCGGCCCTCACCATGGTGGACAACAACAACGAGACGCGCATGTCCAACTACTTCATCGAGGACGGCTCCTACCTGAAGCTGAAGTACCTGAAGCTGGGCTACCAGCTGCCAAAGGACATCGCCCAGAAGGTCTATGCCTCTGCCATCGGCGTCTTCGCACAGGTGGAGAACATCTTTACCATCACTGACTACAAGGGCCTTGACCCCGAGGTCATCCTCGGCGGCTACGGTGCCCGCGTCGACAGCGGCCTCTATCCACGTGCCAGAACATTTACCCTGGGACTCAACGTCACTTTCTAATCGAAAAAACCGAAAAACAAAACAAAGATTATGATGATTACCAAGATATATAAGACTATTGCCTGCGGTTTCCTTTGCTGCAACATCGTTGCAGCCCTCACCTCCTGCTCCGACCAGCTGGAGCTGGCCCCGCAGGGCGAGTTCACCGCCGAGCAGCTCACCGACGAGAGCATCGAGGGCCTGATGTCCTCAGCCTACCAGGGCTTGGAGGCCCACTTCTTCGACGACAACAACGCTGCCTTCGCCGGCCCCATCACCAACTGGGTGTTCGACGTGCGCTCTGACGATGCCTACAAAGGCGGCGAGGGTGTGTCGATGGAGGCCAACATCCACCAGTTGGAGATACAGAACATCAGCAGCGACAACCCCACCTGCCTGAACAAGTGGGAGAACAACTACTTAGGCATTGCCCGTGTGCACAAAGCCATGCAGGCCATCAACGACGCCTCCAACGTGAACGACAAGGAGGCCCTGCTCGGCGAGCTGAAGACGCTCCGTGCCTGGTACTACTTCGACCTGAACCGCATCTTCCGCAGCATCCCCTACTTCACCGAGAACGACGACCCGAAGACCGTCACCAACGGCAACAAGAGCCGTGAGGAGATCTACGCCGCCATCAAGGCCGACCTTGAGAGTGCCTTCGCCGTGATGCACGAGACGCAGGACCAGCCCGGACGCTTCACCAAGTATGTGGCCGCCGCCCTGCTGGCCAAAGTCAACGCCCAGACCAGCACATGGAGCGAGGTGGAGAAGTGGGCCGACGTGGTCATCAACAGCGGCAAGTATCAGCTCTACGACAACTTCGCCGACATGTCGAAGCTGGAGTTCAACAACAAGAAGGAGAGCATCATGGCTGTGCAGTTCTCAACGGCCAACGACAACATCCACATCAACTTCTGCAACCTGCTGAACACCACGCGCTCTGAGGGCAACGTCTTCGGCTCGGGCGACGACTTCTTCCTCGGCTCGCAGAACCTGGTCAACGCCTTTGCCACCGACGCCAACGGACTGCCTTTCCTCGACGGCTCCTTCAACACGAAGAACGTCAGCAGCAACTATGCCGGCACCGTCGACCCGCGCCTCGACCTCACCGTGGGCCGCATCGGCCTGCCCTTCCGCGGACATCTCTACACCCAAGGCTGGTGCCGCGACTACAACACCTACGGCGAATACTCTGGCAAGAAGGGACTCATCGACCCCTCCAGCCCAGACATGGTGCAGGGCTTCCCCTGGGGTGCCTCGGGCCTGAACTTCATCCTCATCCGCTATGCCGACATCCTGCTGCTGAAGGCTGAGGCGCTGGTCGAGACCGCTGCCGGCACTAACGCCGCCACCGACGAGAAACTCGTGCAGGCCCGCGACATCGTGAACCAGATCCGCACCAAGGCTGCCCGCAGCATCGACGGCAACTACACACCCGTCGACCTCGACCCCTTCACCGCCGACTACAACGTGGGACTCTATCCCACCGACTACGACGGCAACCTCACCTGGACCCGTGAGCGTGCCCGCATGGCCGTCCGCATGGAGCGCCGCTTAGAGCTGGCCATGGAAGGTCAGCGATGGTTCGACCTCCTGCGCTGGGGCACCGCCGTGCAGACCATCAACAAGTATATGCAGGAGGAAGCCGCTCTGCGTCCCTACTATGCCGGCGCCAGCCTCACCGAGGACGAGCTCTACCTCCCCATCCCCATCTCGCAGATTGAGAACTCAAACGGATTATATAAGCAATAGATGCCATCTCCCTAACCCCGTTTCCCGAGCGAGGCTTGTCCAGCCTTTCACCGAGAGGGGAGGGAACAGACAGACAAAGCAATAAATATTATAAAAACAGAAGATTATGAAAAAGAATATATTGAAATATGTAGTGTATTTGGCAACTGCTCTCCCCCTCGGGGGAGTAGGAGGGGGGCTTCTCACCGCCTGCAGCGATGTCGATATCCCCGCCTCTGCCTCCGACGCGAAGGCCACCGTCAGCGCCCTCAGCTACGACAACCCGCAGGGCACCCGCCAGCTCACCCTCACTTGGACCCTCCCTGCCGGCGATGTCACCGGCATACAGATCATCAAGGACGATGCCGACATCATCGAGCTGGAAGGCCCGCAGACCAGCTACTTCATCAAGAAGGCTCCCACCAACGTCAACGTCAGCTACACCGTGAAGGCCCGCTTCGCCGACGGCACCGTGTCGAAGGGCCAGACCGTGCGCCTCTTCATCGCCTACGAGGCACAGAAGGGCGGTTCGAAGCTCGCCATGCTTGTGCCCAACGACTACGCCACCGGCTCGGCCGACGAGAAAGACGCTGCTGACTGGTTCAAGCGCAACTATGTAGACACCGGCAAGGGCATCCTGCTCACTCCCGCCACCATCGACGACCTCGACATCGAGCAGAACAGCGCCGTCTGGGTGATGTGCGACCGCATCGGCCTCGGCAAAGGCTGGGACCGCCTGCCCGGCGACCTCGCCAGCACCGCCACTATCGAGGCACTGAAGGCTTTCGCCAACGACGGCGGCAACATCTTCCTCACCAACCACGCCACACAGCTCACCGTAGCCCTGGGCCGCATCGCCGACGCCTACGCCCCCGGCATCTTCGGCGACGGCGAGGGCGGCGACAACCCCGACATCTGGGGCGTACATCCCATCATCGGCAACGTCGAGGGACAGATCTACGACCACAGCGGCCATGACATCTACCGCGGCATGACCTACGAGCCTACGCTCTATGCCGGCATCTACTGCTTCGAGGGCGCCGGCGTGAAGGGCGACCACAACTGCATGTGGGACCTCAACGCCTACGGACTGGCTCCCAACCCCAACGTTGTCACCGCCTGGGAGGAGCTGACCAACAGCACCGTCCTCGGTACGTGGAACCACGTGGTGGACTACTGCTGCGCCGGCATCGTCGATTTCGCCCCGACCACCACGTTCCCCGCCCGCATCCTCGCCGTAGGCCTCGCCGCCTACGAGTGGAACCTCGGCGGCAACGCCAACCAGAAGCAGGACCAGCTGGAGCGCTTCACCGCCAACTGCCTGAAGTACGTGGGCACGCCCGCCGAACAGAAGGTGGCCATGCTCGTGCCCAACGACTACGCCTCTTCCGCTGACGAGAAAGATGCCGTGGCCTGGTTCCAGAAGAGCTACGTCGACCAGGGCCGTGGCATCATCTTCACCCCCGCCACCATCGACGACCTCGACATCGAGCAGAACCCCATGCTCTGGGTGATGTGCGACCGCATCGGCATCGGCAAGGGCTGGGACCGCCTGCCCGGCGACCTCGCCAGCACCGCCACCATCGAGGCACTGAAGGCCTTCGCCAACGACGGCGGCAACCTGCTTCTCACTAACCACGCCACGCAGCTCACCGTAGCCCTGGGCCGCATCGCCGATGCCTACGCTCCCGGCATCTTCGGCGACGGCGAGGGCGGCGTCAACCCCGACATCTGGGGCGTACATCCTATCATCGGCAACGTCGAGGGACAGATCTACGACCACTCTCAGCACGACATCTACTGGGGCATGACCTACGAGCCTACGCTCTATGCCGGCATCTATTGCTTCGAGGGCGCCGGCGTGAAAGGCGACCACAACTGCATGTGGGACCTCAACGCCTACGGACTGGCTCCCAACCCCAACGTCGTCACCGCCTGGGAGGAGCTGACCAACAGCACCGTCCTCGGCACCTGGAACCACGTCGTTGACTACTGCTGCGCCGGCATCGTCGACTTCGCCCCGACCACCACGATGCCCGCCCGCATCCTCGCTGTAGGCCTCGCCGCCTACGAGTGGAACCTCGGCGGTGTGGCCAACACGAAGCAGGCAGAGCTGGAGAAGTTCACCGCCAACTGCATCAGCTATCTGAACGTTCGACAATAGCGACAGCGCCTTACCAATAGTGGTAAAAGAAAAAGGCAATGATATAGCAGTTGACCCTTTGCAGAAAGGATTTATGCGCAGCCATCCCCTCCCTTCAAGGGGAGGGGTTAGGGGTGGGGTCTGTAATGTCAGTAATGTTCTTTGCTGCCACTCCTTCGCTGCCACTTCTTTGCAGCCCACTCTTCGCTGAAACTTCTTCGCCCACACTCTTCGCTGACAGGATATTACTGATATTACAGACCCCACCCCT
>JAEEGL016181066.1_pt1 | contig 17919 bp, 19 predicted proteins | sample 9134231 | NCBI WGS metagenome assembly JAEEGL01 (sample SAMN16246548, study PRJNA631951) | gut metagenome | biome: gut microbiome; feature: rumen; material: fiber-attached | host: Bos | place: Iran: Karaj | collected 2018-10 | reverse complement strand
CGCGTACCGCCTCGTCTCAGACAAGACGAAGTTCCACTTGAACAACATGACGAGCCTTGCGGCGTCGCTCCCCTCCGGCAGCAGCGGGAACTATGAGATTTACGGTGACACACCGAGCTCCTCGATGTTCGACGCGGAGCTTTCGCTTGAGACCGTCGAGGGAACGACGCTCTGCACCACGAACATCACCGTCCTCTGGGTTGACATATCAATGAGATGCGGGCAGGATGATCCGTTCTCGGCGGATAACGGGATGGCGGCTTATCCGGCAAGCAGCAGTGGAAGCAAACTTGGAAAGCAGCGTCATTATGGCTTCATCTTGCCGTCACGGCCATTCAATTCACCATCCGGCTATGGGAACATCGTTGAACTGATTGGAACAGTTCATCCATCTGACTTTACGAACAGCGTAATACTTGTCCGCGACGTTGTTGACGAATCTTATGCCATATTGTTTACGAATGGCGTAATGCAAGTCACTACATATATTGTGGACAAGGCCCGCGGAATTGAGCCAAACGGAAATGACCCTCGAGAAGTCGATTTTCAAGATGTCGATCCACGTCCTAGCGGCAGGGTCTTCGATGTTGACACACCGGGATTGCATGTGTCGGGGCCGGAGGCGTATACATATGGGACTTTGCTTCTCGCAAGATATAACTTTTTGCAGTACGCGACTTTTGGTTCCAGACGTTGCTCTAACGACTTTCCGTGGCACAGCCGAACGACGATAAGGCGAATCTTAATAGATGATTTTCCTGATTTCGAGTTCTATTCACGGCCAGACTTGGCCAGCGACAACGAGTGTGGTACGGGGCGCACCTCAATACAACCATGAAAATGTTCTTTTTATTTGTTCTTGCTTTGACTGCGCAGTTTTGCATCGCTGGGCCATCTGATTCATTTTTCAATACGGTTCGTCGAGCACCCCCTCTTGACAATCACGCCATTTCCAACGAATACGCAGAACTTGAGAATTATGTCTGCCAGCACTTGGGCCACGCCATTGAAACCGAGAATCCATGCACGCACATCTACATGAAGACGGCAGGCTACATACGAACAAAAAAGGCATTGAACCTTCTTTGCGAAAATCTAGGCTATCCAGTTACACTACCAGAACATGCCAATCCGCTTTATCCGCGTCGATGGGCAACTGCTCACATTCCATTCAGAGGGGAATTTAAGCTGGAACCCGAGATATTTCCTGCGATTGGAGCCATTGTGCAAATAGGATTGCCGCTTGACAAATTGATGTTCATGGTTGACTTCCACCCGAAAGGAAGCACTTCCCACATACTTGCCGACATGTCATATATATGCGGCGGAGCATATTACGCCAAGGCGGTAATTGATCATTTTCCCGGTAATCATGGTTATGTCGCCAGATTCAAGGAGAGGCTTGCGCTCTATACAGATCCAAGGTTTCCGCCTAAGAAACGCTGGCAATTTTCCAGGACAAACATTCTGTTCACGACTAATTTCGATGAAAGAGTGTGTGCATGTTACGACTCAATGCAATCGACTCTTATGTCTCGCTTTTCTGACGAAATAACACTTTCTTCAACAAACCTCACCGCAACTATCGCCACCATGGGTTTCATTCGCTCGTTGGACGCCATTCCGGTTCTCGCGGACAATCTCACCGTCTGCCCCCAGGCCTCGACCAACGCTCCGGGCGGATTCGTGTTCCCCGCCGCCGAGGCGCTAATCGAGATAGGCCCGGCCATCGGCGACTGCTTCGAGAGGCTAAAGGCAACAAAACCACTTTCCGTCGAAGAGGCTCTGTGGCTGCGGATATCACACGAAGTATACCCAGAGAGTCTCGAATACGAGCTCTACTGCGCCGCAGCGACGAACGACCTCAGGGCTGCGCGCCTCATGCAGTCGCTCCCCTGGCGCAGGCTCTCCGAGGACGACATGAAGGGGCCGAGCGACAACGAATGCGGTACGGGGCGCACCTCAATACAACCATGAAAATGTTCTTATTATCTGTTCTTGCTTTGAATGCGCAGTTTTGTACTTTGGATTTTGAAACGATGGAGATTGTCTCCAATCGGGAAGCAAAAAGGTAAACGACATGAAACACAGGAGGCGGATCGGTTGTGCCGTGGTTGTGCTTTATTGCATTGCTTGCTGTGTCTTCATGTCGTTTTCAAGAGGGGGAATCTTCTCGTTGGTGGATGCCATTGGCACACTGCATGGTGGTCGTCGCGGGGGGCCGCCAGAATGGGTAGCCCATGCCGTGGACATAGTCACTGCGCCGATTCAACTTTCAATTTTCTGGCCACTGGCACTGCTTGAAAGAATTAGCGCCAATACGGGGAAGAGAGGCCGTCAAAAGGCGGAAATGGAGAGGCGACACGCTCTGTATCTGCAATATCTGGCATTGCTGGACGAAGAATTTGAAAGGGCTTATACGATTCCTGACTTCCAATGTCCGACAAATCAGATTGCAATGGAGGCTTTGGACACATGGATTTCGTATCGCCAGCAAGATGTGAATTGGTGTTCAAATAGTCTTCCACGATATGCTGAACATGTAATTAGCCATCCTGAAATCATGCCTTCTTTGAAAAGCCTTTGGCGCTCGTCGAAAATGGAGCCCGGCTTGCAGCACAAGGGGCTTCTGAAGGCCGTACAACTCGCGGAAGAAAGATCGGGCGAGGATGTAAAGTGGCTTATCTGGGCAATCATGGGAACAGGCAGCGGAAAAGGAGACGGGCAGTATCTCATTCCAGATGAAGTGATAAACCAATACACAAATAGTCCGAATCCTCTCGTGAGTTGGTGCGCACAAGATGCCCTGAAGAATAGGGCGTCATACAGGGAACATCTTAGGCGGCACGAAGAACACCTCTTGCGATTGAGAAACAGGAATAAGAATTCGCACGACATACGCCAACCCGCTCAGTCTTTACCCATAGGAGACAAGCCGTGAATACAACGGCGGCGGTTCTGACCACCGAGAACGACAAGAAGGAGACGTGAGGCAAAAAGAACTCCGCAGGGCAGTTGGCTGATTCGGCATTACCCGATACTCAAGCCCCGATTGCGGAGTTCGTTAAGAGTATAGGCGTTCCCGCCCGCGAAGTCAATCCTTGCGGTCAAAATCCGCCGCCGGCTCCTTGCCAGATTCGCCGCATCCTCTTCCGCGCCTCGCCTCGTTGAGCATGATTGCCAGGTCGTTGCGCGTCTCAAGCGCGGAGCGCATCAGCGCGTTCGCCGCCTCCGACGGGGCGCATTCGCCGCGGATGTAGTCCACGAGGTCGTCGATGCGCACGACGGCCTCCTCAATCGCGCCGCAGTAGTCAGGCGTTTTCATTGTCCAGTCCTATTCCCTTGAAGTTCCAGTCGCCGGCCTTGACGGCGGCCACGTCGGCCGCCACGGCCCTTTCGTAATCCGGGCGCTCGCGCTCCCTGCGCTTGCACTCCACGCAGATGACATCCTCGTTGTACATGCTCTGCGTCCTTCCCTCCGTGAGCGGGCCGCCGCAGCGGTCGCACTTTTCCTTTCTGAAGAATTCGTCCATCCTGTCCTTTCCGCGGCCCGCGACATGCCGGCCGCATTTTCGGCACAGATATTCGCTCAATTCCAGGAGGAAATCAAGCAGAATATTCGGCGGCAACGATTTATTATTCCATCTCGAAAACATACGTCCTCTGGACCTGGCCCGTCCTGCCGACCTTGGCCACCTCCTCCCTGATCTGCCCGGCCTCGGCCATCGTCGCGACGACGGTCTTGAAGGTGTCCTTGTCGAGGTGGCTCGCCCGGAGAAGGTCGCCGTGCGTCACGCGCCCCTTCGCCTTGAGATGCCTCAGGAGCCGCTTCGACATCTCGTCGTAGAGCGTCTCGTGCGTGAACATCTCGGAGGACTTGAGCATCCGGAGCGTGAGGTGGCGGACGAGCCGCCCGGCCCAGGACGCGTCGTCGAGGTCGATGACGGGGCGCTCGGGTCTCCGGCTCACGGCGTGGACCATCGCCAGCTTGCACACCTTCTCGAAGGCGCGCGCCCAGAGCGCCATGCCGAGCCTGTGCCTCTCGCGGTCGTATTCCGCGTATGTCGCGTCGAACTCCTCTTGGAACCCGTCCATCGCCTTGGCCCCCTCCGTCGTCTCCTGGATGAGGATCGGGGTGGGGGAGGGGACGAGCAGGTTCGCGCCGGGGGGCGGCACGTGCATCACCGACTGCTGGAGGCCGGCGAGGTAGTCGGCGTCGGAGACGAGCGCGGCGGCGAAGTCATCCAGGCTGGGCCGCTGCGCCTTCCCGCGGGGGTCCGCCTCGATGAAGACGCACCGCGCCACGAGGCCGTTCTCCAGCATCCGCTTCGACAGGGCGCCGTAGAGGAAGTCCGGGACGGCGGTGCCGAAGATGTTCAGGCCCGGATTCACGATGAAGCCCATAGGCGCGGGGTTGAACTTCGTGACGGCGCGGCGGCGCATCGGGTATACGCCGTTCGACATCCCGTAGAACTTAAGGAGCCTTTCGCTGATGCCCTCGGCCTTGGCGTCCTTGAGGTTCATGGCGTTCATGAGCGAGTCCATCTCGTCCTGCTGGTAGAGCATGACGTGGGGCGCGACGGCCAGCGAGTCCTCAAGCCCCTCGCCGGAGGCGAAGGACTCGCCGATCCTCGCCCCGATGCCGAGGCGCAGGGCCAGGGCGGCGTTCGTCTTGCGCGGCTGGTCCTTGCCAGTGCCTGATTCGGCGAGGGCCACGATGTACATGTTCGCCCTGCTGTCGCGGCAGTCGCGGAACACCCGCGAGCACAGCATGGCGACGAAGGACACGGCCCCCGCGAACGCGAGCGGGAGGTTCGGGTACACGGCGTGGCTCATCGAGTAGTCCACAATCTGCCCGACGACGCCCGGAACCTGGAGCAGCGATCTGTCCAGTTCCCCCGGATCGGGTATCGAGAAGCCCGAAGGGGCCGCCTGCGGCAGATTCGAGAGTATGCCGGAGAGATCGACCGCAGGCTGCGGTCCGGCCCCGTACCCCTCTTCGCGCAGCCGCTCCGCCGCCTCCCGGAAGTCGCCGCCGCACTCGAGGACCGCGTAGACCTGGAAGCGCGAGTACCCCCTCTCCGACTCGAAGGGGAGGGCGTTCGACGAGAACACGTAGAACACCTCGCCATTGAAGGTCGCCGAGTGGCCGCCGGAGTCCTTGCCCGGCCGCCGCCAGAGGGCGTTGCCGTCCCGTTCGCCGACGCACGTCCAGCCATGCTTCGACAGCAGGGGGCCGATGTCGCCCCGCGCATTGTAGTCGTCGCCGGGCCGGTCGTCGCCGAACGACGCCGCGGCCTGCGGCGGGCGGGGCGGCGCGACGGCCTCGTCGAGCGCGACCCCGGCGTTCAGAAGCGCCTGCCGCTCGTCCGCCGTCAGCACCGGCAGGGCCTCGAACGACCCCTGTCGAAGCTCGTAGCCCTCCGTCGGGGAACACAGGAAGAGCCCGCCTTCGCCACGCGTCTCGATGAGCGTCGTGCGCTCCCCGCCGCGCATGCCGCGGGCAAGCTTCAGGTTCCCCGCCACGGGGCTTTCGCAGCGGTAGGCGGCGTGGTACCCGCCGGAGGGCGACCGCTCGACGACAAGGCGCGACACAAGCCCCTGCGGGGCCTTGGCGCACCAGGCCTCGAAGAGCTCTCCGCCGTTGTCGAAGTCGATGATCTCCAGATTGCCGGAGACGGCCCCGCACACGATGCAGATGGCGTCGTGCGGGTTCGCGAACCAGGCCGCGGCCTCCGTCTCGGTCGGGAGCCGCCTGGCCCATTCCGCCCAGCGCCCCGTCGCCGGATGCTTGTCGATTCTCTTCGCGGGGAGCGCCGAAAGGCCGGCGCGGACGTAGGCGATGGCTGTGTCGGGTGAAATCATGGCTGCTCCTAGAATGGGAGGTCGTTAAAAACGTCGAAGTCGTCCGAGTCGTCGGCCGGAGGAGGTTTCGGCTCTTGGGCGCTGTCGCGCGCCTCTCCGAAAACACACGTTATCTCAGGGAAGCTCTTCCCGGCAACGGTCCTCACCTTGATTTTAGCGACGGGCTTCATCATGCCCTCCCGAAGGAGCCATGCGGCGTCGTCCGCCGTGTCCGGCGGGGGATCGTCGGACGGGACGGTGTGCGTCCTCCACCATTTCTCGAACTTCTCCCTGGCGTACCCCGTGTGCTCCGGGCAGATCCACTCGGAGTAAGTCGACATAAGCCCGACCATGTAGTCGATGCGGACGGTGACGGGGTCGCCCTTGCGCCAGCCGCGCTTGCGGTGCTCGCTGATGAACAGCCGCTGGACGTCGAACTCCTCCACCCGCACCTCGCCGGAGAGGACGGCCATTGTCGACGCCGTGCCGTCATGGGGGAGGGCGTCTCCCTCCTCGCGGGAAAACACATGGCCGCAGCACGGGCACGCGCGCAGCCCGGCGAGCAGGATCTCCCGGCATTGCGGGCAGGTTTTCATCGGCGGCGGCCCCATGTCCTTCGTCCCCTCGTCGGGGGCGCGGATCATGTCTAGCGGCCCGTGGCGCATGATGTTGCCGGCGAAGTCGAGGACCATGCAGTCCTTCTTCCCCTCCGCGAGCCGTAGGCCGCGTCCGCACATCTGTAGGAGAAGCCCCGGCGACATCGTCGGCCGCAGCAGGGCGACGCAGTCGATGTTCGGGATGTCGAGCCCCGTCGTCATCACCGCCACGTTGGCGCAGAACTTGAGGGGAGGCGCGCTTTCGCCCAGGAGGTTCGGCGTCCCCCTGGAGCCGCGCATCCTCGCGATGGTTTCGGCGCGCTCGTGCGCCGGCGTCTCGCCCGTCACCACGGCGCACTCCGTCCCTGAAATGGCGGCGATTCGCCTGGCCACATGCTGGCAGTGGGCCACGGACGTGCAGAAGATCAGCACGGTCCGCCTCTCGCGTGTGAGCGACACGATTTCGCGGCACGCGGAGTCGACGACCTTGTCGTTGTCCATCGCCGCGTCGATGTCCTCCTGGACGAACTCGCCCCCGCGGATGTGCAGGTCGCCGAGGTCCGCGCGCAGCATGGACTCCTTGCTTATGAGCGGCGAGAGGTATCCCTGTCGGATCATGTCCTTCAGCCCCGCCTCGTAGCAGATTTCGTTGAGGAGGTTCTCCGGCTTGCAGATGACCCCGCCCTTCAGCCTGTACGGCGTCGCCGTGAAGCCGACGAGGCGCACGTCGGGGTTGAGCGCCCTCTGCCCGTCGAGGAAGGTGCGGTACATGCCGTCGCCGTCGGGCGGGATCATGTGGCACTCGTCTATGAGGACGAGGTCGAATCGGCCCAGCACGTCGGGCCTGCGGTACACGGAGTTTATGCCGGCGACGATGACGGGGTTGCGGGTGTCGCGGCAGTCGAGGCCGGCGGAGTAGACGCCGACGCTCAGGCTCGGGCAGAGGGCGCGGATCTTCGACGCGTTCTGCTCCAGAAGCTCCTTGACGTGGGCGAGGACGAGGACGCGGCTGCCGCCGCGGTTGACGGCGAGGTTCGCGATTTCCGCGATGACGACGCTCTTGCCGGTTCCCGTGGGAAGGACGACGCAGGGGTTCGTGGCCTTTGCCATGAGGTGGTTGCGGACGGAGTCCACGGCCTCCCGCTGGTACGGGCGCAATGTTACGTTGGATGACGGATCCATGGGCATGGTTCCGGCCGCGATCCGGCCGGCGGATGGCGCGTCTTGCGCCGGAGGTGACAGGAATGGCCTGGGAGGCGGCCCGCCCTTGTCAGCGGGCCTCGCCGGCCCCCTCGGAGGAGGCGTCCGCCTCCTCTATGCGCACGTGGCACATTCCGAGAGGGGGCATCGGCGCCCCCATGTGCAGGTGCAGGTGCTTTATCTGCGAGTCGTCCTCGTAGAGGCCGGCGTGCTGGAGCGAGTCCTGCGTGAGCTTCATCAGGTTGTCGAGGTCGCGCCTCCTGTTGTCCGGCGGGTGGAACGTCGCCGTCAGGGTCAGGGACCCCTTCAGCCGCGCCGTCCCGCCGGCGATGGACACGACCTTCTCCCGGAACTGGCGCCCCGCGCGCGAAATAAGCACACGTGCGCCGACGTGGCGGTATGCGCGGTTCACGCTTGGGGGCCAGGGGAGTGTGAGTTCGGCTACCACGGCGCCTTTCCGGTGGCGGGGACGGCCTGCTGCGGGACGGTCTGCGCGGCCTGTGCGGCCTGTGCCGCGCCGCCACGCGGGGAGTAGCCCCGGATGTCGTTCGCGGGGCCTTGCGCCCCCTCGACGACGGCCACGCGGACCATGAGCGGGATGTTGTGCAGCTCGGACGAGTCCTTCGGCTCGAGCACGCCGACGGCGCGGCAGATCGCCGACAGCTCCTTCTGGGCGATCTCCACGGCCGTCTTGCTGGGGTTGGCGAGGTTGAGCCGCGCCCAGAGCTTGCGCCCCTTGTACTCCCCGGAGACGATCTCGAAGGTGATCTTGAGGTAGGAGCCGGTCCCGGACTTGGTCGGGAGCATTTCGGACTCGGTTGCGACGGCCTCGTACTGGCCGGCCGGGATGGGTTCGTAGTCCCGTGCGGGTTCCACGAGGCTCGCGTTGAAGTTGAGTAGTGCCATGTTGTGTCTTTCTACGCCTCTTCTGGCGTGTCGCCGGGTGTGTTTTCCGGCGGGGTGTTGTCAGTGGTGTCGTGAGTGATGTCGTCTGCCGCCCGGCCTTCCGGGCAGCGCAGGTGGCGCATGCACATCCTGCCGGCCGCGTCCACGTCGAAGATGAAGTCGTGGAAGTCGTCGGGTATCTCCCGCCCGCAGTCGGCGCAGATGTACTTACCGGCCATTGGCGGGTTCCTTCCTGAGCGCGGCCGCGAAGGCGTCCCATGAGAGCGGGATTTCGTCGGGCAGGCCGTAGCGGTTCTTGGCGACGCAGGCCGGCGATCCGGCCGTGCGCAGCCTCCGTTCGCCGCCGCCCGCGCCGACGGGGGCCGCCTTGCCGTCGCCGACGCGGATGCGGTGCGAGGCGAAGAGTACGGCGTCGACCCACTCGGAGACGAGCGCGCACGCCGACTTGTAGAGCCGTGGCGAGTAGCGGTCGTATGGGCCGTTCTCCGGGTCCTGGAAGGTCTCGACCTTGGAGTGCGCGATGAGGATGACCCCCATGCGGCGTTCGGCGCGTATGCGGTCGAGCAGGGCGATGACCCGCCGCCAGTAGGTCAGGGCGATGACGTAGCCGTGGCCATAGCCGCCGTCCACGCGCTCGATGTTCTTCGCGCCGTACTCCGCGCACACGGCGTCCCAGATCAGGCGCTCCAGCCAGTCGAGCGAGTCGATGCAGAGCGTCCTGAAGTCGTGGTCCTCGGCGAGAACCGCGCCCAGCTGACGGACGACCATGTCGAAGTCCGTGCAGAGCGGCATCTTGGCCGTGTCGATTTCGCTGAGGCCGTCCTCGGTGCTGATGAAAATCGGGGACGGGGCCGACGCGGCCCAGCTGCTCTTGCCGACGCCCTCGACGCCGTAGACGAGCAGGCGGGGCGGCTGCGCGGTCCTTCCGCGCGTGACAGAATCCATGAGTCCCATGCGCCACCTACCTGTCCGTGAGGATTCGGATCTCCTCGTAGCCGGTGGGCCACGAGTCCGTCTCGATGCACTTGCGGAGCCTCGCGATGGCCGCCTCGTTTTCGCGGCGGCAGTCGTCGAGCATTTCGTCGCCAAGCAGCCAGACGCCGCAGCGGAACGGCTCCTTCTTCTCGACGGCGACGACATGCACGGGCGCGTCCTCGCCGGTCGCGGCCTTGAACACGGCCTTGTAGAAGGCCATCTGGTGTCCGTAGCCGTACTTGCGGAAGTCGCCCTCGAAGAAGCGGATGTCGTCGCAGGTCTTGAGGTCGACGATTCCGGACCAGGGCGAGTACCAGTCCATGCGGATCTGGCACGGCATCCCGCAGTACTCGGCGCGGACAGTCCCCTCCGCGCGGCCTTCGCCGAGCAGGACCGCCGCGCCGGCGTGCCGGGACACGGAGTCCTGGAGCTTGCAGATGAAGCCGTAGTCCTTCTCGGCGATGATCTCCTTGTCCTGGGCGGCGACCCATTCCTGGAAGGCGAGCGTCTGCCGTCCGTATGGCGCCCCGGTCTTGGGGTTGACGGGACCGTCTGAGATTAAATACTGGGCCGCGAAGGCGCCTGGTCCTTCGAGGATGAGGCAGTGCGCCGCGCGCCCAAGGGCGTATGCCGGCGACTCCGCCTCCTTAATCCGGCCGGTGGTCTTTCTACGGTAGAGCTCCGGGCAGTTCATGAAGTCCAGGAGCAGGTGGCTGGACAGGAAACGCCCGTCGCGGGAGTCCTGATGGTACTCGCCGGCGGGGATGTCCAGTATGTGCTTGAGTTGTTTGTCCATTGTCACGTGGCCCTCCTTTGGTGGCCGACCGCACTTGTACACCTCGGCCGGCTCACTCGCCCGACTCTCCGAAGGCCACGAGGAAGCGGCGTCGGAACGGCTCGAATACGCGGCGCATGAAGGTTGTCTTCGGAAGTCCGCACTCACGGGCCATCTCGGCCAGGGAGGTGATGTCACCGCGGAGGAAGCGGAGGAGCAGAGTGCGGACGGGTTCGTCCTGGCGCTCGACGAACTCATAGACCTCGGAGCGGCTGAACTGGGTCCGCTCGGCCGGTTCGGCCCGCAGGCTCTGTTCGCACACGGCCCCGGCCTGAAGGGCCTCTTCGGGGTCGATGAGGATCGGCTGGGTCCGGAGGTTCACGAGACGCGTGTCGGCGAGCCGCTTTCGGATGAGCAGATTCGCGGCGCTCAAAAGCTTCTGGTAGCAGAAGGTCGTGACGGCGCCGCGCTCCGGGTTGTACTTGTCCCCGCAGTTGCAGAGCGCAAGCCAGAGGTCTTGTACCACGTCCTCCTTGTCGCTGGCGCCGAGGCCCGCGACGTGCCGTCGGCAGAGATCGTCTGCGATGTAGTTGATTCGTCGGTTAAGGATATTGTAAACGGACGAGCCTTCGTCCATGATGACCTGATACCAGGTGTCATTTTCCATTGTGGGGTTCTCCTGGAACCCGCGACCCCATGTCGCAGGTTTCCGAAAACCCCACCTCGTGACAGGAAAATGAAAATGTCACGAGGGCCATATTTGTAGAACATTGAAAATGAACATAAAAATAAATCAAGTGACACTGGCCCGCCTTGACAAGAGCAGATGTGTGTCACGAAACAAGCGAATTCTTTTAGATGGTTAAATCATATTGCCGCTCATGGCATAGAGATTCTTGCTATAATATTTCGTACTTAATTCGCATCAACCCTTATAAAGGCACAACATGAGCGCATATAGCCAAGCAGCCTTTTTTTCTTCGCTCGACAGACGACTGCTCAAAAGCTTTTTTCTTAGGATTATTCCGGCGGGAACCGAAAATGGCCCCGACACTTGGGAATCGGATTTTTGGCAACGCACCGGTGAGCAGTATCGACTGGCGATTCATGACGCCATTGCACGTCTACCTGAAAAAGCCAGACGTGCCTGCAATAGCAGAGGGCGTGAGCTCTATTATCTATCACGCATTTCTCAAGGCGCGAAAAAGGTGATCAAAATTGTTCAGGAGAAGTTTCCCGATCAAGTTGCTTTTAAATACAACGACTATCCACTTACAACCTCAAATGCCGCCGCTATTGCATTTCTTGAATCGTCTCCGCAGCAATGGCGTGATTTCAAATTTGAGTACTTAAAAGACGCTCCATATTACAAGCCTTGGCAAAACTATGAGGTAATTCCAGTTGAGGACATATCCCAAGTTGCTACAAAGGATAAAATCGATAATTTTCAACAAGACCTGTCCAACTTCCTCATGGGACCTGACGGACTCTCCTGCGGCAAGTATGTGCTAGTCGAGGACTTGCCCCTTGAAACGGATGTTGTGCGCGGCATCATTTACTACAGTGATGCTTCCTTTACCGACATGGGTTGGCTGGATGATTACGACATAACTCCAGGGACGGATGCGCGGCCCGGTGTCCAACCTGTTTCGCACAATAAACTTGGATCAATAGTTTTCAAATATCTGAAAAACACGCATGAGCTTTCAATGCGCTTTGAGGAGAACGATGCGAAGATCCTCTTTAAAATCGCCACTATTTTCGCAAAGAGCATTCTAGGCGCAGAGATCCGCCTTAAGATAAAAGATCGCTACTCTTTTGATAAGATAAAAGACTTCCAAAGCTCCGAATTGCCTCCCATAGGCTGTCAGGAGGTTATTGGTGGACGTCTAACAGGTGTACGGTTTGATCTGGACAGTACGGGAAAGCGTGTGGCGTCATATAAGACGGACAAAGATGGCGACTTAGTGTCCGAGATGAAGACGAGGGTTTTTCAAGAGAAGGCTTGGCTTGCAGGCTCAGGAAGAATTAGGGAGATTACGCTCGACATCAAGTTTGCTTTTGAGTCCAGAGTTTTTGACAAGCGAGTAGTTGTCACTGAGCGTGCGCTCAAAACTCACATCAAGGATCCGGAGATAAAAGACATAGTCATTCGTGCTTTGGCGGACTGGGGGTTTGTTGGTGGAACGTAACGCCTTCGACCTGTTAGGAGCCGAGTTCTCTCTAGGTCCTGCGGGACAACGCCGGTTCAACCTAGACAAAATGTCTAGTGGAATGCGTTTTCTCTTGGAGGCCAACATACTGGCAGCCCCGTGTGTTGAGCTCGTGAAAACTTGCCCTCATTGTGAGTACGGCAGCGTGGCTTTCATTGAGAATATGGGGGAGTTCTATTTTGGAAACTGCGACTCCTGCGGTGCGAATGTGCTGGCCTCAAAGCAAGAACTTGCCTCGTGTTCCTTTTCCGAAAGTAACTTTGCCTCTTTTCTTGTCGAGCGATTGTGCGATGCTTGTCAACCTGAGAATAATGGGGACTACTGGTTCCTCGGTCCAGCGGCGACTTGCCGTTCCCGCTGGCATATCTTTTTTTCGATTTCTCCGAGTACCGCACTGTGCAACGATATTTTAAGACAGCGGGATGCCTTGCTCCTCGTATTTGTCGCGCCATCAGGTATTGAGCAAAAGTATTCCAAGCGCCTGCTTAGGATTCCCGTTCTTATCTGCGCTGATGAGTTTGGAATACACATACACGATGAGTCACTCGATATTGATGACGAAGTCGATGTTAAGCCGGGCTCATCAAATAAAGATTTGTCTTTGCTGAGGCAGCGGCGCTTCCGCGATTTCTTACTTGGGAAAGTAGACCGATTTAGAAAACAATTCCTAATCACTCAGCAGACACCTGACCGGCTTTTGTTTCCTTCCCTTGCCGGCGAATTCTTAGAGAGTCTGCCAGAAAAGCTCCGAGTCAATTCCCGAACTGTCAGGCGTGACATAGTCGAAATGACCGGCTGTTCGATAGGCCGGAATGGGACGTTGATTCCAGATAAGAAGGTGTCCGGAGTGGATAAGGAACGGCGATTTGATCCCGCTGTCTATTTGGCGCTCGCAAAGTATGACGATCCCTTTTTCCTGGGCAATGACAATCCCATCTGGAGAGTACTTAAGACCGAGACCCTAAAAATGTCTCGCCCCGATGCGGTGGATGCGATTCTGAAGCAGCTAGAAGCCAATGAGAGGTTTAGAGCTTTTAGGCAAAATGTTAGTCTGGAAGCAGGAGACTATGATGAAAAACTCCACATGCATCACGATGAACTAATAGCCATTTTGCATGACGTTTTTAATGGAGTTAAAAGGGGGACTAGCCTCGAAGCGCCTCCTCCTGCTCGGACCACACTGGCGTCGCTATCTTGAACAGTCGCGCCAGCGAAATGCCGGCGGTGTCCCTGTTCTCGACAAGGCGGTTGACAATCCGGGGGGAGATGAAGTTCAGGCGCATTATCCTTCCGACGTTGGCGGGGTCTATCCCGGTTCTAGCCGCGATGTCCAGGTAGTCCCTCGCGGCCCCGGTCTCCAGCAGGCGGAGCCATCGCCTCGCCCTTGCGAACGCGCGGATGGCGGCCTTGTACGGCTGCCCCGTGAGGCGCCGCCCCCCGCCGCCCATCGCCGCCAGCATCTGGCGGCTGCCGTGGCGCGTTCGCACAATCGGCACCGTGACCGTTATGCTGTCCCTGTCGACCTCAGTTATCATTGCCGCCCTCCAGTTCGCGTATTATCTCGCATGCTCCCGGAACCTTTATTCTTACATCCATCGTCTCGCCGTTGAGCGTCGCCGACTCGATGAGCAGCTGCATGAGCCGCTGCTTCTCCACGGGGAAGAGCGCGTCCCACAGTTCCGCCACGTTCGCCAGGTTTCCGCGAACCTCCCCGGCGGGCAGGTTCATCTGGTCGGCAATCCTTCGGACGAGCGTCGGCGCTTTCAGCAATTCAACGAGCTGGGCCAGCACGGCGGACTCCACCTGCGGGGCCGAGACCCTCGCGTTCGGACACCGTCTCCGGCCCTTGGCCGTGCTGTTGCAGACATAGTAGTTGTACCTCACGCCCCTTCGCACCGTGTGGTTTGGCGTCATGGAGCATCCGCAGGCACCGCACTTGAGGATTCCCGCGAGCGGAGCCAGCGACTGCATGCCGCGCCCTCTGCGCGCCTGGGCGGCGTGTCTTTCCGAATGCAGGTCATTGGCCTGCTTCCAGACCTCCTCCGAGACCAGCGGGCGGTGCTCGCCGAGGTACTCCTGGCCCTTGAGGAGGAGATAGCCCTTGTAGACCGGATTGCGGATGACCGCCAGGACCCGCGTCCCCGTCCATCGCCCGCCGTTTCTCGTCACCTCCCCGGAGGCGCGCAGCTCGCTTGCCACGACGCCCGTGTCGCCGAGGCGCAGGAACATGTTGTAGATGTCGCGGACAAGCCCGGCCTCGTCAGGCTGGATCACGAGCCTGCGGTTTTCGACGCGGTATCCGAGCGGCACCGTCCCGCCCATCCAGATGCCCTTCTTCAGGCAGGCGTGGACCTTGTCCCGGATCCGCTCGCTTATCATTTCCCGCTCGAACTGCGCGAAAGTCATGAGTATGTTCAGCGTCATCCTCCCGGCGGGGGTGGACGTGTCAATCTGCTGCGTTACGGAGAGGAAGCTCACGTCATGCTTTTCAAAGCGCCGGAAGAGGTCGACGAAGTCCATCAGCGAGCGCGAAAGCCGGTCGATCTTGTAGACCGCGACCATGTCGACGAGGCCCGCGTCGATGTCCTTCAGCAATTCCTCCAGCGCGGGGCGGTTGGTGTTCGCGCCGGAGTAGCCGCCGTCGTCGTAGTGCTTCGAGATCAGCACGAAGCCGCTGGCGCGGTTGCCCGTCACGTATGCTTCAACCGCCTGCCGCTGGACTTCCAGCGAGTTGAGCTCCTGGTTGAGTCCCTCTTCAAGGCTCTTGCGGGTGTAGACCGCGACCCTGATTTTCCTGTCATCCATCATTTGACTCCAAAAAACGCCTTGCCGTTCCAGTGGGTTCCCGTGATCGCCTTTGCCACGGCGCTGAGCGACCTGAATATCCTTCCGTCATATTCGACCTTGCCGTCCCCGCGCATGGTGACCTTGTGGACTTTGCCGCGCCAGACCTTCTCCAGCTGGACGCCGTCCACGCGTTCCGGCCGGGACGCCTTGTGAGGGCGGAGGTTGGCCGCGGCATCCGCGTCAGCCGCCTCGTCCAGCGCCTTCTCGGATTCGGCCGTGAGCCCGCCGTAGCGTATTTCCTGGAGTCTCCAGAGGATTCGCTTCGTGAGATGAAGGGCCGTGAGGTGTTGCGCCGGCGCTTCGCCGAAGAGCATTTCAAACCGATCCCGCAGCTGCTCCATTGTCATGTCCTGCAGCTTGCGCCCTTCGCGCAGGACGGAGAATCCGGGCCTTCCGTTCTCTTCGCCGTCTGGCGACCGCTTCTCCTGAAGATTGTTTTCGTCCATAGCTCTCCTTTGGAATGTTCATTGCGCCCGCCGCAGTATGCGGCCAAGTCATTGACTTGCGTATGTTCGCTCTTTAACCCGTTGTAGTCAAGCATGTTAGACTTGCGTCTCCGCAAGGCCTCGGCTATTATTCCAACGGCAAGAACGAGATTTTCGGGTAGCTGCCTGTCTCTCATGTCGATCCCTTCACATTCTGACGGCGGACATATACACCGCATGGTGCCTGACCGCCCGGAAGGTTGCGGGGATTTCGATGTCGGATATGGTCGTGGCAATCGGGGGTGAACTGGGAGAGTCCTTCCTTGAAAATGCTAGGGTTCAGGGCTTTGTGAAACATCGGCCCCCAAAGGAAAGGCGACCGATGTTCGCAGCCTGAATATCGCACTTCGGAAATGGGTGAAAATGCTGAACAACCTTTACTTGCGCATTTTCGTTTGACAGCTGCTAATCAGGGTGTTAAACTCAATGTATTCGTTTTGCAGTAGTTTTGTAGCGTCAAAACTGCTGCACCATGTCTCCCAAGTCAGCCTTGGGTGGATCGCGACTAATGAAAGAACTCTGTAGGCGAACGGGCGAGGGTCATTCCCTCGCCCGTTCGCCTACAGAGTTCTTTGAATCAGCGTCCTACTACTTGTCCCAGAATTCCTTGAGAACCTTCTGGGCGACGAGTTTGCCGCCGTCGACCGACAGGTGGACGCCGTCGGGGTCGCGGACGGTGAGCGACTGGCCAGTCGGGGACATCATGTACTGCGTGTATTTCCCGGGACGGCGCGAGAGGGCGGCGCCGAGGTCGTAGAGCGTTACGAAGTCCTTGCGCTTTTCATCCGCCGCCTGTTCTGTGACAACGGCGTTGACGAGCTGGGCGTGCTCCTGGTTGACGGCTTCCCTCATGTCGGGGAGAAGCATCCAGATGATGCGGTCGACTTTTCCCGCGATGAGCTGGTCCATCACGCCGCCGATGATCTGGGAGTAGGTGGTGCGCCATTCGTTGGCATCCTCGTAGCGGACGATGCCTCCGCCGGGAAGTTCAATCGGCTGGCGGTCGTTGGCGCCGAGGCAGACGAAGACGGTGTGGGGCTCGTTCGTCGCGAGGAGCTCCGTGATCTTCGCAGTCCAGTCGAATGCGGAGGGGCGGACGAGCCCCGACCCAAGCGACGAGAAGGAAAGCGCGGGTTGGACGTCCACCTTTTTGAAGGCCTTCTCCATCTCGTGGCCGAGGAGGCGCATCATTGAGTCGCCAATCATGAGGACTGGCGTCTTGGGTGTCGGGATCTTTTCCTTGTCCTTGTCTTTCTGCGCTGGGGCGGCGAAGGCTGTGCCGGCTATGATGATGGCGGACATGGCCGCCGTAAGGGTGGTCTTGTTCATTCCAGGTTTTTCCTTTCAAAGGATTCCGCCGCGCGGCAAAGGACGTCGAGGCGGAGTGTTTGTGAAAAAGCCGCGACGGGACGCAGGACGGCAAGTCCCGCAGCCCGGCCGCAGGCGTCAAGCTTGAGGTTCTCGACGGAGCGCACAATCGCGGGCGCGCGGAGCAGGAGCGCCGCCAGATAGAAGGCGGCGACGGCGATCAGCATTCGGCGGATTCGGTTGTTGGCTGACTGTGGCATGGCGTTCTAGAACTGGAAGTAGATGAATGGCGCGACGCCTGCGGGCCCGAGGCCGATGACGATTGTGAGAAGAATGGCGGCGAGAAGCCCCTGCACGAGCGGGGGCAGCCGGTTGAAGGTGTTCCAGAGGCGGCGGGGCGTTTCGCCGTCCAGCAGCTGCAGGGCGAATCCCAGAAGGAGGAAGAAGACCGCCAAGGGCGTGAGAAGTGTTGCGGGAACGCTCCAGCGTCCAATTGCGGCAAGAACGTTGCGGACGGTCACAAGCCCTTCGGCGTCGATGGCGCCGGCGCGGAAGAAAATCCATGCAAAGGCGACCACATGGAAGGTTATGACGCCGCGGAGGATGGAAACGGCGAGGGGACGCGGTGGCGCATCGGTGGGGCGCTTCTTGTTGAAGGGACGCTCGATGACCTGCCCCAGTCCGTGGATTGCGCCCCAGAGGATGTATGACCAGCCTGCCCCGTGCCAGAGGCCGCCGAGGAGCATGGTGAGCATGAGGTTGCGGTGGAT
>JAEEGL013621067.1_pt1 | contig 17919 bp, 8 predicted proteins | sample 9134231 | NCBI WGS metagenome assembly JAEEGL01 (sample SAMN16246548, study PRJNA631951) | gut metagenome | biome: gut microbiome; feature: rumen; material: fiber-attached | host: Bos | place: Iran: Karaj | collected 2018-10 | reverse complement strand
AGCACCTACAGCATCTACGACGGCGCCTGCGGTACTGGCGGTATCCTCACCATCAGCGAGGCGGAAATAAAGAGCCTGGCCAAAGAACGCGGCCGTAAGATCAATATCAACATCTTCGGTCAGGAACTCCAGCCGGAAACCTACGCCACCTGCAAGGCCGACCTTATGATCTCTGGAGAGCGTAAGTCCTTTGACTATATCCTCAACGGAACATCACGCCAATACATCGCCTTTGGCTCTACCATTTCGGAGGATGGCCACAAGGGTGAGACTTACGACTTCTGCATCTCAAATCCTCCGTTCGGAACGCCATGGAAGGAGGACCTCAAGAAGTGGAGCCTGGCCGAGAGCGAGAAGAAGAAAATCTCCGACCCTCGCTTCAAGTTTGTCTATGACGATGACCCGGAGTTTAACGTGATTCCTGGAATCGGTGACCCTCAGATGCTTTTCCTGGCCAATAACGTCAGCCGAATGAAGGATAAAACCAAACTGGGCACTCGTATTGTCGAGGTACACAACGGTTCTTCTCTGTTCACCGGTGATGCCGGGGGCGGTGAGAGCAACCTGCGCCGATACATCATTGAGAATGATATGCTGGAGGCCATTGTGGCTATGCCGGAGAAAGACTTTTATAACACTGGTATCGGCACCTATATCTGGATTGTAACCAACCGGAAAGAGGCTCGCCGCCGTGGGAAGGTTCAACTCATAGATGCAACCTCCATCAAATCGCCGCTTCGCAAGAATCTGGGTGAAAAGAACTGCGAAACCAACAAGGATGACCGTAAGAAGATTCTGGAACTCCTGATGAACTTAGAGCCTAACGAGTACAGCAAAATATTCCCGAATGAGGAGTTCGGTTACTGGGAGGTTGAACTGTTCAAGCCGGCAAGGGATGAGAACGGAAACGTAATCAAGGACCGGAAAGGCAAGGTAAAGCTTGCCAAGGTCAAGGGTGAAGTTGAGCAGATTCCGTTCCTCTATCCTGGCGGAATAGAAGGTTTCTACGAGAACGAGGTTAAGCCCTATGAGCCGGAAATCGTATTTGGGGAGCCCACGATAGGATATGAACTGAGCTTCACAAAGTACTTCTATAAGCCGGTCAAACTGCGCTCAATTGAAGATATCACGGCCGATATACGCGATATCGAGGCCAGCACAGAAGGACTGTTGAACGAAATCCTTGGACGATAGCGTATGAAGAGATACGAACATTATAAAGACAGTGGAATTGCATGGCTTCCGCAAGTCCCCGCTCATTGGGAAATAGCGCATCTGAGGAAGTATCTATCTCTCGTTTCCGTCAAGGGAATGGGAGATAAGCAACTCCTATCTGTGACAAGAGAGAAAGGCGTTATTGAGCGCAACGTGGAAGATCAGGAAGAGAACCATAATTTCGTTCCTGATGACCTTAGTGGGTACAAATATGTACAGCCTGGCCAATTCGTAATCAATAAAATGAAGTCGTGGCAGGGCTCTTATGGCGTTTCTGACTATGAAGGAATTGTAAGTCCAGCATACTATGTATGTGATTTAGATTTCCCCTTCAAGCCTTTTTTCTCCATGGCTATCAGAAGTCGTTCATATGTTGATTTCTTCGCACAATGGTCAAAGGGAATACGTGTGGGTCAGTGGGATTTGGAGCCCATTGCATTGAAATCTATTCCTTTCTTTGAGCCTCCTGTGGATGAGCAAAAGAAGATTGTTGAATATCTTGATAAGCAAATCACTTTAATTGAATCGCGTAAATGCCAGAGAGAGAGAGAGTTACAAACTCTTGACGAATTAAAACAGGCGGAAATCGCCTCCGTGGTCACTCGTGGCCTCAACCCCAATGTCCCGATGAAGGACAGTGGAATCCCGTGGATTGGACAGATTCCAGCACATTGGGATGTGAAGTATTTGTTCCAAATAGCAAAGGAGCATTTTATTTCCAACAAAAATGTCCATCATCAAAATTTGCTTTCATTGAGTTACGGCCGCCTCGTCCGTAAAGATATTAATACTACTGATGGACTTCTTCCTGCGTCCTTTGATAATTATCAGATAGTAGAACCTGGTAATATTATATTGCGTTTTACTGATCTTCAAAATGATCATAAGAGTCTACGAGTTGGGCTTGCTACTGAAGAGGGCATTATTACTTCGGCATATGTATGTGTCGAGGTTGCCAATGAGATGGTTATGCCTGAATACTTCTACAACAATATGCACACATATGACTTGTTGAAAGTATTCTATTCCATGGGTGGAGGCCTTCGGCAGAGTTTGAACTATAATGGAATTAGAAAGCTTCCGATGTTAATCCCTTCGCGTGAGGAGCAGGCAGAAATAGTAGCTTATATTACCAATAAGACCAGCAAAATTGATTCTATGATTGATTCGTTACGTCTTGAAATTGACAGGCTTAATGAATATAAGCAACGTCTCATTTCAGACGTGGTTACTGGACAAATTTACGTTCAAGATATTCCATAGTTATGCCGCACACAGATATGACCGAGAAAGGTCTTGAGACCATTATGGTGGACTACCTTCGTGACCAACAGGAGTATGAACAGGGTCAGTCCTCCGACTTTGACAGGGAATTCACGCTGGACAAAGGCCGCGTGGAGCGCTTCCTCCGGGCAACTCAGCCCATGAAAGTGGAAACCACGATGTGCTTTGCCACGGAGAGCCAGAAGCGGCTCTTCTACAGCCGTCTGTCAGAACACATTGCTAAGGAGGGCATCACCAATGTCCTCCGCAAGGGATTCCGTTTCAACGGCCAAATCTTCGATCTGTATTATCCCATTCCGTCAGAGCTCAATCCATCGGCCTATGAGTTCTACCAAAAGAACATTTTCAGCGTCACCCGCCAACTGCATCATTCAGCAGAGGCCACCTTGGACGCCCTGGATGTTTGTATCTTCCTCAACGGTTTCCCCATTATCACATGTGAGCTGAAGAACAAATACACCGGCCAGAACGTTCAGAATGCCATCAAGCAGTACCAGAACGACCGGCCGGCTTCAGACCCGCTCTTCGCCCCCAGGCGCTGCGCTGTCCACTTTGCCGTGGATGACGATGAGATTATGATGTGTACGGAGCTCAAGGGCAAGGACAGCTGGTTCCTGCCGTTCAACAAAGGCGTGAATGGAGGTGCCGGCAACCCTTGGGTAGATTCCAAGATCCGGACGGAATACTTGTGGCAGGAAATCCTGAAGAAGGAGTCTCTCTCTGACATTATGGAGAATTACGCGCAGGTAATAGAGAAAGACGTTGAAGGCTCCGACAAACCCGTCAAGCGTGTCATTTGGCCCCGTTATCATCAGCTGGATTGTGTGCGCCAGCTGCTCCTGGATACCCGGGCAAATCCGATTGGCCAGAGGTTCCTCATTCAGCATAGCGCTGGCTCCGGGAAGAGTAATACCATCACCTGGCTGGCATACCAGCTGGTCACCTTAGTGGAAGATGACGAGAACATCGTGGACTCCGTGATTGTGGTCACCGACCGCGTTAATCTGGACAAACAGATCCGCGACAACATCAAAGCCTTCAAGCGCCTCTCCAACATCGTCGCCTGGGCAGAAGACTCTGCCACATTGAGGGAAGCGCTGCAGGGCGGCAAGAAGATTATCATCACCACCATCCACAAGTTCCAGTTTATCCTGGACGCCATCGGCGGCTCCCTCGGAGACCTCAACTTCGCCATCATCATTGATGAGGCCCACAGCTCACAGAACGGATCTATGTCGGCTGATATGAACATCGTTGTATCCGGTAATGCAGAGGATGATGAGGAAGACATCGAAGACCGCATCCTGAAGATAATCAAGGGCCGCAAGATGGCTCCCAATGTGAACTACTACGCCTTCACCGCAACGCCCAAGAACAAGACTCTGCAGATGTTTGGCAAGCCGGTCCAGAATCCCGATGGAACCGTTGGTCACGTTCCTTGCCACGAGTACACGATGAAACAGGCCATCGAGGAAGGCTTCATTATGGATGTGCTCAAGAACTACACGCCTTACCGCAGTTACTACAAGATTCTGAAGGCCACCCAGGACGATCCTCAGTTTGACAAACTGGAGGCACCTAAGAAGATTCGTGCCTTCGTGGAACGCCAGCCCCAGACCATCAATGAGAAGTCCCTCATTATCGTCAACCACTTCCTGGACAAAGTGATTGCTGCACATAAGATTGGCGGCCAGGCCCGTGCAATGGTTGTGACCTCCAGCATCATCCGCGCTATTGAATTCTACTACGCCATCACCAAACAGTTGGAAGAGCGCCACAGCCCTTACAAGGCCGTGGTAGCCTTCTCTGGAGAAAAGGAGTGGGAAGGAAAGATGGTCAACGAGGCTACCATCAATGGTTTCCCTTCATCAGAAATCGAGAAGAGGATAGCCGCCGACCCGTACCGTATCCTTGTTGTGGCCAACAAATACCAGACGGGCTATGACCAGCCCCTGCTGCACACAATGTATGTGGACAAGCAGCTTTCTGACGTGAAGGCCGTTCAGACTCTTTCACGCCTCAACCGCTGCCATCCCAAAAAACGCGACACCTTCATCCTGGACTTTGCCAATGAGCCGGAAGACATTCAGAAGGCCTTCCAGACCTACTACAAAGGCACCATTCTTACACATGAGACTGACCCCAACAAGCTCAATGACCTCATAGAAGAGATTGAAAGCGCCAACATCTACACGGAAGATGACGTCCAGAAGTTCAACAAGCTTTACTGGAGCGCCGCATCCCGTGAAGAACTCGACCCCATTATCAACGGCTGTGTGGAGCGTTTCAAGGCAGAACTCACGGAAGACAAACAGATCAAGTGTAAGAGTGCCATCAAGAGTTATATCCGCACCTATCCCTTCTTGGCGGCCGTGATGCCATTCAGCAGTGTAGAGTGGGAGAAACTCTACCACTTCTACTATTATCTGGGCTCCAAACTTCCCAAGCTGGCCATAGATGACTGGACAGAAGGCCTCATCGAAGCCATTGACTTCGACAAATACCGCATTGTGGAACAGGAAGAAGTCAACATATCCCTCACCGACAAAGACTCCGAAATTGCTCCCATACCCGTCGGCACCAAAGGCGGCAAGAAAGAGCCCGAATTGGATGTCCTCTCCAACATCGTCGAGGACTTCAACACCCTCTACGGTGGTATCGAGTGGGAACACGCCGACACAGTTCGTGCCCAGATCCAGCAGTTACCGGACCTGCTTGCCCAAAGCGAAGCCTTTGTCAACGCCGTTCACAACTCCGACAGCGACACCGCCCAGATTCAGTGTAACACCGACCTCTTCCAGATTGTCATCAACATGATGGCCGAGCACACCGAATTTGCCCGCAACTACTTGGATAACGAGACCTTCCGCAACTTCGTCAACACCCGCGTCTTCCAACAGGCCCGGACAATGGTTTAATTGAGGTATTTCACATTCTAACCACAATGGGAGACTATATTAACAACCTGCACGACACCTACAGAGACATTCTGCAGGAAAGAGGGAAACGCACTCTGGAGCCCCCTCTATGGAAGCTGCGCATTTCAGATGATGAATATACTGAACTCCAACTTGTGCTGCAAGAAGCTGAACGTGTTGGTAATCTCCCTGTTTATGGGCCAGAAGCGGCAATCTGCTACGCTGAGTGGTGGAGAAGAAACTATCACGGAGGTTTTCCCTCAAAAGAAGCAGTTGCGTCAGACCTTGGTGTATATGATTCAGAAGAGTTGTACAAGGCTGCCAGAAAGGCTCTCACGGATCGTCACTTTCCCTTTATCAAGACCACGCGGACGGAGTATTTCCGGACCCTCCTATGTCAGGGCGGTATTCCCATGCGCCACATCACGTCTGGGAATAACCTTTCCAGTTACAAAAACTTCTTGAAAGGGCTTGTCCGGGAACTGACGATTCTTAATGTAGACTGGAACGAGACCGATGCATCATTTGTCTCCACTCTCGGCTGCGTTGCCTATCTCCCGAGTTCTTTTCAGAATGACAGCATCTATGACATTAGCCTTCAGGTAGCCCATGCCATTATAGAAGGCAATAATGACTTGCTGCCATACGATGCTGATGAAAGAGCCCTTGGTGACTTGACATCTTCTCTTCGTAACGAGTATAAAAGGGCAAAGTCTCAACGACACGTCAAGCCATTCTCTATAAGCTGGAAATTGGATTGTTCTGACGAGCAGGACTTCTCGCTCCTCTATAGCTTTGATGTCGTTAAAGAAATCAGCTCAAAATCCCTGCCCGGTATCGACATAAGCAACTGCTACAGTTTTGACGTCATCATCAATAATCGCGTCGTTGCCAAATATGTTCGCCTGAGATACGAAGAAGACCCTGATACGGGAGAACTTTCCACTGCAATCTACAGCCGAATCAATCTCGCTGTTTCTAATTCCTTCATATGGAGTGGTGAGCCTGTTATAGAGGTTAAGCTGCGTTGTGATGATGATAAGCGCCTATTTCTTTCCATTCCTGGTAGTAACGCTCCCGACTTCTCCTATCCTCAGGTTTTTCAGCTTCTTGGAGGTAGTTTGTATGCCAAGACGCAAACCGCAAATGCTGAGGATAATATCGTTGTATTTACAGGCGACTGGGAAAGTGATGAAAGGTTTCCTGTCAGGATATGTGACCAGGAATTATATGCTGCCCGGTTTGACAAAGAAATCACTCTGGCAAGATTCAATTCAGACGAGCTCATTACACTGCACAATAATTTCACTCCATACGCTGTTGAGTTTACCGATAACTACCTGGAGTGGCTTGAAAGCAGTAATTATCGCCTCTGTACAAAGGCTCCTCTTGTAAGAGTATATGACGGAGAAAGGAATAACGTTCAGAACTTCTCTGTAAAATGGAAACCGTATCGCTCTGGAGACTGGAGAAATCTAAAACGTGGAGCCACCCTTCCTATCGGACTCTTGGATATTAAGGTTATCTACCCGGATGATAATTACGAGACGTTCCGCTTTTACAATATCGGAGAATTGTCCTTCTCCTCATTTGATGAATCCGCTTATAACACCAAAATCGCCATTAATCATGCGGAATGGACTTCAATCCGTCCCGTAGAGAATGAAGCTTATACGTTTTCAAATGCGGCAAGTTCAACCTGGGCTTTTGAGCGTTCTAAAGGACTTGGAGCAAAAGCGCTTACATGTTCTTTTGAGTTAGCCCGCCCGGGTGAGCCGCTCTTGACTATAGAAATTCCTCTTCCTTTCTACGGCACATATGTGAAAGATCCTCAGGGAAACGAAGTTCAAAGCGGCACAATCCTCTCATACTCCGAGCTTCAATTTTATAAGATTGTTTCTTATGGTTCAAGGGATTATATACTAATCAGTTACGTCAATGGTGATAATCTGGCCGTTAAGTACAATTCTTTCAGCAGCCGCGTAATGGAGGGTATTATTCCTCTGTCAGATTACATTGATTCCATTGACCGGATGTTCAATCTGTATGGAGACGAAAGGAGCAATAGGAAATCAGCTGTAACCCTCAAAATTGGCAACAAGCTATTCTTCGTAAGGCAATTCGTCATGGATGTCTCATACTCGGAGAATAGCCGTATAGTCGTTTCCGAAAAAGTCAAAGAGTCCGAAGATAAAACCTATGAGTATGAGGGCGACCTTCTGATTTGCCCTGTTGGTATTGACCGTGAGGAAGACAATTATTCCGCTTATCAGCTTTACAAAGAAGAGGACGGGACCTTTTCCATCCCTGATGATTACCCATCCGACCATGGATTGGTATTCTCTGGCCGCGATGTGGTTAGACGCATTGCCCCAAAGCGCTTGCCATATTATCCCGGTGAGGATTATAATGAACTCCGAAAAATACTCCTGGAAGAGAGTATAGATAGCACATCATGGAAATTGCTTTGCACATCGTTCTCCATAGCAACACGCTACAATATACCGTATTCGTATTTCCAGGAGATTGAAGCGGCCGCTTCTGAAGAACAACTGGTAGCCAAGTTTGTAGCCGCCATGTTTTATAATGGGCACAAAGAGCTTCTGGTACAAGGCGTTAGTGATTTTGAAAAAGAGTTTACGCTTGCCTTGCATTGGGTCAAACCGGATGTTTGGAATAACACTGTTGGTCTGATTATAGATAAATTGGCCATGCTCGGCCCTGAACTTATGACGGATGTTTTGGGCCAGTTCGTCGGTTTCCTGGCGGACTTATATTCTATTACGCTTGGACCTGAGGCATCGCCCACCTTTGCTAAAATCATCTCGACGGGTAACATAGCATCAGCGCCCGTATTCGACCGAGCCTCTATCCAAATGTATCGTTCAAGAGCAATTGGCGCTACTGATAATAATGCAGACCTTCCCACAGCAGAATTTAATCTGGGCAAAGGAAAATCTGCATATATGCCCGATGTCGATATGACCTTTAGCCAAAAAACCATGATTCTTGGCCCTATATATGTCGCGGAGAATATCATGGGGGTATCAGCAGAAAGTATTTGGGATTACTCTCCTGAATCCATGAATCGCCGCCGGACAATCAACTTTTACCGGGAGTATTTCAAAAACACATATAGTAACATTCTTCTCCGGGGAATGGGCATTTTAGCGAACAAAAACAGATAACGATGAATTACAAGGACTTCTATACTTCTTCGCGCATAGCACTCGTTGAATCCCTTTCATCCATGTGGTTGCCTGGACGTATCCGCGAGCAACGATATATGAAATGGCTTCTTTCTGAAAACGAGCCTCTGCTTGCCCAGCCTGTTTTCCAGTCAATATTCCCCTGGGAGTCAGGTCCTGACACCTTCGAAGAACATGCAAGCAAACTTGGCATACTCGACGCCGGCTTTGTGAAAGCGCTATCTGACGCAGAAAAAGAGTATGCTTTTCCCCTTGACCGTCATCCGTATAAGCATCAAACACGTTCATGGAAAGGAATGCTGTCTCCCAAACGGAAAACGATTGTCGTTACTTCTGGAACCGGCTCAGGAAAAACCGAATGTTTCATGATACCGGTACTGCAGGATATTTACCGCCGCGCGGAGAAGAATTGTGTTCAAGCCATCTTCCTCTATCCTCTGAACGCGCTGATGAAAAGCCAACAGCAAAGAATAGATGCTTGGTGCCGTGCTCTTCCCGGGAAAGTTACATATGCCATATACAATGGTGATACAGAGAAAGATAGCCTTCCTGTTTCTAAGACCGAGCCAGCTTTTCCTCAGTTGATAACCCGCCCACAAATTAGGCAAACGCCGCCTCAGATTCTGTTTACGAATCCGACGATGCTAAACTATATGCTGGTAAGGAAGGATGACAGGACAATACTTGAACAATCCCAGGGAAAACTTAGGTGGATTCTGCTTGATGAAGCTCATACCTATACAGGTTCGTCGGCGGCAGAGCTTTCATTACAGCTAAGGCGCGTATTAGACGCATTTGGCGTAAGCATAGATGATGTTAATTTCGCTGTTACATCAGCGACCATTGGCGATAAGGGCGGCAGCGAATCATACGATAGGCTGAAATCTTTTGTGTCAAATCTTACAGGTAAAGATATTAATAGTATAGAGATTATTGATGGCCATAGAATTATCCCCGAACTTGACGAGTTTACGGCTTCCGAGCGCATCAATGATATCAACAAGAAATTCTCTACTCGTATCACCTATACGGATATACTGCGATTGAGGACAAGGCTGAATAATAGTGCGAGTCTGGATATTAAGGATATTTCAAAGCTTCTCCCAGGCTCATCTTCTAAAACCACGGAGGAGATGCTTGAAATCATGGATGCTCTGGGAGAGAAACTTCATGCATTGGATAAAGACGGAACTGATGCAGCGTTACTACCAACAAGGGCTCATTTTTTCTTCCGGGCTATCAACGGCATGTATGTTTGTCCAAATCCGGATTGTACCCGCCATAACTCCGTTCGTCTCCCTATCGGCAGTTTGACATCAATTCAGAAAACGGTTTGCCCGGAATGTAAATCCAAACTACTGGAGGTGGCTGTATGCCCTCATTGCGGTGAACTGATATTGATCGGCGAAGAAAGTATATCTGATGGGTATCGCATGAAACAGGCGTTCGTGGATTTGGACGATACACTGTTCTTGGATATGGAAGATGCTACCGAAGATGATACGCAACAGGATTCTGCGGTGCGAAGCGTGGATGCCCCGGCTGCTTTTTCCGACTTTTATCTTTCAAAACCAAGTCGGGAGAGCCTGCGAAACCACATGATTGTTCAGGAGCGAAAGTTTGATTTCACTATGGGGCGAGTGGTTCCGGCTGAAAAGACAGACCCCTCTGCTATCAAGTATAAAAGCGCGACCCTTGAAACTACCAGACGGGATGTTTGCCCTGCATGCGGAAATGAAATAGGCCGCCTGGACTATTTCCGCGTAAGTTCAAACTTTATGGGACGTGTTCTTGCCCCTATTATTCTTGAAAATGCCGAGCCTTCTGAGAAACAAGATCTTAACCTTATCTGGCAAGGCAGGAAATTCATATCATTTACCGACAGCAGGCAAGGAACTGCCCGCTCCGCAATGGGGCTAAACCAGGACGTTGAGAGAAACTGGATCAGGTCTGCCATTTTCCATAATCTTGCTGACAAGAGACTGGAAGGGTTCATCCCCGGTGGCGGACTGACACCTGAGGAACAGCAAAAATACGATTTCTTTATTAGTCAGGGAGATAATCTCCCCGGGTTCTTCAAGGTTGAATTTGAATTACTGAAGAAGAAATTGGCACCAAATCAAGAACCTGATGTGAAATCCTACGAATGGAATACCATTAAGGATGAACTTCTTCATAATGCAGATTTTGATAAACTATTCAAGCATCTGAGCGATGCTCGCGGAAAAGCAATCGGAGTAAACAAGCTCGATAAGAACGAGTACCTGTCTTCCTTGTTCCTTGACCAGTTTGGATGGATACCTAAACGGGCAAATTCAATGGAGAACATGGGTCTCGTTAAAGTTGTGTATCCATCAATAGAATCCGGAGCGCATTGTCCTGCCCCTCTCGCGGCAAAAGGATTATCTGACAGAGACTGGAAAGATTTCCTCAAGATTTGCGTTGACTATGTCATCCGAGGTGGACGTCATTATATGATTAGCGAGAACCAGTCTGATTATCTTACCCAGAATAATTTGTCCACGACGGTTTATCCATCAAATTCCACGCTTACACGTAATGGCCGACCGGTTCAGAAATGGCCGACCTTACGGCTGGATGCAGCTGGCAAACCCCTTGAAAAACAATCAAGGGTAGTTTTGCTTCTGTGTGCCGCGTTTGGCTTTACCGAGCCGGAAGATATGGAGCAGCCTGAGATTGACCTCGTAAATGCAGCCCTTGACGATGCATGGCGTTTTGTGAGCGGCAATGTACTGGAACTCACCGATATTGACAACATGGGTTACAAGCTTAATCTGGCCGGAACAAAGGTCAGATTGGAGCTTATTACCTCAGCTTGGCTGTGTCCGGTTGACAATGTCATCGTTGATACCGTGTTCAAAGGATATAGTCCACGCATGAGCGGCTATATCAGTGCGAACAATTTCAGCCGTTTTATTGTAGGTAGTCCACTGCATTTCCCTTACTATCCATTCAATTCTGCAGAACTTAGGGATGCCGATATTGAGAATTGGATAGATACTGCACTTAAACAGCAGTGCGAATTGGGTGTTGTTCCAAACGTTCAAAGAAATATTTATAGAAGAAGCCCCATCTATATTGCAGCAGAACATTCTGCACAGCAGGAACGAGAAGCCCTGGAGCGCTATGAAAAAGACTTTGTTTCAGGAAAACTAAACATCCTTTCCTGTTCTACGACAATGGAAATGGGCGTTGATATTGGCGGCGTATCTGAAGTCGTACTAAACAACGTTCCTCCTAAAAGTGCGAATTATCTTCAGCGCGCCGGTCGTGCGGGACGTCGTGGTGAAACCAAGACTATGGTCGTGACCTTCTGTCCTCCAAATCCAGTAGGTTCCAACACGTGGGAGAATCCCAAGTGGCCCATAGAGCATATAACGGAGATGCCCATTATCAAAATGGAGAGCAGGCAATTGATTCAACGTCATGTGAATGCCCTTTTCTTCGCCAGTTGGGTTAATGCCTATAGTCAAGGACTTCGACTAACCGAGAAACTGGGAGATTTCTTTGATAGTGAACCCTCTGGCTATACGTCTTTCCTAGATTACGTCCAGCAGATTCATTATGGTATTATTCCATCAGGGGTGCTGGATACGTATAAACGTGTCGTTGACGGAACGTCGATGGAGACCGTTCCCATTTCAGATGCCGCGCACGTCTCAATAAAAGATATAACAGCTGTTCATGACTTCTATAGAGGCAGGTTGGATGCACTGCAGCAAGTTATAGAATCCGCCATGCAGAATAGCGGCGGCGGTTCTGTTACTCGTGCCGCAACAAGGCAAAAGGATAATTTACAACAAAAGACCAATCTTCTGTCTTTCCTTGCGGAAAACAATTTCCTCCCTTCGGCTGGAATACCGACCGGTTTGGTTGAATGTACCCTGGAAAGCAGAGGAAGCGCACCCAGCATGCACCTGAGTCAAGCGATTTCCTCATACGCTCCAGGAACACAGGTTGTGAAAAACGAATGGGTCTATGAGCCTGCTGGTATTAAACTGAAAACCAGGTATGATGAAAATACCACCAGATACCTGCTCCAGCGTTGTGTAAGTTGCGGGTATTCTACCATTACTATGGGGGCGGCTAAAACTACTTGTCCCAAGTGTAATGGGCGCATGGCCGGAATGAGTTTGGGTAACTCGACGATCGGGAGTAAAAGTACTGAAATCGTCGAGCCTGTGGGCTTTACTGTGGCATACGGGGATAAACCTTCCAGAAAATTGGATGGGAATGGAGCGCCCAATTTCGTCCAACCAATACTGCTGGAAATGGAGCCTTGGCCCAAAACCAGAGTGGCGCCCAAACTGCTGATGCGCGCATCAACGCCAAGATCTGAGATTATGTTTTATAATCCCGGCGTCCACAACAACGGCTTCGTATTCTGCCCTTACTGCGGTAGAATGGAATCAGAGTCGCCCCTTGGAAGCAGTTATTTGCCGCTTACTCACCACAAACACCTGGAAACAGGGGCTCGATGTGACGGCTCAAATGCCAACTCTCTTAGAAGGAATGTTTTGTTAGTTGGCCGTTACCAAACTGATTTTGTAGAGATGAAGTTCTTTGACCGCCGCAATAATCAGGTAACGGATGCGTCAACATTGTATTCTCTGGGCGTTATCATAAGCCGTAAACTTACGGAAGTCCTTGGTGTGAACTCGGAAGAAGTTGATTTTGGATATGACCCTCAGAATCATACCATATTCATTTATGATACTGCTCTGGGTGGTTCCGGCTACTCTCCGCTTTTAAGAGAATACAAAAATAAGGTACTGAGGGCCGCCTATAACACATTGAGCAATTGTACCTGCGAGCGGTCGTGTGTTCATTGTCTTATAGATCGCAGGTCACAGTATAACCTAAATTTCCTTGACAGGAAGAAGGCATTAGAATGGCTTGAAACCGAATTGGAATCCAGAAAAGCACCGGAATCTCTGAAAGACCTTTACCCGGATATCTCTGCCATCACTACAGACTTTGAGTCGGAACTATTCCATATTTCACGAGACAGGAATCTGAAGTCACTCCAGTTCTACATTTCATCAGAATTGAGTAATTGGCGTCCAGAAGAATTCCAGTTCGGAACAATTATATCAGACCTAAAGAATCAGGGTGTGGAGATATCATTTGTAATGAGGGATGCTCCTGATACTAACGGCCTTGATGCCGACAAGATTAACGAGGTGCTTCCATTCTTGTATACTCACAAGATTGCCACAGGGGATGAGTTCTTCCGAGTGGGAATAATACCCCTTCTGACAGCCTCTTACTTTAATGGAGACACTTACCTGTTCTTGGGTGAGAACATATCGATAAACCTTGACCAAAACTGGTCTTCTGGCAATGTATATGTTACTAGAATAGAGTGCCTGCCCACACTGTCCGTTATCACATACAACACAATTCTGAATAGTCTTGTCCAGGAGCCTGAAGACAAGATGTTTGAACAGGTAATCAAGGCCAACGCGAGTACATCTACAGTTTTGAATGCTCTCATTGACCAGCGTCCAGATGATTGGAATACCATTAGACGGAAACTCTTTGGTAAAGAAGTAAGTGTGACCTATTCTGACAGATATATCAGAACCGGCTTGGATTGCACAATACTTTCCGGAATGCTAGATAGCATCAGAAGTTTCTTTGGTGTCTCTATTCAGGATATCACCTGCACTTTACCATTCGAGGAACAGAACGGCTTCAATTATCCCACTCCCGAATATACTCGCATTACTGAAGAGTTTAACCTGAAAAGAGATAGAGACGAGTTTTTGAACACGATGCTTGAAGAGCGTTTTGATTGCCCTATAACTGTGAATTCAAATACTTTTGCTCAACATGCACGATTCCTTACAGTGGAATCCGAAGACTTTGTTTTGAGTATTCGCCCCGATGCCGGCGTTGGCCATGGATGGAGCATCTTGCATCCTACACCTACGCCGAAGCTTAGTGAAATGTATGAAAATTTGACAAAAGAATTACCGCTCTATAACAAACAAGGAAACTATTCTGGAATACTGTACACAATCGTTTTTAAAGCTAAAAACAGTCATTAAACACCTCTCTACATATGAAAAAGTTTGATTATAAACACATCAGTTGTCCGCTTCCGTCTGGAGTTGATAAGATGATGACTGAAATCCTAAAGTTGGGGAAGCAGGGTTGGGAACTGGTATCCGTCTGCCCGACTAGCAGTTCCGAATTCGGCGTAGATGAACTTACTGCATTCCTGAAGAAAGAAATTGTGTAGAGGGAGATTATGGAAATGCTTTTGAAGTACTTCGACATCAAAGATAACTCACGCATTGTTGCCCACGCGTACTGCGAAGTGTACTATTTTGGAAAGATCCTGCACAGTAGGTGAAATCTAGACCGCTATTCCACCCGTTCCGGAACGGAACAGCACAGATTAAAAGGATGGTATTGTTCGTTATAGGAAGCGACTCAACTGATAATTGATATTGTCATGGCCGAAATTAGACTCAACAAGTTAATTAAACAGTTCAGAATCGGGTTGGATACCCTTGTCGATTTTCTGGAGGAGAATGGCGTGGATGTCAAGAGAACGCCAAATGCAAAGATTTCCTCAGATTATTTACCATTACTAAGGCATCGCTTTGGTTCTGCCCCCATAGGACAAAATATAGAAGAGAATAAAGATGAGTCATCCGTTGTTGTTCAGCAGGCCCAAAGTGAACAGGAGGTAAAACCTGATAAGGGGAAAATAAAGTTCCCTGATGATATTCAACACTACGTCAACAAACTCATAGATAGTCAATCCCGTTTAATTCGATTGGCCGAGGAAAGAAGGGTTGGAATGGCGAGTGAGTCCGAACTCGAAACTAATAAACGCCTTTTACACCGGTTGGTTGATTTGTCACATGAGCGCCCAGAATACCATGATGACATTCAGAAAACAGTTGAAGATTTATCCCAGGAGTTATTTGATCTGATTGTCGCTTATCGTTCACCAGGGAAGCATAAAAAAGCTGGTGTCATGAAAGCCGATTTCGTTATAAAAATACGTAATCGCTATTTGATGGCTCTTAATGAAATGGTTGTTGATGAGGTCTTAGAAACAATTGAAGTAGAATGGGATAAAGTCGTATTCCAGAATGGGAAACTATTTCTGGACATAGGAAAGGAAAAGCGTCTTGTGTGTCCCCTTTCTGACTCACGAGAAACCTATAATCTATTCAGGCCTGCATTTATCCAGCGAGTTCCACCGATTCAGGTTCGGCTTCATTCTAAAAATGGCCCCGAGGTTGTGGAAACGCCAGAATTCAAAGAGGTGTTCCAATATCTCAAAATCCGCGATGATATCAGACTTGGCTCTTTTGCACGCCGTTTTGATTTGGCAAGGTTTCTCAGAACTTCCAAGGTCAACTTTCAGGAGACATTCTTGCCGAAAGATAGAGGACCATATATGCAGTTCCTGGTCGAGAAACAGTCGCCGAAATATCGGTTTATCCCGGTTTATGAGCAGACTCTTGACCATGAGGATGCCTTTCTGTTTACTCTTGTCGGCTCCAGGACATACATAGTTTGGGAGAACATCAATGAGAATACCGCAACTTATGTGTTCCCGGTCACAAACAACAATTACGAAGCGATTATCCAAGCTATATACGACTATGCGTCTTCTGACACCGATTACAAGAGGATGAGAATGCACTATGGCGAATCCAAAAAAACGATTGGAACTGATTGTCGGATAATCAATCACAACGATTTGTCTCAGTGGAAGAGAGAGATTCTCTCCTTGATTTGATAGATTCCAGCCAACTATAAAAAGGTTCCCGCCCGGAGGTGGCATCCTCCGGACGTCACCTCCTGCTAGTACGCTAGCAGTTCTGCAATCATTGAAGGCTTTCCCCGTTTGAGCAAATGGAACCGCTTCCATCGCGCTTCATCCTCGCTGATGGTATCCCGCAGCGCAGTTGCCCTTATGCGCCAACCAGTGACGGCCTTAAAACCCTTCCAGCCGCATTCACATCGGCCTTCCAGATGAACTACGCCGCTGAGCGGGGAACCGGCGTAGCGGTAAGGGTAAACCGTCTTGCCACATTCTGGGCATTTGAATTGAAACAGCTCCGGATGCTCCAGGGTGCAGCGCACAAAGGAACCAAGCCACACAGGATCCGAGGCAATCTCGGCTACCCAGCCGCAGCTGTAGGTCATTTCCATGTAGAGGGGAATGAAGTAGAAACGGTCGATATCCTTCCACTCTTCAAAGTGGACAAAGATTTCCGGTGCGTTCTGGTAGAACAGTTGGGTGTCGAGCAGTTGCTCCTGGGACGGACGACGTCCGTCTGTCTTGAAGAAATTGTACTTTTTCATGATACAGACTTTTTTTGATGTTGAACAATCCGCATCGCTTTACCACCGTGGCTTCTGGCTGCTCGGTTGGTGGCCCTCAAGGGGCACTCTTGATGCACGGTGCAAATGTAGATTGTTTTTCGTAATTTTGCAATACAGAACCATTATTGGAAATCAAGAAGTTTTTTAATATCGCGTAAGATAATGGACCAATACTACCGCCATTTCCGCAACGGGAAATTATATCGCATTATCGAGTACGCCACCATTGAATCTACGGAGGAAGAAGCCGTAGTCTATGAGGCCATGTATGATGACCATCGTGTATGGATTCGGCCCAAGAGCAATTTCTTCGAAGAAGTCTCCTTTGAGGGAAAGATGGTTCCCCGTTTCCAGCCCGTTCCCCATGAAGAGATTCAAGAAGAACTTGACCAGGAGTTTAATAAAGGATTTGAGGAAATTAAAGCCCTCCACAAACAGATGATGGACGAGCTTCACGCCAAATACTCTGATGCCGAGATACGTGTTGCGGAATACAGCCACCGCATGAAATCCGTTCAGGATGCGGTTGAACAAGGATGGATTGCCCTCGATATGCTCCAGGACCAGAAGGATAACATCGGACTGCTGGACAAATACTACGCAGAGGAATGGAAATCCGACTTCGAGGCCGACGAAAAGGGAGAAATCAACAAAGACATAGACCGCAGTATCCTTGCCGAAGACACCCTGTATAACCTGCTGGACGAGATTCATGAGCTCCGCGACAGCCTCCGCGAATTCGTGGACTCAATCCGTTATCCGTCCGATGACGAAAAAGAGGAGGAATCTCAGAACTAGTCTTGCCCCGCATCATCTTCCATATTGACGTGAATTCCGCCTTCCTCAGCTGTTATCAAAAGATTATTGTTATCACAAGCCATTTGTTGTAGAAGTCAGATCTGCGCTGATGCATT
>JAEEGL011743651.1_pt1 | contig 17920 bp, 13 predicted proteins | sample 9134231 | NCBI WGS metagenome assembly JAEEGL01 (sample SAMN16246548, study PRJNA631951) | gut metagenome | biome: gut microbiome; feature: rumen; material: fiber-attached | host: Bos | place: Iran: Karaj | collected 2018-10 | reverse complement strand
TTCTTATATCCAGGATTTATAGTTTTAAAAACATCATTACTTAGTTTAATCTTTGGAGTCCATACCCCATCTTTTTTTAATGCTACTTCTTTATAAACACAACCCATTCTTCCTTCTGGCTTAGAAATATTATCGCCAACACCCAAACTATCAAAAACTGCACCTTGATTTTGCAACGCCTCTATCACCTCTGCAGTTAAACCATTACTTAAGCAAATTTTAGCTTGAGGAAATCCAGCTTCATCTAACATTTTTCTAGCTTCCTGAGAAAGATATGCTAAATCACCAGAATCAATTCGAATTCCTATATGATCAAGTGGTAATCCTTTTTCTTTCATATAATTAAATGCTTTAATTGCATTTGGTACACCACTTTTTAAAGTATCATAAGTATCAACTAATAATATTGCATTATTAGGAAATTTATTTACAAAAGCTATAAAAGAATCAAATTCATCATCAAAAGACTGAATAAAATGATGTGCCATAGTTCCTAAAACTGGTTTACCAATCATTTGCCCAGCAATAGCATTACTAGTCCCTGCACAACCAGCCATAACAGCATAAATTGAAGCATCTATACCAGCTTCAAAACCATCTGCTCTACGTGCTCCAAATTCCATTATTGGGACATTTTTTGGAGTTGCTTCTACAATTCTTCTAGCAGCTGTCGCATGTTCCATAGAACCATTAACAAGAGATAAAATAGCAGTCTCAATAACAGCAGCTTCAAATAAAGATGCCCTAACTGTTATTAATGGTTCATTAGGAAAGACAGGGGTACCATCAGGTATCGCTTTTATATCACCACTAAATTTAAAATTTTTTAAAAGTTCTCTATGTTTTTCTGACAATCCTTGTTTTTTTAAATACTCTTGATCTTCTGGATTGTTAAAATTTAAATTTTTAATATATTCAATTAATTTATCAATTCCAGCCATAACAGCATAGCCACCATTATTTGGAATTTTTCTAAAAAAAACATCAAATACTACTTCATCACCTTCTTTTCTAGAATCTATATACGCATCATTCATAGTAAACTCATACCAATCTGTATACATAGAGTAGTTTCTTGGTAATCTTCTCAAATTATCATACATTATAATTACTTCCTTTCATATTTTTTTACTAATTTTATTCCTGCTTGTTCCATAAATTTAAAAGCCATTTCATTCCATTCACTTGCTTTGTGAAATGGTGCATCATAAGTTTCAACAGCATTTTTTGGAACAATTATTGGAATATCTCTATTAATTTGATCAAAATAATTTTGTAGTGGTATTGCCAAATTAATAACACAAATATCTGTACAACATCCAACAATAACTACTTCTTCTATCTTTTTCATTTTATCAATGCTTTCTAGCAAGCTTGATGGAAAAATCGCACTAGTTGAATTTTTTTCGTGAATTAATGACATATTTTCATATTTTTTTAATTCATCAATATTTTCAGATTCACTTGTTTCCTTTAAGCAATGAACTGGATATCTCTTAAATTCTCTTGCATTAGAATCATGTGTATCCTTAACAAACGCAACCTTCCTATCATCACTACTTGTAAAATAATCTACTAAGCTTTCAATTTCAGGCACTATATGTTCGATATTTTGACTTGCCATAGCACCTTCTCTAACAAATCCATTTACCATGTCAACCACAACCAGTAATTTCTTTACATTTTCTAAATCTTTCTTTTCCATATTAATCTCTTTTTAACAATTTGTTAATAACTCCTTACATCTACATTTTAAATCAGAAAGAATATATTGTCAATATCTTTTTAACAAATTATTAAAAAGATAAAAAGACATTACATGCATGTCTTTATAAATTTTTCAAATATTTTTTTTGAGCTTTCATCATCTAACGTTTCAGGATGCCATTGAACTCCTACGATAAATTTCTTATTTTTCATCTCAATCGACTCAATATAATTATCATCACTAACAGAAGATATTTCAAAATATTCATTTGGTAAGACATGAAAAGAATGTCTACTATTAACTATTAATTTATCTTTACCAATAATTGAATATAATATACTTTCTTTATCTAAAGTAACATAATGAGCAAGTCCATCAACTTTGTGTTCAATAAAGCTTTCATTTTTCTCATTCCATAAATCTTTTTTATAATTAGCCATTACTTGCATTCCTAAACATATTCCAAATAAAGGAATATCATTATCTATTACATATTCAGATATAAATCTATCAAATTTAGTTATCTTAAAACCGCCAGGCATCAAAATCCCATCACAACACTTAATTTGTTTAATAATCATTTTCTTCTCTTCATCAGTTAATTCAGGTTGTTCACTATATTTCGTTATAGTATTATCAACAGTTGAACAAGGGCATATAACAATTGGAATACCACCACACTCTATAATTTTTTTTCTATAATCCTCATGAACAATAAGCTTATGAGTCTCACCGGGATACTCTACTCTCGCAACTATACCAATTAAAGGTTTCATATCATCACCTACTCAATTATATAATAAAAGAGGTCTAAAATAAACCTCTAAACATTAAATCTAAAATAGCAAATATCTCCATCTTGCATTAAATAATCTTTTCCCTCAAGTCGAGTTTTGCCTGCTTCTTTAACTTTTAATTCACTTCCATATTGATCAAGATCTTCATAAGACATTATTTCTGCTTTTATGAATCCTTTTTCAAAATCAGTATGAATTATTCCAGCACATTCTTTTGCATTCATTCCCTTTTTAAAAGTCCATGCTCTAACTTCATCAGGTCCACCAGTAAAATAAGTAGCAAGCCCAAGCAAATCATAAGTTGCTTTAATAAGCTGATCTAATCCACTTTCTTCAATTCCAACAGACTCTAACATCTCTTTTTTATCTTCATCAGATAAATCACTTAAATCTGCTTCCATCTTAGCGCATACTTTAACTACTTTAGAATCTTCTGCCTTTGCATATTCAATAACACTTTTAACATAATTATTATCTATAGCTAATTCATTCTCTTTCACATTAGCAAGATATATGATTGGTTTCATAGTAAGCAAATTAAAACTCTTTAAATAATTTTTCTCATCTTTAGAAAAGTCAACTCTTCTAAGAGCTTTGCCACTCTCTAAAGTTTCTTTTGCTTTTTTTAACATATTATATTCTTCCAAAGCCTCTTTATCTCTATTAGTTTCTGCTTTCTTTTTTATCTTATCAATTCTAGAATTAATTATTTCCAAATCAGATAAAGATAATTCCAAATTTATTACTTCAATATCATTTACTGGATCAATTTTACTATCTACATGAATAATATTATTATCATCAAAGCATCTTACAACTTCAACAATAGCATCAACTTCTCTAATATGAGATAAAAATTTATTACCTAAACCTTCTCCAACAGAAGCACCTTTAACAAGTCCAGCAATATCAGTAAATTCATACGCTGTTGGTATAGTTTTAGCAGGATTATATATCTCAGTCAATCTATCCAATCTATAATCAGGAACAATTACTACCCCTACATTTGGTTCAATTGTCGCAAATGGATAATTTGCAGCCAAAATATTTTGCTTAGTAATTGCATTGAATAATGTAGATTTTCCAACATTTGGAAGTCCAACAATTCCAGCTTTTAAACTCATTCTAAAACCTCCTTACAAAACAGGTGAAACATTTGGTCCTATAGGAATTCCCATAACATATACAAGTACTACTATTAATATCCAAGTAATACTAATTAATAAACAATACGGATATACAAAAGACAATGCTCTTCCTATAGAAATTGATTTCTTGTCTGTATTATACACATTTAAATATCCTAAGTAAATAACAAAAAACGCTAAAAATGGAGTAAACCCTTTCATCATTGAATCTCCTGCTCTAAAGATAAACTGAGTAAATTGAGGAGAAATATTATTTTGCATTAATAAAGGAACAACTGATGGAGCTAAAATTGACCACTTCGCAGTTTGGGTAGTAATAAATAATCCTGAAATCGCAATTAAAACTAATATTGTAATCACTAGTGGAAGTCCACTAAATGGTAATCCTCTAATAACATTTGAAATAAAAGCAACTATTACATTTCCAATATTAGACTTTTTAAATATTGCTATAAACTGTGCTGCAAAAAATATAAGAGCACATAAATATCCAACATCTTTTAAATAAATAGAAGCCTTTTCAATTAATTCTTTATCACTTTTTATTGTTTTAGCTCCAATTGCATATGCAACTCCTACTACTAAAAACATCATTGAAATTAAAAAGGTAAAGCCATCTTGGAAATAAGCATTCTCTCCAAATAATTGATTAATATAAATTTTTTCATTGGTATCAAGCAACAAACCACTAGCAGGTAAACCTGGGATTAACATATAAACAAACAATAATACAAATAGTAAAAATGAAATAGTTGCTAATCTTAATCCCTTTTTTTCTCTAATTTCAGCTTCTAATTTTCTTTGTTGTTCTATTTCAACAGCCTCTATCTTTATTTCTTTTGTCTCTTCATCAATATCAGTCGAAGCACCTAAACGATATCTACCAATCCTTTTCGAAACAACATTTTCTATAATATATGTGCCAACAATTGAAACAATAATTGTAGAAGCAATAATTATAAACCAGTTTGATAACAAACTAACATGATATTTAGAATCTATAAGTCTAGCAGCTTTTTCAGTATATTGAATCAAATTTATTTCTGCGCTACCAGCAAAAAGTGTTACTCCATATCCAAAAGCAACTCCACAATAACTTGCAGTTATTCCAAGTAGTGGATTTCTACCATTTGCTAAAAAAATAAGTGCAGATAATGGTATTAGAATTACATACCCTACATCGTTTATTATACTGGATACCGTAGCTACAAAAATAATAATAAAAGTTAATACCTTATTATTAATTTTTAATGTTCCTCTTTTAATAAATGAATCAATAAATCCACTAGCATGTGCAATAGATAGACCAATCAATCCAATAATTAACGTACTAAGAGGAGTAAAAGAAACAAAGTTTCTTGCAGCATTACTAATCAAATACTTTAATCCTTCATAATTAAATAACCCTTCAGTTGCAACAACAACATTTTCTAATTCATTAGAATTATTAATACGAGAATATGAAGATTGAATTTGTAAAAATGAAAATACTGAACTTAAAAACATTACAAACAATGTTAATAATATAAAAGTAGTTATTGGATGAAACGTAAATTTTCTTAATCGTAATTTTTTCTTTCCTAGCATAATACACCTACTCTACAATTTTTTTAACTTTCTTGTTAAATTCTATCCTTGGCATCATAACAATTCTTGAACAATTAACACATTTTAATTTCATATCGACACCAATTCTAACTATTTCCCATAAATTTGTCCCACAAGGGTGCCCTTTTTTCATAATCACCTTTGTTCCAATATTTATCTTCTTTTCATCCATATATTACTCACTTATTTTCAATATTTCCAATATTCTACTTAAATCATTCGCATTACTAAATGATATATTAATCTTATTAGATCCAATTTTTACTTTAGTACCAAGCTTCTCGCACATTATATTTTCATAATATCCATACTCATTACTTACTCTCGCTTTATTTTTATGTATTTTATCTATATTCTCATTTTTTGACACTTCTTCTATATCACGAACATTCAAATCATCTTCAATAATTTTATTAGCTAATGCAATAATGTCATCTTTATTTCCCATTTTTGATAAAACTCTTGCATGACTCATCGAAATTTTATCATCAACAATCATATCTTTTACTTCTTCAGGCAAATTTAAAAGCCCTAACATATTAGTAATATGACTTCTACTTTTTCCAAGCCTATTAGCAAGCTCTTCCTGAGTTATTTGCATTGTATCAAGTAAATTTCTATAGGCCATGGCTTCTTCGATTGAATTAAGATTTTCTCTTTGCAAATTTTCAAGTAAAGCAATTTCCATCATTTGCTGATCAGTAAAATCTCTAACTATTGCTGGTATTTTATCTAAACCAGCTATTTTACAAGCCTTAACTCGTCTTTCTCCAGCTATTATCTCATATCCCTTAATTGAGCTTTTCTTAACTATAATAGGTTGAAATACTCCATGTTCTTTAATGGAATCAGCTAATTCCTGTAATTTAACTTCATCAAATACTTTTCTTGGCTGATAAGGATTTGCTCTTAATTCATCAACTGGTAATTCTACTATTTCATCAGATGAACTAGAATCTAAAATTTTTTCTTCAATTTGATTAAAATTAATTTGTTCATTGTTAAAAAGTTCTTCCAATCCTTTTCCTAAAGCTCTTCTCTTAAAATTATTATTGTCCATTTCTTTCAATCACTTCCTTTGCTAAATTAATATACGCATCAGTTGCTCTGCATCTAGGATCATATGCTAAAATCGGCTTCCCATGAGAAGGACACTCCGCTAATCTAACCAATCTTGGAATAATCGTATTATAAACTCTTTCTTTAAAATACTTTCTTATTTCCTCAACAACTTCAAATCCTAAATTTGCTCTTGAATCAAGCATTGTCAATAAAACCCCTTCAATCTCTAAAGTAGGATTCAACTGTTTCTGAGCCATCATTATTGTATTTAATAATTGCATTATTCCTTCTAAAGCTAAAAATTCACATTGAACAGGAATAATAACAGAATTCGATGCCGTTAAAGCATTTATTGTAATAATACTTAAAGTTGGTGGACAATCAACAATTATATAATCGTACTTATCCCTTATAGGATCTATTTTATTTTTTAATTGTGCACCCTTAACAAAATTAGGTTCCTCTTTTGATTTTTCAAAGAATTCAGCTTCAAGTCCTGAAAGATTTACTGTAGCCGCAAGCAAATCCAATCTCTTATAAGCAGTATGAATAATTGCCTCTTCAATAGTGCATTTATCAATCAAAACATCATAAATTGTTCTATCTATATCTCCCTTATTCATTCCTATACCTGTAGTAGAATTTCCTTGAGGGTCCAAATCCAATAACAAAACTTTTTTTCCTAAATAAGCTAAAGATGCAGATAAGTTAATACTTGTAGTTGTTTTACCAACTCCACCTTTTTGATTAACTAATGAAATCATTTTTCCCATCTACATCACCTTCTTAATAACTACTATACTATTTTATCAAATATTAAGTAATTAATAAATCATTTTTTAGAAAAAAAGAAAGCATAATTCTTTCCCACTATGCATCCTTTTTTAAAGTAATTATAATTTTATAATCAGATTCACCATCTTGCTCATTTATATCTACTTTATAACCATCAGTTTCTAATCTTTTAATTACATCTTTTACATTAGAAATTGCTTTATTTACATCCTTTTTATCATTTTTTACTGATAGACTTGAAAAATCAACAGTACTAGCAACATTTTCAGTTTCTTTACCACTTTCTGAAGAAACAAAACTAAATGATGGAGAAAAATTAAAGCCATTTTCTTTTGTTGAATCAGATGCTTTTTCATTTTTTGATGTCTCATTAGAAGAAGTTATTGAATCATTTTCAAAAGAAGCAAAGTTAAATTTAAAATCAGAATTTTTTGAATCTTCTTTTTTATTATCATCATTACCCAAATTAGCTGAAAAGCCAAAACTATTAGTAGATTTTTCTTCTTCTTTAACATCAGCTGAATTATCTTGAATAGTCCATGAACCATTACCAAAACTTGCAGCTTTCTGATTATTTTCATTTGAAGTTGATTCCTTTAATTCACTTAAATTAAAATTAAAACCTAAATTAGTTTTAGAACCGCCTTCTTTTAATTCTTTTATTTCTTTATCCAAATCTCTTACTGTTAATTTTTCATCGATTATCTTATTCAACAACTTTATTTGAGTATTCTTATCTTCAACATTTAACAAACTTCTAGCATGTCTTTCTGATATTTTTTCTTTTAACAAAGCATCTTGTATTTCATCTGGCAAAGCCAAAAGTCTCAACTTATTAGAAACTGCTGACTGAGTTTTTCCCATTGAAGCAGCCAACTGCTCCTGAGTCATACTTCCACTTTCCAATTCTAATATTTTTTGATATGTTCTAGCTTCCTCAATTGGAGTTAAATCTTTTCTCTGTAAATTTTCAATCAATGCAACTTTTGAACTTTCCTTATCATCAAGATTCTTAATAATCGCAGGTATTTTTGTTAGTCCAGCCATTGTTGAAGCTTTATACCTTCTTTCCCCAGCAATAATCTCATACTTGTTTTCAACTTTTCTAACAATAATGGGTTGAATAACTCCATGTTCTTTTATTGACACAGCAAGTTCTTTTAAAGCTTGATCATCAAATACCTCACGCGGTTGAAATCTATTTGGAATTATATCATCTAGATACAAAGAAACTACTTCACTACCATCCATAGCAACACCCTCTTTTACACTACTCTACTATATCATTATAAGCTATAAAATAAAAAAATGAAAGTTTTTTATAGTATTATCTTTCATATTTTCAAAATTTTATTATATTTATTACAAATAATCCTTTTTTATTTCATTTAAATTTCTAGGATATTTTTCAATTGTTTTCTTAACTTTTCGTAAATTTATTAAAGTACGACTACTATTTTCTACAGGTAATTTAAATTTATTAATATTTTCTACGATAACTCCCAATTTATCTATTTTACCAGATACTTTTTTAAATTCTTCATCACAATTAGCTTTCATAAATACCAAATTTCCATTTATTTTTAAAGCTCTAACAGATATTTCAGATAAAATTCCCAAATTAGCGACAGCTCTTGCTGTAATTACATCAAACTTTTCTTCATTCAATCTTGAATAATCTTCCATTCTATAATGCTCTGCACATATATTATCTAGTTCAAGTTGTTCAATTACTTTATTTAAATAGTTAACTCTTTTTTGTAAAGAATCTATAAGTACAATTTTTAGATTTGGAAACACAATTTTTAGAACAATTCCAGGAAATCCAGCACCACTGCCGACATCACATAAAACAATCTCTTTATTTAAATCAATTTCTTTTATAAGAGTTAAACTATCATAAAAATGTTTTAAATACACATCATTTTCATCGGTAATAGTAGTTAGATTTATCTTTTGATTCCACTCTATCAAAAGCCCATAAAACTTATCTAATTTACTCATCATATCAGAATTAATTACAATACCCAGTTTTTCTACTTCTATCAAAAATTCCTTCTTATTCATTGCTCATCCTCTTTAAATACAAAAGTATCATTGAAATATCTGCAGGATTAACTCCACTAATTCTCAAAGCTTGTCCAAGAGTACTAGGCTTAATTTCATTCAATTTTTGCACAGCTTCTTTTGCAAGATTTGGTATTAATGAATAATCCAACGTTTCACTTAATTTTACTTTTTCATATTCAAGCATTTTTTCTGCTTCTTTATTTGCCTTCACAATATATCCTTCATACTTAATATTAATTACAACTTGTTCAATAACGTCCTTATCAAAATCTTCATCTATAAACTTTTTAATATGATCAAATTCTATTTCAGGTCTTTTCAATAAATCATACAAACTAATTGAGTCATAAAGCTTAGCACTATCTAAACTTTCTAAATAACTATTAATCTCTTCTTTTGGAGTAATCTTTTTATTTTTTAATAATTCTATTAAATAGTCTATCTTTTTTATCTTATTTTTAAACTTCTGATAAGTTTTTCTATCTAGAAGTCCTATCTCATTTCCATAATCCATCAACCTAATATCAGCATTATCGTGTCTTAATAATAATCTATATTCCGCACGTGACGTTAATAAACGATATGGATCTATTACTCCTTTTGTAACCAAATCATCAATAAGAACACCAATATATGCTTCATTTCGTTTTAATATTAACGGTTCTTTATTATCTAATTTTCTTGCTGCATTAATTCCTGCAATTAACCCTTGCCCTGCTGCCTCTTCATATCCACTAGTACCATTTATTTGACCAGCAGTAAACAAATTTTCTACTATTTTACTTTCTAAGCTTGGTTTCAATTGCAAAGAATCTATTGCATCATATTCTATCGCATAAGCATATTTTACTATCTCAGCATTCTCAAGTCCAGGAAGACTATGAACCATCTCTTCTTGAACATCATGGGGCATACTTGTAGAAAATCCTTGAATATAAATATCATCATAATATATACTTTCAGGTTCTAAAAAAATCTGATGCCTTTCCTTATCAGCAAATTTAACAATCTTATCTTCAATAGAAGGACAATATCTAGGTCCAACTCCCTCCACATAACCACCATACATGCTTGATTTTTTTAAATTATTCTTTATGATTTCATGAGTTTTAGGTGTTGTATATATTAAATAACAAGGTACTTGGTCTTCAATGTTATAATTTGGTTCATTTTGAAAAGAAAAATTATATAATTCATCGTCCCCAGGTTGAATAACTGCCTTTGAATAATCAATACTACTCTTTTTAATTCTAGGAGGGGTACCTGTTTTTAATCTTTTTATGTTAAACCCGACACGTTTTAAAGCATCACTCAAATGTAATGATGGTTCTTCATCATGAGGACCACTAGATATTTTTGTACTACCATATAAAACCATTCCCTTTAAATAGGTACCTGTAGTAATTACAACACTTTTACCAAATATTTTTTTACCATCAGCAAGAACTATTCCTTTAAACTTGTTATCTTCAACAATTAAATCTTCAGCCATTGCTTCTAATACTTCTAAATTTTTGGTATGAAGAATCGTTTTTTGCATTTCTTTTTGATAAGTAACCTTATCAGCTTGAGCACGAAGAGCTCTAACAGCTGGACCTTTTTTAGTATTCAACATTTTCATTTGCAAAAAACTTTTATCAATATTCTTAGCCATTTCACCACCAAGCGCATCAATTTCTCTAACAATTATTCCTTTTGCAGGACCTCCAATAGAAGGATTGCAAGGCATATCTGCAATATTTTTAATCTTTCCAGTTACTAATAAAGTCTTTTTATTTAAACGTGCACTAGCTAAAGAAGCCTCACAGCCAGCATGTCCTCCACCTATAATTATTACGTCATACATAATATCACTTCCATAAATCTACTGTATTATATAACAAATAATAAAAAAAAGAAATATATCTATTTCTTTTCTTTTGCTACTGTTAACATTAATTTGATTCTATTAATTTGATTAGTATGACTAGCACCCGGATCATAATCAATAGCAACTATATTGCTTTCTGGATAAAGCTTTCTTATTTTCTTTATTACAGCTTTACCAACAATATGATTAGGTAAACAAGCAAAAGGTTGAACACATACAATATTAGTAACTCCATCCTTTATAAGCTCAACCATTTCAGCAGTTAAAAACCATCCTTCACCAGTTTGATTACCTACAGACAAAATTCCATCAATATTTTTCACTAATTTATAGATATCAACGCTCTTTCTAAATCTTGTATTTTCAAGTGCCTTATCAACAGGTTTTTCATATAAACCAATAATATCTATCATTCTCCTACAACCATAAGCATAAGCATAACCTTTTTTCAATAATTTTGCCTTACCAATACCATCATAAGCACTGTACTTAACAAATCCCATTAACTCAGGAGCACATACTTCTACTCCTTCTTTTTCTAATCTATCAACTAAATGATCATTTCCAAATGTATGATACTTAATCAATATCTCTCCAACTATACCAACTTTAGGCAAATCTTTAAGTTCTACTTTTATCGAATTAAAATCTTTAACTATCTGTTTAACATTTTTTCTATAATCAAGATTTCTTCCATGTAGAATAGCATCGCAACATTTATCATTCCATTTATTATATAATGCTATAGATTCTCCCTTATTAATTTCATATGGCCTAGTAGAATATAAAAGTTTCATTAATAAATCACCATAACTAATAGCCTGTAAAAATTTATTAACCAATGAAATATTTAACTTAAAAGCTTGCTCTTTTTCAAGTCCACTAAAATTTAGCGACATAACAGATACTTGAGAAAGTCCTGCATCAGTAAGAGCTTTTCTAATAAGACCTATATAATTAGTTGCACGACACCCACCACCTGTTTGAGTAAGAATTACACTAGTATTATTAACATCATATTTTCCACTTAATAACGTATGAACAAGTTGTCCAATAACAATAATTGCAGGATAACAAGCATCATTATTAACATATTTTAAACCAGTTTCTACCATCTCTTCCGTTGTTTCTTTCAAATAAACTGGTTTATATCCTGCTGTAGTTAATGCTGCACCCAAAAGAGGCATATGAAATTGTGAAACATCTGGAAACAACAAAACATGTTCCTTATCAGCTTTATCAAACACATTTTTATTATATTTATATGTTTTATAAGAATTTTCACTTATTCTCTTATTCATTGAAGCAATTAATGACCTAATTCTTATTTTGGCAGTTCCTAAATTATTTACTTCATCTATTTTTATAGTTGTATATAACTTATTATTAAATTTCAATATCTCTTCAGCTTGATCAGTAATTATAGCATCAAGTCCACAACCAAAAGAATTTAAATTAACAAGTTCCAAATTATCATAACGGCTTACTACATCACAAGCATTAAATATTCTAGCATGATATTCCCACTGATTCATAACTCTAAGTTTCGATTCAATTTTACTTAAATGACAAATGGAATCTTCGGAAAGAACTGCAAGTCCCAGCGAATTAATCATTGTATCTATTCCATGATTTACTTCTTTATCCAAATGATAAGGCCTTCCAGCAAGAACAATTGCTTTTTCATTATGATTAACAATATATTCTAAGAATTCTTCTCCCTTTTTTTGAACTTCTTTTTTAAACTTTTCTTGTTCTTTAAAACCTAATTCAACTGCCCTTTTAACTTCTTTTTTCTTAAATTTATACTTTTTAAATTCAGGTACTTCCATTAACCTTTTTACTAATCCATTTTTTTCAAAAGGTAAAAAAGGATTAATATAATTAATATTTTGTTTATCAAGTTCTTCTACATTTAATTTTATTGCTTCACTATATGATTGAACTATAGGGCAATTGTAATTATTATCAGTAGAAACAAATTCCTTCGTTTCATACATAACACATGGGTAAAATATAGTCTTTATTCCTTTATTTATTAAGTTCATAATATGGCCATGAACAAGTTTAGCTGGATAACAAACAGATTCACTAGGCATAGACTCTATACCACTTTCATATATTCGTCTATTAGAATGGTCAGATAAGACCACTTTAAATCCTAAATTAGTTAAAATCGTAAACCACAAAGGATAATTTTCATACATATTTAAAACCCTTGGAATACCAATTTCTCCACGTGGTGCATCAGTTAGTGGTTCATAATCAAATAAACGATTATATTTCCAAGAATACATATTAGGAAGTGCTGTATTACTTCCATTATTCCCACTACCTCTTTCACATCTATTACCAGAAATAAATCTTTTTTCATTAAACATATTTATAGTAAGCGCACAATGATTTTCACATCTTTGGCACCTAGTATTTGTAGTCTTTACTTTTAAATTCAATATTTCTTCTTTAGATAACATTGAAGTCTTAATATCTTGATCATCATATTTCTTATAATTATCAAGTGCAATTAATGCAATACCATATGCACCCATAAGTCCAGCAATATTTGGTCTTATTACTTCTTTTCCAGTAATATTTTCAAATGCTTTTAATACCGCATCATTTAAGAATGTTCCACCTTGTACAACAATTTTATCACCAAGCGTAGACATATCCCTAATTTTCATTACCTTTTGAATTGCATTTCTAATTACAGAATATGAAAGTCCTGCAAAAATATCGCCTAAAGGTCTTCCCTCTTTTTGAGTTTGTTTTATTTTACTATTCATGAATACGGTACAACGACTTCCCAAATCAATAGGAGCTTTACTTTTGATAGCTAAATCAACAAAATCATTAACTGTCATCCCTAAACTTTTGGCAAGAGTTTCAATAAAAGATCCACAACCACTTGAACAAGCTTCATTAAGCATAATAGAATTAACAACACCATCTTTAATTCTAATATACTTCATATCTTGTCCACCAATATCTATAATACTTTCAACACCAGGCAAAAAATGACTTGCAGCTTCAAAATGAGACATTGTCTCAATTTCACTAATATCCAAATTAAATGCAGTTTTTACAAGTAATTCACCATATCCAGTTGAACCACTTTGCCTAATTACTACCTTTGAAGGTAATTTATCATATAAATCTAATATCATGGATTTAACTGTATCAAATGGAGTTCCCTTATTGCTTTGATAATTTTCATAAAGAAGTTCCCCACTACTTCCAATAGCAACAACCTTACAAGTAGTACTTCCAGCATCTATACCAACAAAAACATCACCAACATAAGAAGATAAATCACTCTTATTTATAGAAGCTTTATTGTGTCTTTGAATAAATTTTTTATAATCTTTTTCATTTTTAAACAATACAGGTAAATTATTAGATTCAACTTCAGAAAAATCATTAAGCTTTTCTTTTAATTTATTTAATTGAACTAAATCAAATATTTTTTTATTCTCTTTATCTAAAATTGCTCCAATACATACAAATATTTTTGTATCAATATTAGTCTTAACAATTTCATTTTCTTTTAAATATAAAGTATTAATAAACCTATCTCTTAACGATGATAAATAAGAAAGAGGTCCACCTAAAAATAGAACATTTCCTTTAATAGGTTTACCACAAGCAAGACCACTTATTGTCTGATTGACAACTGCTTGCATAATAGAAAGTGCTATATCTTGTTTTTTTGCTCCTTCATTTAAAAGAGGTTGAACATCTGCTTTAGCAAAAACGCCACAACGAGACGCAATTGGATATATATTAGTTCCATTACTAGCTAAATCATTAAGTCCTTCTGTAGTAGTATTTAATAAAACAGCCATCTGATCCAAAAATGATCCTGTTCCACCAGCACAAGTACCATTCATTCTTTGCTCTATAGTTTGATCGAAATAAATAATTTTTGCATCTTCTCCACCAAGCTCAATACATACATCGGTCTGTGGAACATATTCACTAATTGCATTTTTACATGCAATTACTTCTTGGACAAAATTAACATCCAAAAACTTAGCAAGGGTTATTGCACCACTTCCAGTCATCGTTAAAGTATATTTTGAATTAGAAAATTTATCTGTTATTTCGTCTAATAATTCTCTAATTGTTTTCTTTGTATTCGAAAAATGTCTTCTATATTCACTATACAAAAGACTATTTTTATTATCCATTACTACTGCTTTTACAGTAGTAGAACCAACATCCATTCCAATATTTACTACTTTCATTCACTACCACCGTTAAATTTAATAATATCACTTAAAAAAAAAGAAAGCAATTAATCATACTAATTTTATACAAAAATTGCTATCATTTAAAAACATATATTATATTAATAATAAATCATATAACTCAATAAATAATCTTAATAATTATAATTTATTTAATATTAAATTCTTCGTTAGTTAATCCAATTTTATTCTTTATAAAATTTATTATTTGACAGGAATTATTACGGATAGTATATTCATGAGAACAATTATCTAACTCTACCCTATCATAATTAGAATTATATAAAATTGGAGGTAAAATATCTCTATTCAGTAACATAATATCAAGTAAAAATCTTGATGTTCTTCCATTGCCATCTTTATATGGATGAATTTTAACAAATTTTTGAAAAATAATAATTGCTTGATTAAGATATTCTTCTATATTAGTTATTCTTTTCAAATTATTATATTCTTTGTTAAGATTATCCATTTCTTCATTAATAAATTGTGGTTTTGAAGTTACTTTAAAAAAATCACTATCATTTTTTAATGTCTCAAGATCATATTCTCTATAAAAATTATCACATTTAACAAGCATCTTATTAACCATATTTTTTCTTATAAAATCTAATATTTTATATAGATTATAATCACTAAAATCATTAATAAATATTTCTCTATACATATTATAATTAGTTATTATATCTTTTTTTAAATTCATTATATATTTACTAAAATTAGAAATAGAATTAAAAAAATTATTATAACATTCAATAAAAACTTTTTTTTCCATTGATTCATTCAAAGGAACGCCATTATAAAGAGAAATATTAATTTCTATCCATTTCTTAAAATTACTATAACATTTTTTTAATTCATTAATATCATCAATTTTTAAGTACTTTTTTAGCTTATCATTGAACTATTTAGTTGCGTATTGATATTTTACGCTATGTTTTAATTTTAATATATACTCCATCGTAAATGTTTTATATATATTTTTTTCTTTATTTTTGCTAATATTAATTATTTCATCAAGAATAAAACAATCAGTATCATTCCACAAAGGACTTATTATTTCTCTTGTGTCATAAACAAGTAATGAAGGTCCAATTGGATATACATGATCTTTTACTTCTAATTGTGACAAAATTTTTCTAACTAAATAATTATAAAAAGAGTTATTTTTCTTTTTACCATCAATCAAAAAAGTAATAGCATTGTTTTCATCAACACAATAAGAGAAATAATTATTAAATTCCAACAATTACAACACCACTTTCTATTTTTTATGATATAAATATATATTATTTTCCTAAGCAAAATTGACTAAATAATTGATCTATTAATTCATCACTATAATTTTCTCCAAGTATTTCACCTAACTTAGACCATATTCTCTTTATATCTATTGCAACCAAATCAACAGGAACATTATCATTAATTCCTCTTTCTACATCATCAAGAATTGAAAGACTCTCTTTAGCTAATGTTAATTGTCTTGTATTAGTAAAAATTTCTACATTACTATTTTCTATTTCATCTAAATTAAACAACTCAATTATCCTATTTTTTAATGAATCTATACCTTCAAAAGATATAGTGTCAGTATATATTACGTTATCTAAACTGATACCATCTAAAATTAATTTATTTTCCAAATCTTTTTTATTAATAACCGTAATATATTTTTTATTTTTAATTAGGTTAATTAGTTCTATATCTTCTTCTTCTATTTTTTCATTATTATTAAGAACCAATACCACCAAATCTGCTTTATTTATTTGCTCTTTACTCTTTTCTACACCATATTTTTCTACAACATCTTCAGTATTTCTAATACCTGCAGTATCTATAAAATTTAATTGTATTCCATTTAAATTAATACTTCCCTCAACTATATCTCTAGTTGTTCCAGCAATATCAGTTACAATTGCTTTATTTTCCCCCAATAGTCTATTAAGTATACTACTTTTTCCAACATTAGGCTTACCCACTATTGCAACATTTATTCCTTCCTTAATAATTTTTCTATCTTCACTTTCTCTAATTATTTCGGAAAGAGATTTTCTCATATCTGCTACTCTATCTCTAATTTTATCAATAGTAACAACCTCAATATCTTCATATTCTGGATAATCAATATTTACTTCAACATTAGCAAGAAGTTCTAATAACTCTTGTCTAAATTTTCTTATTACATGTGTTAATTTTCCCTCCAATTGATTAATAGATTGTTCCCTAGCCTTTTCTGTATTTGAATTAACAATATCCATAACAGCTTCTGCTTCAACTAAATCAATTCTACCATTTAAAAAAGCTCTTTTAGTAAATTCTCCAGGTAATGCAAGTCTTGCTCCATTTAATACCATTATTTCCAATATTTTGTTTGTAGCAGCAATACCTCCATGACAATTAATTTCAACAACATCTTCTCTAGTATAAGTTTTTGGTGCTTTCATAATAGATACTAATACTTGATCAATTATTTTGTCACTATCAATAATATATCCAAAATTAATAGTATGGCTATCAACCTTTGTTAAATCTTTGCCTTTAAAACATCTATTAACCAAATCAATAGAACCATCACCACTAAGCCTAACTATAGAAATTGCTCCTTTTCCTAA
>JAEEGL010850989.1_pt1 | contig 17920 bp, 11 predicted proteins | sample 9134231 | NCBI WGS metagenome assembly JAEEGL01 (sample SAMN16246548, study PRJNA631951) | gut metagenome | biome: gut microbiome; feature: rumen; material: fiber-attached | host: Bos | place: Iran: Karaj | collected 2018-10 | reverse complement strand
GATTCTTTGTCATAATATGCATAAAAAGAATATTCTCCTTATAGTTCATTGTCTGCCATATCCATTAAACAGCGGTGGACGTCAAGCGATATTCAATGGTATTCTGGCCATCAAAGATGATTATAACATCTTCATCACTTATCCTGATACCGACACTGCACAAGATAGGATTGATAAACAGGCATTTCTGACTGCAATTGGAGAGAATGTCAAATTGCTTCCTTTTGTCAATAATAATACGGTAGAGGAACGGTCCTTCTTCCAAAAAGCGTCTTGCAAGTTGATTGCGCTACTGAACAAAATCTGCAAGACCAAACAAGCTCCTCCCAATCCTTACTCTTACTGGATAGAGGAATTGTTGCCTAAATCCAAGTCCTACATTGATCACATAAGCAATATTATCAAAGATTACGACATCGATGCCGTACAATGCGAGATGGTTCGCAATCTCCCATTGGTACTTTCTCTCCCTTACAATGTCAAGACAATATTCGTACATCACGAATTAGGATTTACTCGCCATCAGCTCGAGTTGGAGTCATTATCCAGTGATTTATATGATGGACAAACCATTTGTAATTGGGCAAAATGTCTTGAGGTTTCTCTACTGAACAAATTTGATTATGTGGTTACTTTATCTTCTACCGACAGTCAAAAACTGAGAGATGCAGGTGTTACAACCCGAATACACGACTCTTTTGCTATTGTCAAGTCCTCGCATGTTGCAAACCTCGTATCTGATAACCCTCTTGAACTGAGTTTTGTCGGTCCAGACAATCATATTCCAAATATTGTCGGTCTAAAGTGGTTTCTCGACAACTGCTGGACAAAACTGCTCCAAGCGGATGCAAACTATCACCTTAGAATAATCGGCAAATGGTCAGAAAAAAATATAACATCTTTATCAGCCCTGTATCCGAATGTTTCTTTTATTGGATTTGTCGAAAAATTGGAGTCCGCTATTCAAAATACCATAATGATTGTCCCCATCACTATCGGAAGCGGCATCCGGATGAAAATACTTGAAGCAGCCAATTTAGGCATTCCTTTCGTCAGCACATCGGTAGGGGCAGAGGGCATCCCCGTCCAAAGTGGGAAACATTGCCTTTTGGCTGATGATCCATCTGATTTTGTAGATGCAATACTTCAACTTAAAGATCATGAAAAAAGATCTATTTTCATTCAGAATGCACATCAACTAATAGAAGATAATTATTCTTTAGAAGCACTTCAACGAAACAGACTCAGCCTTTATGCTTCTATTTTCAACAAATAAGTCATAAACAACTATATATCGAATTAATAGAAACAATGAAAATTCAGATATTTGAGTCTAATTGGATTTTTTATATATTATTGTTTTTATTATTCTTTGTCTTTTTCTCTCAAATTCATCCACTCGTTCCTTTCAACTCAGACGACTGGATCAATATGGGTATGGCCCGTCGTGCATACCCAACTTTTGCTTTTTGGAATCCCACCAAAGTATTTCCCGAATGTTTTGAACCTTTCGTGGCTTCATTCGCAGCATTCTTTGTTACGCCTCTAATTGGTGATTATCTCAATGCGATGACTATCACGAATGCAGCTGTCGTTTCGTTGTTCATTATCATCTATCTTTTTTCTTTCCAAAGATTAATAGAGCACAAATTCAAAATCCCCAAATTGGGTGTTTTCTCTATTGTGCTTCTATTTGCAATTCTTCATTTTTTGATTCTCAAAACAGAAGAAGCCAACAACGAATACCTATGGTATTCACATGACTGCAATTGCTATTATCATTACACGATACCCAACCTTTTGTGTGCAAGTCTTGTGATGTTGCTTATGCACAACAACATCAATACCATTCGGAATCGGCTTTCCATAGGTATTCTTAGCTTCGTTTCCTATCTGGCACTATGTTCTAATCTTTATTCAACAATTATCCTAACTTCCTATTTGGGATCTGTTCTATTGATTGACGTAATTCAAGCAGACCATAAAGAGCCTCGCTGGATTGTTATCTTCGTTAAACATCATTGGTACCCTTTATTGATTTTACTACTTTGGTTCATCGTTCAACTGATTGAGGTCAATGGTCGGCGAGCTACTTCTTACGGCCATATGGACAGACCTCTTCTTCAAGAAGTTGAGTTGACATTTAATTACTTTTTGAGTATTCGATATAACATAAAGTTCATCCTTTTTATTGTTTTTATTTTTTTAGGGACCTTAGGCATTTATTTTGCATATGAGAAGAAACGATTGATTCTTATTGGCAAAACGCCTTTCGTTCTTTTTTATTCTTTGATACTCTCGGCTGCCTATCTCATTCTCCTCAGTTCTCGTGTTGCATCTACATACATTCTTAGAGGTGACGTTATCTTTGCTTATGCTTTCTTTTTACTACTATTAATAATTTTCTGTATCTGTTATTTAAGTGTGAAAATAAAATATTTCAAATTAGTAATCCCCGTTCTTATCGTCTTTGCGTTCTTTGAACTTCATAGCCAAAATAATGTTTTCAAGGATATACAATTTGAATATGGTCTTAATGCACAATCCTGCTTACAATTGGACAAATATATTATCAAACGAGTTTGTGAAGCAGATAAGCAGGGTAAAGATACCGTAATTATTCAAGTTCCTCGATTCAATTATGATGACAATTGGCCTCTCAGTCTTGATCTCAGTAAGTGTGTGGGAACAACTCTTTACAAACATAACATCACAAGAAGAAACATAACCACATTATATGAAATTACTGAATAGTACAACCCTTATTGGCATCATATTTGTAGCCTCGCACATTCAAATAGTTGCTGCTACCGATTTATGCTTATCAAAATCATGCAATCCAATATCTATGCTCTTCATATACACATATTAGTCTAGAATCCATTAACCTCGGAAAAATAACATATTTATCAAATGAAGCAAAACAGAATCCTTGTCATCATTGTTACATACAATGCCATGCCTTGGGCTCAAAGATGCCTAACCAGTTTACGTCAATCTGTGGTTCCTTGTGATGTGACTATTGTAGATAACGGTTCGACAGATGGAACACAGGATTATGTTCACAATAATTTCCCTGAAGTAGACTTAATAAGAAATAAGGAAAATCTTGGCTTTGGCCAAGCCAACAACATAGGTTTACAAAAAGCGTTAGACAACAATTACGAATTTGTCTATCTACTTAATCAAGATGCTTGGGTATTAGAAGACACTTTTAAACATCTTATCAAGGCAAGCGAAGAACACCCAGAATATGGTGTTTTAAGCCCCATGCAAATGAAAGCTGATGGATTACATTTTGAAGAAAAATTTAAGAGTTATGTTATTCCACATCATCAAGTTTTTTTTCCATCATTAATAGAAGATTTATATTTCCAAAGGGTCGTAGATGTCTATGAAGTTTCGTTCGTCATGGCAGCACACTGGTTTATTACATCTAAGTGTCTTGCGACAGTCGGCGGTTTTTCTCCGACTTTTCCCCATTATGGAGAAGATAACAATTACTTGAATCGAACTAATTACTGGAAATATAAAATCGGTATAGTCCCATCAGCACGAGCTGTACACGACAGAAGTGACAATAATTGGAGTATTGAAAAGGAAATGTACGTTAATGATTATATCGGATCTCTCGTTTCGTTCAGCAATCCCCTTCACCGTGAATCTCTTGATACAAAAATTATCCAACTCTTGAAACGCGGTATCCGCAATCGCCAGTTGGACTTGATTAAATACGCACTTCGTTTGAAAAAAACAAGACGTAATGCTGATGTTAACTATGAAAGAAGTTTGAAAGAAAAAGCCTTCCTTAGATAAGTGAACAATGAAATAGACTCTTTTAAAATTCACCTAAAATATGTACTGTTGAGTCTACAAGTCTACATATTTTTAATAAAAATTGTAAAAATATTTATCTTTTTTTTCAAAAACATAGTAATATTGAAAGATATTGTATATCTTTGTATGCCTAAAAGAATGTAGAAAGACATTTTTATCTCGATTTACAAGGCGACAAATAATTAAGCAAAAGAACAAAAAACCAGTAACAAATAGATTCTCTATCAATATGAAAAAGTCCTTGCTCTCGCTCTTAATACATCTCCCAATTTTAGCTTCAGCACAAACCGAAGCAACTCTTTGCATCAATGAAATCATGCAATCGAATATCGACTGCCTAATGGTTGAACACGATTTCCCGGATTCGTGGGTTGAACTATATAATCCAACGGATGATGACATTTCCCTTAATAACTACTATATCGGCACCACAAATGACGTAACTTCGGCATTTCAGATTACTTCTACTTCAATAATCAAGGCCAAAAGTCACATCCTGATTTTGTGCGATAAAGAATCTCGTGATTTACATACCGATTTCCGCCTCGAATCCACAAATCCTGGAATTCTTTATTTGTTCGATGCTTCCAACTTGGCAGTAGATTCCCTCTCATATCCCGCTATGCCTGCTGCTAATATTGCTTACGGCCGTTCTTCGGATGGGGACGCCGAATGGGGATGGGAATTAGTCCCCACTCCTGGGATTCCTAACGAAGGAGGATTCTCATCCTTATTGCTTCCCGAGCCAATTTTCAGCCTAAAAGGACAAGTTATGAACTCGTCCAACACACTCACCATATCCATGCCAGAAGGAAACTATCCTGAAGATACAAAAATATATCTTACCACTGATGGAAAGGAACCAACTAGATCATCGGTTTCTGGCACTGAATTTACTTTCGAAATTAACGAAAATACCGTTATCAGAGCTAAACTACTCTCTGACGCTGCCCTTAGTCGTCCCTCTACTTCCAATTCCTATATTTTCCACCCCAGAGCTACAACACTGCCTATTGTCTCTATCCTGACAGACTCCAATTATCTATATAGCGATAATATGGGCATCCTTTCCCATACCCAAACGGATGGGAAACCAAACTACGATTACGAATGGCGACGCCCTGTCAATACCGAATATTTTGACGGGACAACAGGTTCTGCATGGTTCAACCAAATAGGAGAAGTTGAAGTCGGTGGTAGTGCATCACGTGTTTATAAACAGAAAACTTTGAAACTTTTTGCAAACAAGCGATTTGGCACAAAACGTTTTAATGGTGTTCTATGGGAGGAAAAACCCGATGTGAAAAAAGTGAAATCGTTCATGCTACGCAATGGTGGTAATTTTAGTCCTAATTCTCGTATCAACGATGCTCTTGTACAAAAAATCACTGGCACTGGAATGTCAAACCTTGATTATCAAGCCTACAGTGGAGTTATTGTATATATCAACGGTGAATATAAGGGTATTTTCGGTTTGAGGGAAAGAGCCAATGACAACTACGTTGAGGCTAATTTCGGCATTGAGGACATTTATTATGCCACTCATCTGTCTTATCTGCCTTCCGGCGATACAGAACGCTCTGAATCCACATTTAGCGAGGTCTATAATATTTATACAGGAACCAATGCCACTTATGCTAAAATGGATAACCTTATTGATGTTGATAATTTCATGAAGGCAATGATTGCAGAGATGTATTCAACCAACCGAGATTATCCAGATAATAACATTTGCATCTGGCGCCCCATTGACAAATCCATGAAGTGGCGATGGATCCTTAAAGACTTGGATTTCTCTTTTTCTCCATCGAGTTACACTACTTTCAATATGTTTAAATACTTATTGGGAAGCATATATGATAAAACACTATCTGCCAAAGACTACGAATACCAATATGTAAATCGCTCCGCAGTTCAAAATGCGACCAAAATATACAAGAAGATGGTAAGTTTCAAAACGTTCCGTGAGGCATTCATTGATGCTTTTACTGTCTATCTCGGCGATTTCTTGAAACCAGCGGTCACGTTGCCTATTCTCGAAAAGATGAAAACAGAGATTGACAACGAAATTTCGCCCACCGTGTTGCTTTACGATTACATTCCCTTAGATGATCCACTTGGCTACAACAATGGAATGATTTATTTGAAAGAAAGTCTCGAATCTCGTCCCGCCATCGTTTATCAACACATGGCAGATTTCTTCAATGCGCATACAAAATACGATAGTCTCGGTACCGTCATTCCGATGACCCTTTTGCCTAATGGCGCCACGGTGACAATCAACGGTATCGGCTTGACCAAAGGAAACTTCGACGGAGCCTATTTCTCCAAAAGATCTTTGAGACTGAATTCTGGCGCAGATGCTATTGGATGGCGAATGCAAACCTTCGTAAACGACGCAACTACCAACTCCTTGGTATCAGTTGTTGACTCCACATTCCTCGAGCGTGAAATATCTATTCTCCTCAAACAATTCATGCCTTGCGACTCTGTATCGTTCACAACATTCACGTTTGGAGAAAGCGATTTCGACAAGAAACTTGACGAGCTTGGCATCATCTACGATAACCTCATCGACTGGAGTCTTGAATCAACCATTGCTTTCGCTGAACCCCGATACGCCTATGCCAACATCACTTGCGATAGTTTTCCCACCTCCAAGGAAGATAATCTCCATGCTTACATTGATTTGTACGACAACAATGGAAACTTCTTCCGCAAAAAGATTCTTCTCAATTTGCAGGGCGACTCCAAAGTGAAGAACAATCTATCTGTTTCGTTCTGTGAAGATGAATGGGTGGGAGATCTGACTCCTGCTATCTCTTTCGGTGATTGGGTAGCTCAAGATGAGTTCCACTTGAAGGGTTTCTATAATGATGGTCTCAGAGGCACCGCAGAGATTGCTTATCAGTTCTATTCAAAAGTAACAGATAGAGATAACTGTTATCCTAAGGCATTCCCTGTATCTCTCTATTTCAATGGCAACTTCTATGGCATTATGGCTTGGCAACTCAAAAAGCATCGCGCCAATATGGGTCTTGAAAAGAAAGTGGCTGAGCATGTATGGCTAGACGGAACGCTCAACGACAAGCAGTTATTTCAGAATACAATCAATTGGACCAAGTTCGAGGTTCGTAATCCAAAAGACCTCTACAACATGGATGGAACTGAGTACGATGGCGACATTCCTCAGGAAATCATGGATGAAACATCTTCTTTTTATAACGCAACTAAGAACAAGATGGTTCGTTGTGCCACTGCCAAAAAATACATCAAAAAACTCAGCTCCTATTGCTCCGAACTTCAAGCGTTGGAGAATGATAGTGTTTCCGAAGAGACAATGAGGGAAGCTATACAGGCTCGTTTTGACGTGAATGAAATCGTCAACTACAAGGTTTTCTCCCTCGTCACATCTAATTACGATGGTTTTTCGAAGAACTGGCAATGGTTTACCACCGATGGTGTCAAGTGGTCCGTGGCTCCATATGACTGTAATCTTACATTCGGATACAATGAAGAGGGCACATCTCTTTGGAATGCAGAACAGTCATCTAAAAAGTACAATTACATGATGCAGAACACTGATTCTGTAGGACCAATGCTCTGGATCAGAAAATACTTTTGGGAAGAGGTTAAGGATAGGTATGCCCAACTCCGTGATAATGGTGTGATAAGCACGGCTTCAATTATGAATCTTGTCAACGACTGGTATCAGCGTATCGGCGATGACAACTACACCGAAGAATGGAACAAATGGGCAGATAGTCCATGTGTAATCAATTTCACTGACACGCCTGAGAGAATAGAAAATTGGCTCAACGACAGAATTGCATTGGAAGACAATTATCTTGGATATGTAACTGACACTGTTTCTTATGAACTTTCTATCTCCAAGACCGAATGGACTACCATTTGCCTACCATTTGCATTTGAGATTCCCTCTGGTATGAAAGTCTATTCTGTTACTGACGTAGAAGAAGACGGCGTTTCTCTTGTCTTGGAAGAAGAAAACACTCCTCTTCCATTCACACCATATCTCATAAATGCTCCACAAGGAAATTATACACTCTCTGGAGAAGAAGTTACTGCAACAGGAGAAGAGAGTCTTACAAACGGCCTGCTTACAGGCACTCTTGTGAACACATATGCTCCCGCCGGATCATACATACTTCAAAGTCTTAATGAGATGCTCGGATTCTATCACGTAAGCATTGATAGGATGATGCCTGTCGGCGCTTACCGTGCCTATTTATCTTATCCTACAAATGCAAGGTACGGACACTTCAGAATTGCCAACAACACTACTTCTATCAAATCAATTTTGAATGAAGAAGAGATGGGTGAGCAGACTTTCAATCTCTGGGGTCAGAGAAGTGCAGACCAAGAGAACGGATTCTTTATCAAGAGAATGCCAGATGGTTCACACCGCAAAGTGTTTATCAAGAAATAAACGAACTAGACACAAGTTGATATTTCTCAAAAAAAGAGACAGATGGCAACTTTATAGGTACAGGATCCAATCGATTGCTCTTTTGACTATTTTTTCGTGAAATAACGCAACTCTAGTAAAAGTAGAAGACAATAGAAATATAAAGAAAAAATATTATAAACAATGGCAAAGAATTTAAAAATATCAAAGTTCTGCTTCTTTCTACTTCTTTTCATATTTTTCTTTTTCTTCTTCTCACAAGTGCATCCATTACTGCCCTTCGATACGGATGACTGGATGTACAATGGTTTAGCTCGACCACCTTACCCTTCTTTTTCAAGATGGAATCCCTCTAAATTACTTCCTGAATGCCTTCAATCATTAACGGCATTATTTGGTGCATTTTTTATAAAACCAATTGTTGGTGATTACATTCTTGCACTGGTTTATGCAAACGCTTTTGTCGTCTCTATATTTATTATCGGATATCTATACTCTCTATTCATTTTATTAAATCATAAATATAGCATCAGCATTTACTCAGGTTTCTGCATTATCACTATTTTTGTTCTTTTGCACTTTCTTGCCCTTAAAACCAAACCAATGGATAATGAGCATCTGTGGTATTCTCGCGATGTTACCTGCTTTTATCATTACATCATTCCTAATATGCTATGCGCCAGTCTAATAATGTGGCTAATAAACAATGACTACAAAAAGCTTAGAAGTTCTAAGTCAATAAGTGTATTAGCTTTTATAACATTTATGGCCGTTTTTTCCAATCTTTATTCTACAATACTTCTCGTTGCTTACATTGGAGCAAACTTTCTATTTGACATTTGGGAATTTGACAAAAAACAATCGAAATGGCTTTCGAAAATCATAAAGCAAAATATTTATCCGCTTTGTATAATATTTTGCTGGTTAGTGGTACAATATTTTGAGGCGAATGGTAATCGTGCAACTTCGTACGGTTACATGTTTGTCCCTTTCAAAGAATCCCTTAAAGAAACTATACAGTATTTTTTGTTTGAAACACACTACAATATCATTTTCCTTGTTTTTTCTTTTTGTACAATTGTTTGTGCCAATCTTTTCTACTATACACATCGTAATAGCAAACCATGGCATATCAGCAAGTTGCAGAAGATTCTCATCATTTCAATGTTACTTTCTGCCGCTTATCTTTTGCTTCTCAGTTCTAGAGTGTTTCCTTGGTACATTCTTAAGGCCGATGTTATTTTTTCTTATCTTTTCTTCTATTTGCTTCTTTTTGCCCTATGTTTCACATATCTTTGTTCTCAAATACGTACCATTAGAATACTTTGTCCTTTTCTTGTCTATTTCTTTTTCTTTATTATAAACACTGAACAAAACACATTCAAGGATGTTCAGTATTGGAACGGAACAGATCTTCAAACCTGTGAGAAGTTTGACCGAGACGTTATTGACCAGTTGAAGAAAGCAGAGGCTTCTGGTATGGACACTGTAATTATCTACGTTCATAAATTCAACGAAGGCAGCAATTGGCCACAAAATCTTGAATTCGGTCAATATGTTGGATTGACCCTCCACAAGCATGGAATTCTTCGTCGCAAAATTACCACGATTTATAAGCTCAAACCAGCTGCAATTGACAGATAAATGACAGAAAGAAAATAAGATTTCGGAACGGTGCACACTTCATGAAAAATAATGGATTACGATAAAATTATCTTTGGTGCCGGTCTTTATGGACTATATGCTGCGCTTTATTGCGCCAAAAAAGGGCAACGAGTGCTTGTGTTAGAGTATGAGAATGCGGCATTTAAACGTGCTACTTACATCAACCAAGCACGCATTCATGGGGGATATCATTATCCTAGAAGCTATAGTACAGCCATCAAATCAGCTAGCTATTTCAATCGTTTCAATGAAGACTATGGTTTCTGCGTCCTTACAAAGTTTGACCAAATCTATGCCACCAGCACAAACTTCTCTTGGAGCAATGCAGAGCAATTCAAACATTTCTGCAAGGCTGCTAACATCCGTTGCGAAGAAGTTTCTCCAACAAGATATTTCAAAGAAGGATATTGCGATGGCGCATTTTTGACCGAGGAATATACATACGATGCACAAATTCTAAAAAAATACTTTTTAGAGGAAATCAAGAAATATCCAAAGATAGAAATACAGTACAGTTGCAGGCTTGACAACATAGAAAATATCGGCAAGGAATACGAAGTATCTTTATCTGACGGATCAAAATTTAGAACTTCCTTTGTACTTAACGCCACTTACGCCTCTGTTAACCAAATACAAAAACTTCTTGGTTTTGATATGTTCAAAATCAAATATGAATTGTGTGAAATTATCCTCTGTAACGTTAATAGCACATTGACCAAAGTTGGATTAACCGTCATGGATGGACCTTTTTTTAGTATTATGCCCTTCGGTAAAACAGGATTCCATTCTTTGACCGCTGTTACTTTTACACCTCATGTCTCATGTAAGGAGCCTCTTCCTATTTTCTATTGTCAGCAACATAGCAAAGGATTCTGCTCTCCCTATCATTTGGGTAATTGTAATGAATGTCCCGTTAAGCCGAAATCTGCATGGCCATATATGAGCAATTTGGCACACAAATATTTACGAGACGATCTACTGTTTGAATATAGCCAATCTCTCTATTCATTGAAACCAATCCTCCTCGCTTCTGAGATTGATGATAGTAGACCTACCATGATACGCACGTTTTCAGAAACGCCCAAATTTGTGAGCGTGCTTTCGGGAAAAATAAACACTGTATATGACCTAGATAAAGCATTAGACTAAAGATGGAAAACAATAAGGAAAATAACTTTGTGTCAGCAGTCGTGTATTGTCACGATGATGCGCCAACCCTTGTCTGTTTTGTAGAGAATCTTGACAAAACCCTTTCCAATCATTTTCTGAAATATGAAATCATTATTGTCAACGACGGTTCGACTGACGATAGTGTTAATTCTTTGAGACAATACGCCTCGAAGAAGGAAGAGAAAAATATCACCCTACTCAACATGAGCCATTATCAAGGAATCGAGGCTTCGATGAATGCCGGTGTGGATCTTTCTATTGGAGATTTTGTCTATGAGTTTGATCAGGCTTACGTTGACTTCGATTGGGAAATGGTAATGAATATATATCACCACTCTCTAAAAGGTTATGATATTGTAAGTGCTCGAGCAAATCAACCATCGCGTCTGTCATCACGTCTGTTTTATACTATCTTCAACCGCTACGCAAATCTTCAATATGCCATAGGGACAGAGTCCTTCCGTATCTTATCACGGCGTGCCATTAATCGCATCCACAGCATTTCTCAAAGTATACCATTCCGCAAAGCCGCTTACGCCAATTGTGGGTTGTCAATTTCCCAAATGACCTATATATCAACATCTACTGCGAAGCGCAAATTTCATTCCGATAGGACTTCTGTGGCTTTGGATTCCATTATACTCTTCACAGATGTTGCTTATCGCATCACCATAGGCCTAGCGATAATTATGGCTCTTGCTACAACAACTATTGCTTTTTATGCTCTTATTTATAAAATAATGAGTAATCCAGTAGAAGGTTGGGCCACAACAGTCATTTTTATGGCTTTCGGTTTCTCTGGCTTATTTATTATTCTTGCAATGGTTATCAAGTATCTGCAGATGCTTGTCAAGCTTTCTTCTCGCAAGAAAGATTATCTCTTTGAATCCATCGAAAAACTTCAATAATATGAAGCTGTCTGTAATTATACCGGCATATAACGAAGCAGGAAACATAGAAAAAACGGTTCAAGCCTTCTATAAGGAACTCAAAAGAGAAAATATCGAACATGAAATCATTGTTGTCAACGACAATTCAAAAGACAATACACTAGAAATTGTCAAGGAACTTGAAAAGAACATTTCTACACTCCGACATTTGACCAATATTGCGCCAAACGGATACGGTTACGCCTGCCAAATGGGCTTGAACAACTATGAAGGAGATTGTGTGGCAATTACAATGGCCGACCTTTCGGATGACCCAAAAGATTTAGTTAAGTATTTCCGAACACTTGAAGAATCGGGATGTGATATGGTATTTGGAAGTCGTTGGACAAAAGAATCCATTGTAGTGAACTATCCCAAAAAGAAACTATGGCTTAATCGCCTTGTAAATCATTTCATTCGCTTCTTATTTTGGTTTAAATATGATGATGTGACCAACGGATTCAAACTATTCAGCAAACAAGCTATGGATGGAGTCAAACCCTTTATTTCGGGTCAATTCAGTCTTGCTTTGGAACTTCCATTAAAGGCTATCATACGTGGCTATAGTTATAAGATAGTTCCTAATAATTGGTATAATCGCGAAGTTGGAGAAAGCAATCTGAAATTGAAAAGTATGTTCTTTCGATATGTTTTTATTTTGAATTATTGTCTCAACGAAAAACTATTTTCAATGGGCGATTTCAAAAAGGACAAGATTAAATCTGGAAGATAATGATAAAAGCAATTGTTGGTTTTACTGGATTTGTAGGCAGCAATATCTGCAATTCTACTACGTTTGATGCTTATTACAATAGTAAAAATATCGAAGATGCATTTGGGTCCGAACCCGATCTCTTGATATATTCTGGTGTTCGCGCAGAGATGTTTCTAGCAAATAAATTTCCAGATAGGGATTTGGAAGACATTGAAAAAGCTATCAGCAACATTCGGAATATAAATCCAAAGCGTGTCGTTTTGATTTCATCTATTGCTGTTTATCACCAAACATTTGATGTAGATGAGAATACCATTATCGACAAGGAGAAATCTTCACCATATGGCCGCAATCGTCGCATACTCGAAGAATGGGTAGAACAAAACTATACCAATTCGCTCATCATTCGTCTCCCTGGTATTTATGGTCTCAACTTAAAAAAGAATTTCCTCTACGACTTGATCAATATTATTCCAGCTATGCTGACAATATCAAAATTCTATGAATTGTCTGACAAATCAGAACTAATCAGAGCTAATTACGTAATACAGAAAAATGGCTTTGCCCAATGTACTGCGAATGACATGGAAACACGAAATTCACTTAAGAAGGAATTTCAAAATATCGGCTTCAATGCGTTATGTTTCACGGATAGTCGTGGAATCTTCCAATATTTCAATTTAAATCAACTATGGTCACTCATTGAGAAAGCTTTGGCCAATAACCTAAGAATACTAAATGTAGCTGTCGAACCTGTTACCATTTCTGAATTATATAGTTTTGTGTATGATGGCAAAACTTTCGAAAACAAATTAGACAAACCAATTCCGCATTTCGACTTTAAGACAATCCATAATAATATCCTCGGAGGTGATAACGGATATTTATTGGATAAAGCGACCTGTCTAAAACAAATTAAAGATTTTGTCATTGCTGAAAGTAAATAATCAAATGAAATTAAGCATATCAAATATAGCTTGGTCAGCAGATAACGACAAGGATATGTATTCCTTTCTTCATAAAGTTGGTCTTATAGGCTTGGAAATAGCACCAACTCGCATATTCCCTGAATCTCCTTATGACAAACTTTTGCAAGCAAAAAGATGGGCAATCGATTTGGCAGATGAGTATCAACTGATTGTCTCTTCGATGCAATCAATCTGGTTCGGTCATTCCGAGAAAATATTTGATACTACTGTTGAAAGAAAAATACTTTTAGAATATACAAAGAAAGCTATAGATTTTGCCGAAACTATTTTTTGCAATAATTTAGTTTTTGGTAACCCTAAAAATCGAGACACAGCAGATGTGCAAAGCGCTATGCCTATTGCAATTGATTTTTTTCGCGAAATAGGCGACTATGCCGCAGAGCATAATACTATTATTTCATTAGAAGCAAATCCGACCATTTATAATACCCGCTTTATAAACACAACACCACAGGCAGCTGAATTTGTTGACAGAGTTTCATCTCCTGGCGTTAAAGTGAATGTCGATTTGGGAACCATTATCTATAATGAGGAAGACATCGAATTTCTCAAACAGATTCCAGAATATATAAATCATGTCCATATAAGCGAACCGAGATTGAATCTGATTGTTGAACGAAACCTTCACAAGCAGCTTTTTGACATTCTTCACGATATTAATTACGACAAATTTGTCTCCATAGAGATGGGTAACAAAGGAGACCTTTCCAAAGTAAAGGAAATTGTTAATTATATAGCACTAATAGCTTCTGAATATTAATAGCAAAATGATAAATAAAATAGAAGAATTCTTAAAATCAAACATCTATGGATGCCTGATTTTTTGTGCGTTGTTACTATTTATGATGTCACATCCTCAACGTTCTCTAGATGTAGATTGCTTATGTTCGTTCACCATTGATTACAAAACAGGCTTTGGCGGTCGAAAACTTGTTGCTTCAATAGTAAGTCTCTTTTTTAATCCCATAAATCATAGTCGATTACTAAAATTGATATATTTGTTATCCATTCTCGGTTGTTTCTTTTTTTCTTTTTGTTGCAATATCTTTATAAAAAAGGCCAAGACATATGGGTTTGACGATTACATATCTTCCATTTATTTAGTGACACTATATATCATGTGTCCTGCCTCCATATTATTTTTACTCGTTTTTCCTAACTTCGGGAGACTCGATCTTATACTATATCTATCATGTCTTGTTTTTTGCTTTCTTTTTTATCATAGAGAGAAAAATCGTCTGATATATTTCCTCTCTGTAGCATCCTTGATTGTTCTAAACATTCTGAGCCATCATATCTTTGTAGTAACCTATCTGTCTTTTTTTGTTTCAATGTTCATTTATGACATTTGGTCCAAAGGTTTTAACAAAAAACTATTCGCTGCATATTTCATATTGGGTATCATTACAATTGCTACATTCCTTTCTGTGATTTTATTCTCTTCAATGAATGTTACACTTAATGAAGCAACACATTATCATCCCAATATAGAATTGAACAGAAAATTTGTATGGTTCATATATTACGCCCACATTCCCGAACATATACAACTCTATGTACTTCCCAATCTTAAGAAACTTGTAATTGGATTTATATTAACTATTTTTTTCTTGCTTCCACTGATAGGGTTTGTCGTGAAAATATGGAAAAACACTCTGAAAGAACAAGAGTCTACTAGCAAGAATCTATTTTGGACAATGCAATCATCTTTTCTTCTCTTCGTTCCAGCATTCTGTATTACAGTGGACCATGCCCGTTGGTTTTCCTCTTATATATTTCTTCAATTCTTGCTTCTTGCTTATTTTTCTTTTGACAAGAATTCTCTTTATTCAAACATTGGTAAGACCATTAGTATCTTCATTCAGCGACATATTTTTTTGGCCGCATTACTTATTATTTATTGCTCTTTGTTAGGTCTATTTGGTTCTGACAGGACGTTTGAATGTGGAGAATTCATTCTAGACAAAATGCATATATATAAGAATATAATACAATTACCTGAGGGTATTTAAACAAAAATTCAAAACTAATTAATTCATCAAAAGAATAGTTGTTATGAAACAATTAATACTTAGAATCTTCAAACTAATCCTATCCCCAATTAGATATTATTTCTCATCATTCATTTTCCTGACCATTGCACTTATTCTTCCAGAATTAGTTTCTGAAATCGATCTAGATTGGATTAAAAATTTTTCTCTTCAATTTTTTAATTATCGCTTATTAATATGTGTCGCTATTTCGTATATCCTTGTCAGTATAGCTTATATATTTTCCAAACTCAATTCGAAATTGGGGCTTTCATTTATCATTATCATTCATATTATTGTCTATACCCTAGTCTTCGCTGATATTTTCCTTTTCTTATTTTTTGGAACACATATCAATACTTATATGCTTCAACTTGCTTATGAAACCAATTCTCAAGAAGCATCAGAATTTTTAGAGACCTATTTATGTACTCGATTATTTGCCAAAGTTTTGATAGCTCTCATTTTGTTTTTATGTTTGGAATTTTTAGTCACAAAACGTAGTAAATTATTAAAATATATACCAAGTACCGAGTATTGGCAATCTGTAGTAAGCAAATGCAAAGTTTTCTTTTCGGTTCTCACTGGCATTTACATTCTTCTTTCCATATTATTCTTGGTTCATATTCGTTCGTGTTTTTCTTTTGATTGGGCTTCTAATTTGGAGGATGAAATAACATGGAATTATGATATAGTTAATTCTTTCGTATTCCACACTTATCAGACGGGTGTTCAGTTCCTGGATGACAGAAATGATTTCGATAGAAGTAAAAACGCTCTTCAGAACATCTCTGCATCCTTCGTCACAGAGAGCACTCCGATTCAAGATATTGTGGTAATCATTGGTGAATCATACAACCGTCATCATTCCTCTTTGTACGGATATGATCACGAAACCACTCCTCGATTATCTCAACTAAACCATTTGTACGTTTTCTATGACATCATTACTTCCATCAATTCAACTACGCCAGCATTTAAGGATTTCCTTTCGATGGCAAGTGTTGATGATTCTTTGTCTTGGTGCGACACGCCTCTCTTCCCTGCTTTCTTCAAACACGTTGGTTATAATGTCATATTTTTCAGTAACCAATTTGTCAAAACAATTTCAATGAATCCTTATGATGCTTCGGCTGGTTTTTTTAATCATCCAAAAGTAGAACCATTGATCTTCTCTCATCGGAATGAGAAAAAACACAAATATGATGAGAATCTGATTGAAGAATTTATTGATGCAAGACCTAGAATAGAAAATGACTCCCTTAACCTTGTCTTTTTCCACCTCATTGGTCAACATGTCTCCACTATCGAGCGATTTCCCAAAGGAAGAGAGGTCTTTCACTCTGATGATTATCAACGACCAGAATTAACATCCAAACAGAAACAGGAGGTTGCAAATTATGATAATGCAACATGCTATAATGATTCTGTAGTCTGCGAAATCATCAAGTTGTATCAAAATAGAGATGCTCTTATTTTATATTTCGCAGATCATGGGGATGAGGCAAATGATTACCGCCCTTATATTGGAAGGGCTTTAAATTTGAATGCTGTAGGTGCCCCAGGATTGCATTGCCAACTTGACATCCCATTCATCATCTACATAACAGACAGTTTTTTAATCAAACATCCAGCATTGGTAAATAAAATTGCAGATTCCGTTCATAAGCCATTTATGTTAGACGATCTTCCTCATCTGCTTCTCGATATCGCAGGTATCTCTACACCTTGGTATAAGCCTTCACGTAGCATCATTAACGAGAACTACAATACCCAGCGCCGCAGAATCATCGATGGCTATAGCACTACATCTCCTATAGATTACGATTCGGTATGTGATGCATACGGAGAATGGAAAATCGGTTTCAATAAACCAAGCTATGACAAATAACGCCCTTAACAGACTGCTGCTATTTCTAAGCTTTTTAATTTTAGTCTTCTATTTTGGACTAATACATCCACTCGTACCATTTGACACAGACGATTGGATGAACATGAGCATAGTAAGACCCCTTTATCCTTCACTGAATTGGTGGAATCCCACAAAAGTCTTTCCCGAAAGATTGGAACCCGCTGTCGCAATGTTCGCGGTAAGATTTATCTCGCCAATTATCGGTGATTATATCAATGCATTGATTCTCGCCAATGCCATCGTT
>JAEEGL016480955.1_pt1 | contig 17921 bp, 15 predicted proteins | sample 9134231 | NCBI WGS metagenome assembly JAEEGL01 (sample SAMN16246548, study PRJNA631951) | gut metagenome | biome: gut microbiome; feature: rumen; material: fiber-attached | host: Bos | place: Iran: Karaj | collected 2018-10 | reverse complement strand
CACGCCTATATATTCCTTATGAGTGTGCTTTTCGTGTATAGCCTTTGTTACCAGCATTCCGTAAGGTCCCATCATAAACCTTCCCAGCTCGGTATAGATAGCTACATCCGCAAGACCCGCGGGCACCAGGACTTCCTCAAATACCTTTCTTACGCCTTCCCCTATAACTCTTATATCATTGGGAGTCTGCTCAGGTCTGTAAGCTATTCCCACTCCGCCCGACAGATTGATGAAGGAAAGGCTCACTCCTGTCTTTTCCTTTATCTGCACAGCCAGCTCAAAAAGCTGTTTTGCCAGCATGGGATAATAATCATTGGTCACTGTATTGCTTGCAAGGAAAGCGTGAAGGCCGAATTCCTCTACGCCCTTTTGCTTTAAGATGCCATATGCCTCAAAGATCTGCTCTGTGGTCAGACCGTATTTTGCATCTCCGGGATTATCCATGATGCCGTTACTTATCTTAAACACCCCGCCGGGATTGTAACGCAGGCTCAGTCTCTTCGGGAGCCTGCCCAGTATACCTTCAAGGAAATCTATATGTGTGATGTCATCAAGATTAATGGTCGCGCCAAGCTTTGCAGCCAGCTCAAAATCCTCTGCCGGTGTATCGTTTGATGAAAACATGATATCCCTTCCGGTGATGCCGGCAGCATCGGAGAGCATCAGCTCGGTTAAAGAGGAGCAGTCACTTCCGCAGCCGTATTCATATAATATCTTCATCAGAAAAGGATTGGGCGTTGCTTTTACCGCAAAGAACTCCTTATATCCCTTGTTCCAGGAAAACGCTTCTTTAACCGCCTTCGCATTTTCCCTTATGCCCTTTTCATCATAGATATGAAAAGGCGTAGGATACTTCTTTACGATCTCCTCGATCATTTCCTTAGTAACAAAAGCTTTCTTTTCCATTTATTCGGAACCTCCCTTTATATGATCTTCCAGTCCACCGGCTCTACGCCGTTTGCGGACAGGAATTCATTGCATTTTGAAAAATGCCTGCACCCGAAAAAGCCCCTGTATGCGGAAAGGGGTGAAGGATGCGGTGCTTTTAAGATAAGATGTGCGGGATTATCAAGCATTCGGCTCTTGCTCTGCGCCGGAGAGCCCCAGAGCATATATACAACCGGCCTCTTCTGGGCATTTACAGCCTCTATGATGGCATCGGTAAACTGCTCCCACCCTATGCCCCTGTGGGAAAACGCCTGATGTGCCCTTACCGTAAGTACCGTGTTTAAAAGCAGGACTCCCTGCTCAGCCCACGAAGTCAGATCCCCGTGAGAGGGGACATCGATCCCCAGATCATCATGCAGCTCCTGATAGATATTTACCAGAGAAGGCGGGATCTTCACGCCCTTTTTGACAGAAAAGCACAGACCGTGAGCCTGTCCGGGCTCATGATAAGGATCCTGCCCCAGTATCACGACTTTAACCTTATCCAGCGGTGTAAGATGCAGGGCCGAATACAGATCGTTTTTTGAAGGATAGACCTCATAAGAGGAATACTCTTTGACGACAGTGTCCCTGAGCCTCTTATAATAAGGCTTTTTAAACTCGCCGCGAAGGGCTTCTTCCCAGACTCCGGTGATAGGCGGCATGGCTCAGATCCTCACCGGAACACCTTTATCCCTAAGGTATTCCTTAACTTCAGATATCTCCAGCTCTTTAAAATGGAAAAGCGATGCCGCTAAAGCTGCATCTGCGCCTCCCTGTGTAAGAGCCTCGTAGAAATGTTCCTTAGTACCCGCACCGCCGGATGCGATAACAGGTACTCCCACATTATCGGCGATAGTCCTGGTCAGTTCCAGATCATAGCCTTCCTTGGTACCGTCGCAGTCCATGCTGGTAAGCAGTATCTCCCCCGCTCCCAGAGCGACACCTTTCATCGCCCATTCAACAGCATCTATACCGCAGTCGATACGTCCGCCGTTTTTAAAGATATTCCAGCCACCGTCTTCGCGGCGTTTCGCATCGATAGCCAGCACCACGCACTGGCTTCCGAACTTATCGGCAGCATCGGCTATCAGTCCCGGATTGGCTATGGCGGCACTGTTGACCGCAACCTTGTCGGCGCCTTCCCTGAGTATCTGCCTGAAATCATCAACCGTTCTTATACCGCCGCCCACGGTAAAAGGAATAAAGACCTTCTCTGCGACCCTGCGCACCATATCAACGACGGTCTTTCTGGCGTCTGATGAAGCAGTGATATCAAGAAATACCACTTCATCCGCTCCGGCCTTGTCATAAGCCGCGGCAGTCTCTACCGGATCACCCGCATCTATGAGATTTACAAATTGTATTCCCTTAACTACCCTGCCGCCGTTAACATCAAGACAGGGGATTATCCTTTTTGTGTGCATATCATAACTCCATAAAATTCTTTAATATTTTAAGACCTGCTGTTCCGCTCTTTTCCGGATGGAACTGGGTGGCAAATACGTTATCTTTCTCCACGGCCGCATGTATATGTGCGGAATATTCCGTACTGGCAATAACGATGTCTTTATCTTCTGCTTCAAGATAATATGAATGGACAAAATATACGAAAGTCCCTTCATCTATCCCTTTAAGCAGGCGGCACGGTCTTTCTATATGCAGGGAATTCCAGCCTATCTGCGGTACCTTGATCCCTTCCCCTGCAGGGATACGTATTATCCTGCCTCCAAATACGGACAGGCCTTCCGCATCAGGGCTCTCTTCGCTTTTATCGAATAAAAGCTGCAGTCCCACGCATATCGCCAGAAACGGTGTACCCTTTTTTACGGTATCATAAACCGCCTTATCCATACCGCGGGCATTTAATTTGGACCTGGCGTCTCCGAATACGCCTACTCCCGGCAGCACCACCTTATCTGCCTTAGCCACAACATCGGGATCGGATGTAAGCTGTACTTCTCCGCCCAGGGAAGTAAAGGCATTCTCAACACTCTTTATATTACCTGCATCATAATCGATTATCGCTATCATCTCTTCACCTAAAACTGATCACTTTCTATCTCAATATTTATATTACCGTCCTGAAAGAACAATACTTCTGAAGGCGACTCGGCAGGCAGTTCCACAGCTTCGGGCTCCTGTGTGTTAAGTCCGTCAAGATACTGCTGCTCTTCAGGCAAAAGATCGGGAAGCGCGTCACCATTCTCCTCCGGCACCGCTTCTTCATCCTCTTCAAACTCAAGGCCGTATTCGTTAAATATCTGTTCCTGCATGGGCGTATAAGACTGTCCGGATATCACCGCGTCGATCTTTCCGGTATAATCGGCCGCGGAATACTTAAGGGTTTCCATTGCTTCGGCCTCACCCAGTCCGAATACCGAAGAAAGCGCATCCAGCATCTTAAGCCTGATAGCCAGAGCTTCCTGTTCCACTTCCAGCGCCTGTATCTGCGGAAGCAGATCCTCATAACGCTTAAGTCCCTGAAGCAGCGCATCCAGCGCATCCTGCTCATTTCCCATGTTCATATAATGCTCATAAGACTCGTATTTGCGCTCCAGCATCACCAAAAGTCTCGAACGCTGGTAAAGGATCTTATCACTCTCGTTTAAGTCCTTCCCATACATCGTAAGGAAGGCGCTCTTGTAATCCTTTTCGTAATATGCCTTCCTGGCATTGCTCATGTTCATAAGTCCGGGAAGTATTGTTCCCACCAGCACCAGCGCTATCATGATGGAAGCCGAAAGTAAAACGGTACGGCTTATATACTTCTTGGGAATATGCTTAGAATCATCCGGCTCCGCAGGCTTCTTTTCCTTTTGGGGCTTAGGCTTTTTCTCTTTCTTGGGCTTTTCTTCCTTGGGCTTCTTCTCTTTCTTCTTTTTTTCTTTCTTGGGTTTGCCCTTTTTATCTTCTGCGTCTATCTCACTTAGTATCGCCGCATTCTCATCGCTTAACTTAGTGGCTTCCGCTTCGGGGATCAGTGTCTCATCACTCTCTTCTTCCTCGGTAAACAGTGCCGCTATCAGCTTCGAAAACAGTCCGGGTTTCTTTTCTTTTTTCCCGGTATCGTCTGCATTTTCCTTAGACGCTTTTGCCTTCTTTTCCTTCTTTTTCTTTGCAGGCTTCTTTTTCTTATCCTCTTCGGCTGCGGCTTCTTCCCCGTCATCATCAAGCGAAGAAGCTTCGACGCCTTTATCCTCTGCTATAGCAGGATCCACCAGTTCACCGCTGTCGGATTTTTCTATCATATCGCCTATATCGCTTAAGTCCAGATCATCTTCACCAAGGTTCTCCATGATCTTGTCGAAAGCATCATCACCCTGCAGCGAAATATCAGATTCAAGGCCTGCGGCTTCGGCCGCCGCCATCCGTGCTTCAATATCATCCAGCCCCAGCCCGTCCAGTGCGGAAGTATCCGAAGAAGCTGCCGCGCTTGACGATGTGTCGTCCATTGCCCCGCCATCGGCCAGCAGCGCCTCTATCTCAGACTGGCTCATATTCTTATGTGTCCCATCCTCCATGGGCTGGGTCATCACTTCCTCATTAACGGGAGCTGTTATCTCTTCTGCGGTTTTTGTTTCTTCTGCAGGCGTATCTTCTAAAGCGGCATCCCCTGCTGCAGCTGCTTCGGAAAGTACATCATCTCCGCCGTCCATAGCCGCAAAAAGAGCCGCGATATCATCATCGCTCATCATCGCATTTGGATCAGCTGCTGCGGGGCTTTCCTCTGCAGGCGCCTCTTCTGATGCTGTATCTGCTGCATCCGGCGCATCCTCATCCGACGGATCGCTCATTGACATTTCTTCCATAGCATCAGCCATCTCGGATTCTTCAAAATCACGGGCAATATCTTTAAAAGAGGGCATGCTTTCTGCACGCTCAGCCTCTTGGGGCTCAGCGCTGCCGCTCTCTTCTTCAACATCCTCTCCCAGTTGTTTACGCGCTGCATTCAGCAGCGCTTCTAATCGGTCCTCTTCTGATGCCATAACAGTTATGTAACCTCTGCATACAATTTAACAAAGTATATTGTATCACAAGCTACTCTTCTAAACAACAAAAAATAAACTCCCGACCAACGCTTGAAATAAAACTGTTTTTTTATTATTATAGGGAAAGAAAGCAATATATGCAGAATAAAGGGGGAAAACGCATGAACTTTGCCGAGAAGATCATCTATTTAAGGAAGCAGAACCGCTGCTCCCAGGAAAGCCTGGCCGAGGACCTCAATGTAAGCCGGCAGACCATTTCCAAATGGGAACTCGGTACCTCACAGCCCACGATGGATATGATAGTTACCTTAAGCGCGTACTTTCACGTATCCACCGATTATCTCTTAAAAGATGATGCCCAGTTAGAGGACTCCGATGCATTGGCCAGAATAGTCATCCGCTTCCTTAATTCGGCGCAGTCCATGGAGAACATATCAAAAGAGCTGGTCGAGATAGCCCGTGACGGGATCATAGACGATGAAGAAATGAAACGTCTGGAAGTCATTACTAAGACCATTGACGAAGTGCAGGCTGTCATAGACGAGATACAGGCTCTTATAAAAAGCAGTCAGGAAAAAGCCAGAAAGCAAAGAAACGAACAAATCGGGTAGGGAAGACGAAGTCGCACCCTGCTCGCGCGCGGGTCGCCGGTTGCCGTCAGGCAACATTTTCCTTTCGGCGACCCTGTGCATAAAAAAAGCACCGTACCCTTCAGAGCACGGTGCTTTTCTTTATGCCTGTATCCCCAATACAGTATCTATCGTTCTAACCAGATTCCCTATCTCCGGCTTGGTCAGCTGCGCATCCGCTCCAAGCGCTTCGCCTTTCCGCCGCATCTCTTCATTGATCAGCGAAGAGAATATGATGACAGGGATCTTCTTTAATACATCATCGGTCTTTACCAGTTTGGTAAGCCTGTGTCCGTCCATCTGGGGCATTTCTATATCTGTGATTATGCACTCCACATTGCTGTCGATCTTGCCTTCGTCCTTCCACTTGCATAACAGATCCCAAGCCTGCTGTCCGTTTTCTGTATGGGTAAGATTAACGTATCCGGCTTTATGAAGAGCCTCGACCATCAGCTTGTTTAAGAGAGCCGAATCCTCCGCTATAAGTATCGGAGTTTCGTTGCGGCTACGGTTACCCATCTCCTCGATCTCCTGTACTTTAAGTCCGGTCTCGGGATTGATATCCGATACTATCTTCTCAAAATCAAGTATTATTATCAGCTTTCCGTTCTTTTTGATGATACCGGTTGAAACACCGTCATCCGAATTTGATATAGTGGAATCCGGTTTGATTATCTCGGTCCAGGAAACCCTGTGTATGCCTACTACCTGATCCACATGAAATGCCATATCCAGACCGTTGAAATTAGTCACGATAAAGAGGCCTCCGCTCTCCGACTCTCCCCTTTGCAGACAGTTCTTAAGGTCTATGGCCGTGATCATGACATCACGGGGCATAAACACACCTTCTATACTGGGATGCGCATTGGGAACCGGCGTAACAGCCTGATAGGGTATGATCTCCCTGATCTTTGCAACGTTGATACCGTAAGCATTTCCTGCCAGAGTGAATTCAAGTACTTCAAGTTCATTAGTGCCGTTTTCGAGCAGTATCTTTGTCTCCATAACCCACCTCACTCATAAAAGGATCAGGCATTATACCTGTCAAAGAAATACACTTAGACAATTATACACAAAAAAACGGAAAAAGTCTATCAGATATTGGAGAATTAATACAAAAGACTGTATTCTCCTCTTTCATCACCGTAACGCATGATCATAGTGAGCTTGTTGACACTAAGCGCCTGAGCCTCGGTGACCTCTATTATAAGAACAGCTTCCCTGCTCTCGCCCGCCGGAATGCTGTCCCTGTATCCGGCCAGATCATTTAAAAGAACGGTAAACATAGAAGCCTTTGAAAAACTGTCGTTTACGCGGAAATTAAACCGCGGCGACCTGCTGACCATATCAAGATAAATGTCATCTGAAGTGGTATTGCTTATAGTATACTTAAACACTAACAGCGAATTCCCCGTGGTAGCGGTCACCACTCCCTGCCAGTCATTAGCCGAAGTCTGATCGGGATATGCCTTGAGCATACTGAATCCGGTATAATCGATATCAAGCCCCTCTATCCCGAAGAAATCATCTATATCCGTAAATACGGGACCACTCTGCTTAGTGCCGCTTTCGCTGCTTTCGGAAGATCCGTCGCCATCCTTTGACTTTTCTTCCTCCTTCTTAGCTTCTTCCTCCGCTTTCATACGCTCTATTTCAGCGCGTACTTCAGCCAGACGCTTAAGCCTTGCGCGCTCCGCCTCATATTCCTCGGCAGATATTACAGCAGCTTTATAATTCTCATCATACTTAAGAAGCAGGTGCGCAGCATACTCCTCGACCATCTTCATCTCCTCATCGGAAAGATCGGGGATCTGGTCATCAAAAGCACAGCCTCCCAGAAGGAGACTTGCCGTAAGTAATGCGGTTATGCCTTTGCAGAGCTTCTTTTTCATACGTCTAATTCTATCACACAGCCTTTTTCTGTCAAGCGATCAGAGGATGGATGCAGGGGATGGGTACAGGGGGGATGGGTACAGGGGACGGTTCTCTGTGTTCATGAACCCCAATGAACACAGAGAACCGTCCCCTGTACCCATCCCCCCCGCCGGTTATCACCACACCTTATAGTCGTCGGAATCGATGCGATAAGATATGCCGGGCACATAAAGATCGGAGGCTTCCTGCTTAATGCCTTCCTTCTCGGCTTTTTCCATCGCCCTGCAGAAAGATTTGTAGGAAGCGCTGCTCATAACGATGGATGTAACATCTTCTTTATCGGGCTTCGTGGCCAGATACTTAAGCACAGCCTGCTGGACATAAAAGTAGGAACGGATCTGGCTTTTTTTATATTCCGTTTTACTTTCGCCATCCTTCCCCATTACATAAAGCCTGTCACCCTCACGTGTTCCCATCGTAAGCTTGGCCAGTATTTCGGGAATAAATATCCTTATCTCACTGGCAAGGTTCTTATCTCCTCCCGCCAGTTCTATGCTCTTTTGTATCATGGTGTCGTACTCTTCGGCGTTGCTTACATCCGCCATTCTGAGTATGGTCTCCTCTGCGCAGTCCATTACCGTTTCCTGGGTGAAGGGACACTTATCGTCTTCCCGTTGGACAAACAGCGCATACTGCTCTTCGGAAACAAAATGCTCCGATGCATCCATCTCATTATCAACATAATCAAAGAAGTACTTGGGAAGTTCCATACATACGGAACCGTTGATACGGATCTCTATATTCTTATCATCCTTATATTTTGCCAGGTATATCCTCAGCCAATAGTATTTTTTACTTCCCAGATATGACGGTATCTCATCAAGGATGTAATCTACCAAATTCTTAGGTTCTTTACCATTAACACCTATCCTGAGGATCGAAGGACAATACATATCAAAATCATAATGAGCCCCCGGCATATCCGCAGCTATATGAACCGGATCTTTTTTATCGATAGAATGCTCTATACTCATCCATACTGCGGAGTAAAACATCTCCGTAGCTGTTTCCGCCGCTTCTTTATATGTTTTGCCCCATGCGCGCACAGGTTCTAAGAGTGGCTCATCAAATCCGCTGTAGTGAACGGCATATACCGGCTTGAGGATCACTTCGCCATCTTTCTTTTCGGGCTTGCCCGACATCACTCTTATCCCAAAGCCTCCCGGCATGATGAGCATGTCGCCATCCATCGTACCACCCAGCTTTTCCTTAAGCGCATCATAAAGGTATTTCGTTATATCTTCCATATGTTCTCCTTATGAGGACACGGGGACGGTCCTCCCGTCCTCATGTCCCTTCTTCTTGTGAGGACAGAGGAACCGTCCCCCGTCCTCATGTTCCTGCTTCTTGTGAGGACAGGGGAACCGTCCCCCCGTCCTCATATCCCTGCTTCTTGATGACAGGGGGACCGTCCCCCCGTCCTCATTACTGTGCCCTGAGTTCTGCGCCCAGACGCTTTTCAAGCTGCTTCATAACCGAACCGGCAGCTTTCTCTATCTCCTCGGAAGTAAGGGTCTTTTCCTTTGATCCGATGGTCAGACGGATAGTCACCGATTTCTTGCCGGCGGGTATCTGCTTGCCGCGGTATTCATCGACAAAGCTTGCGTTCTTGATAAGACCTGATTCCTTCTTTACGATCACATCCCTGATCTCTTCCCATGTTGCGGAGGAATCAAAGAGCATCGAGATGTCATAATCGGTCTCGGGATACTCAGCCAGGTGCGTAAACTTATTGGTCCTTGAGATCAGCGGCTTAAGCAGCGTGGTATCTATCTCAAAAAGCATTACCGACAGATTCTTAATACCGCAGTCCATTGAAACCTTCTTATCCAGAAGTCCCATATCGCCGACTTTAACATCACCGACATATATATTCTGCCATACCACATTATCTGCCCATACAGGCTTTGTTTCCTTGCGGAAGTTAAAGCCTTCCATATGGGTAAATCTGGGCATGTATTCCAGCGTCCCCTTCACTTCGCGGAAGAGTTCATTAAGGCTCTTGCCTGCGCTCGCATAAGCTGCAGCGATATGACGTCTCTGCTTGGGAAGCGACTCTGTGGCATCATAAGGTGAAGTATAATCCTCATCAAAGAATACCTGCGCCTCTTCAAAGATAGAGAACTCGCCAAAGTAACGTTCATTCTTTACCACTGCCTCGCAAAGGTTGGGAAGCAGGCTGCTGCGCAAGAAGCTTAAATCCGGCGCCGGAGGCGTGGAAAGCTTAAGCACTCCCTTTGTATCCTGAAGTACAGCATTTACAAATACATCATTCATCCAGGGGTAAGTATATACTTCCTGCAGTCCGCAGCGGATCGCAAGATACTCCTTGATATTCCTTACAAGCGCGATATCCTTCTGGTTTATGATGCCCTCAAAGCTGGTATTAAAGGAAGTAGCTTCGAAATTATCATAGCCGTACATTCTGGCCACTTCTTCCATAACATCATCCTTTATGGAGATATCACCGGTGGAACGCCAGGTGGGCGCGATAACATGCATGTTATCTCCCTTGATATCCACATCAAAGCCCAGTATCTCAAGCTTTGAACGGATCTCATCATCCGTAAGATCCTTGCCCAGACGCTTAGCCAGCCACTTAAGATCCACATCTATCTCGGCGCGCTTAAGCTTCTTTTCGTATTTATCACAGTAGCCCGTTATCTTAAGTTCCGGATAAAGCTCTTTAAAGTACTGCAGTGAAAGGGCCAGTGCCTGATCGCAGCGCTCGGGATCCACTGCCTTCTCGTAACGTGAAGAAGCTTCGGTACGGTTATCATATCTGAGAGCCGTTCTGCGGATACCGGTGGATTCAAAGTTAGCCACCTCCAGTATCACCCTGGTAGTCTTGGGAAGGATCGAATCCTTAGCTCCGCCCATAACGCCCGCAAGCGCTACAGCGCCTTCGCCGTCAGCGATCACCAGATCATCTTCGCTAAGCTCCAGCTCTTTGCCGTTAAGGAGCAGCAGTTTCTCAGCTTTGTCAGCGCGCCTTACCCTGATATGATCCTTGATATTGTCGGCGTCAAATGCATGGGTCGGGTTACCGGTTGCCAGCATTACATAGTTTGTGATATCAACCAGCGCGTTGATGGGACGCATGCCTACTCTCCAGATACGGCTCTGCATCTCAAAAGGCGAAGGCTTTACTTCCACGCCGCTCATCTCTACACCGATATAACGGGGGCAGCGCTCCGTGTCGATTATCTCAACATTAAAATCAGAAGCCACATCAATAGCAGCCGGCTCGAATTTCTTAAGAGGCAGCTTGTATAAAGCAGCTATCTCACGGGCAATACCGTAATGTCCCCAAAGGTCGGGGCGGTTGGTCATTGACTTGTTGTCTATCTCGAGCAGCACATCATCAAGGCCCAGAGCTTCAGCTATGGGTGTACCTGCAGGCACATCAAATGCAGACAGATCAAGGATCTCGGCTTCCTCTGCTGCGGGGAACAGATCTCCCAGGCCGATCTCGCTTGAAGCGCAGATCATGCCGTAGGATTCCACGCCTCTTAATTTTGACTTTTTGATCACTACGGGTTCGCCCTCACCATGCCAGCGGACCACTGCGCCGGGAACAGATACAGCCACGCGCATGCCCACAGCCAGATTGATGCCGCCGCATACGATGGTCTTATCCTCACCGTCGCCTATATCTACTATACATACCCTTAACTTGTCTGCATCGGGATGAGGATTAACCTCTTTGATAACACCAACGAGCATATTCTCAAAACGCTTGCCGATATATTCAACATCTTCCACCTCAACGGTATCCATGGTCAGGTCGTAAGCCAGCTTCTTAAGATCCGTATCATCGGGAAGTGCCACATAATCTTTTATCCATGATAATGATAGTTTCATCTTTGCCTCCTTATCTGAACTGTGAAAGGAATCTGAGATCCGCGCTGTGGAACAGACGGACATCATCCACACCGTAACGCATCATGACCAGTCTGTCGAGACCGATGTTTACATAGAAGCCTGTGTATTCATCGGGATCCAGACCTGCCGCGCGCAGTACATTGGGATGAGGCGAACCTCCGGGCATTACCTCTATCCAGCCCACATGCTTGCATACGCTGCAGCCCTTGCCGCCGCATACCTGGCACTGCATGTCGATCTCAAAACCTGGCTCCACAAAGGGGAAGAAACCGGATCTCATACGTACGGGCACATCGGTGCCGAATACTTTACTCAAGATGCTCTTTATAAGAACCTTACCTGATGTAAAGGTTATGTCTTTATCTACGATCAGCGCTTCGTACTGGAAGAAAGCTCTCTCATGATGCGCATCCGTAGTCTCGTTACGGTATACACGTCCGGGATATACAAAGCGGTAAGGGGGCTTATGTGTCTGCATATAACGCACGCTGCCTCCTGTAAGATGGGGTCTTAAGCAAAGTTTCTCGTTGGTGCTGCCGCTGTCATGTCCTTCCAGCCAGTATGTATCCATGCTTTCACGCGCAGGATGGTTGGGAGGGAAATTCAGTTTATCAAAAGCATACAGCTCGCTGGTTATGTCATCCTCCTGGAAGACTTCAAAGCCCATAGACCTGAATGCATCATTCAGATCGTAGCACATCTGTGTGATGGGATGAAGGCCGCCGTTGCGGGGCATAACGCCCGGAACGCTGCAGTCAAAATCGGGTGAAACTTCAGAAGCCTTAAGCTTAAGCTCCATCCTCTTTTCTTCGATCAGCTCCGTTACTTTGTTCTTTGCCTGATTAAGGATCTTGCCCATTTCCGGTCTTAACGAAACCTCTACAGTAGGCAGTTCCTTAAGAAGCAGCGATAACGTTCCCTGCTTACCTACGATCTCGCTTCTGACCTTCTGCAGTTCGCTTTCGGCTAAAGCTCCCGTGATCCTTTCTTTGGCTTCAGATAAAATTTTCTCGATCTTATCTTTCATGATAACTCCTTTCTTCACAACGCTTTTAAACGTAAAAAAACGTCCCCTGTGTGATCACAAGGGACGATAATATACCGCGGTACCACCCTATTTCATGGATATCTCCATGCGCTCATTTTGTGTAAATGTCTGCTACACGAACATCCGGCTTAACGCTTTTGCTTTTCGCCGGAAAGCTCCGGTACTGAAACTTCCGCAAGGCTCATGTGAAGTGCTTTCAGCCGGTGACACCTCATCTCTGTCTTTCATTACCTCTTACGTACTCACGTACCTTCAACGCCCAACACCCGTTATTCTATGTAAACTTACGGGTTTTGTCAAATACTTTTTTACGCACGCGTTTTCATCATTGCTCTATGATTATACCGCCGTAATATTCCGGATGGCCGTCATCGTCGCATATGACAAAAGCCCTGGGCTGCAATACCACATAAGATCCGTCCGGCCTGCGCGCGCGGTACTTAAGATCCCTGGTATCGCCTCTGCCGCTTATGATCAGATCCACTATCTGCTTATACTTTTCCAGATCATCCGGATGAACATAGCTCCTCCATATCTTTCCGGCATGATACATATATTCCGACTCAAATCCATAATTATCTGCCAATATGGCCGACCAGCGCGAAAAGTCATATCTCAGATCATTTAAGAATACAAAGCCTTCACCCGCCACTGTGAGCAGGGCATCAAACATAGCATCCAGCTTCCTCTTCCTTCCGTCAGGTATGGGTATCTCCACCTTGGTAGCATTTTCCATCCTCTGAGCGGGGAATCCGGATTTTAATACTTTCTTATTAACATACATATCCAGATCGGCGCGCTTGAACACATCGGAGAACTTTGCATCCGACGCCGGCTCATAAACAGATATGCCGGTTGCTATTACAGGGCCGGAACGCGAACGGCCGTTGGCGTAGGATTCCCTTCTTAAGTTCTCGAGCAGTTCCTCCCTTATCTCGTACTCTTCACCGGTCAGATAAACAACAAATTCATCCCCGCCTATGCGGTATACCTGACTGTGCGCAAAATTCTCACAGATCATGCGGCATGCCCTGCGAAGGAATTCATCGCCGAAGCTGTGTCCTCTGGTATCGTTATACTTTTTCAGATCGTTGACATCACACATAACGACGCCAAACCGAAGGTCGGGATCCGCAGTACGTATCCGCTCATCCAGTGACTGCCCCAGTTCGGCAAATGCATTATTATTCTTGATGCCGGTGAGTTCGTCCAGCTTTACCATGCGCTCGACAGACTGAAGATCCTTCTGCTGCTTTTCTTTTTCCTTTACCTCTTCATCGATATTTTCCATGCAGAAGAGTATGTGCTTTTTATCTTTGCACAGAATATCCACATGCCTTATATGTACTATGTCGGTATCTATCACCAGCCTGCAGCTGACGGAATATGATCCGTTTTTCTTAAGATTCTCCAGTATCGTATCCTTATCATGAATACTTAAAGCGAGTTCCAGATCATCCGGGTGAACATATTTATGGGCGTTGGCGCGGACCATCGCGAAGAAATCCTCCCCCTCCCCGGTGATATCGAGTTCCTTAAACATCTGGGTCTGCACGAATACCGTATAATGTCCGGATTCCGGATCTACATAAAATACACTGTCGTAGTGTTCTGCCAGGGTGTTGGCGATCTGATCAAATGCTGTCTGATCTATCATTGATACGTAGTCTCCCTTACAAAATATATAGTCGATTTTATTATAATACAAAAAAAGGCTGCTTAAAAGTATGCAGCCAAAAAAATTTCATATATGTGATAACCCGCTCAGGATACACTCTGATCGTTATAAACGCCCGCGCTGCGCAAAAGCAGCCTTGTATATTCCTCTTTGGGGTTCTTATACAGCTCTTTGGGTACGCCCTCTTCTATTATCCTGCCGTCCCTTAAGATCATGATCCTATCGCAGAAATTATACATGGTGCGCAGATCGTGGGAAATAAAAAGGATAGCTATATGTTTCTCCTCATGCAGACGCTTGAGCAGTGCCAGCACCTGCGATGCCACCGTCACGTCCAGCGCGGATACGGGTTCGTCCGCGATAAGAAGCTTGGGTCCGCGCATAAGCGCCGTACCGATGCATATCCTCTGGCGCTGGCCTCCGGATAATTCTCCGGGCTTACGCTCCATGTAGCTCTCATCAAGCCCCACTTCATTAAGCATTTCAACAACCTTTTCCCGGCGCTGTGCAGCGCTTAGCTTTGTCGACATGCGCAGCGGCTCCTGCATTATCCAGGATATGCTGTATGCGGGATTTAACGAGCCGTACGGATCCTGGAATATCATCTGGGGATGGTTGGTATTACGTTCCATACTGCCGGCCTTTATATCCACCATCTTAAGTATGGCCTTTGCAATGGTGCTCTTTCCGCTGCCGCTCTCCCCGGCCAGTCCCAGTATCTCTCCGGGTTTAATATCAAAGCTCACACCCTTAAGTACTTTCTTTTCGGTTTTCTTAAAGCTTCCCGATGTAAAGGAAACCTCCACATCCCTTAAGCTCACCAGATTCTCACTCATAATTCCACCTTGGGTATCGCTGATATAAGCTTCTTTGTATATTCCTGCTTCGGATGGTCAAAGATATCATCCACAGCGCCTTTTTCGACCAGATGGCCGTTCTGCATCACCAGTACGTTATGCGATATCTGTCTGATAAGTGACAGATCATGTGATATGAACAGGATGGCTACTGCGGATTCTTTGTTTATCTTCTGAAGCAGTTTTATGATCTGCGCCTGTACCGTAACGTCAAGAGCCGTAGTCGCTTCATCTGCGATCAGAAGCTGCGGTCCGCCGACCATGGCTGCAGCTATCATCACTCTCTGCCTCATTCCGCCCGATAACTGATGGGGATAGGATTCATAAACCCGCTCCGGATCATCAAGCTCTACATTTTCAAGCCATTTGAGGGCACGCTCTTTCCTGGCCGCTTCGTTCATTTGCGTATGATGTATGCGCAGGGCTTCTTCAACCTGCGTTCCTATCTTCATAGTAGGATTGAGTGCGGTCATAGGCTCCTGGAATATCATGCATATCTCATCGCCCTGAAGGGTACGCAGCTTGTGCCTTTCCATCGTCAGCACATCTTCGCCTTCAAAGAGTATGCGTCCTTCCTTTTTCAGCTTTTTACGCGGAAGCAGACCGGCTATAGCCAGCGCTGTCATGGATTTACCGGATCCGGATTCGCCCACTATGCCCAGTATCTCACCTTTATCAAGAGTAAAGGAAACGCCTTCAACTACTCTTTCCGGCTTATCATGGTCATGAAATTCTATTCCGAAATCTTCCACACTAAGAAGCATCAGTTCTCCTCCGTAGTCCCCTCTGCAAGCAGTGCAAAGCCCAGCACCGTAAGCACTATAACAATTCCGGGGAATATTGCATACCAGGGTGCCGTAAACAGATACGACTGCGCTTCCGAAAGCATTCGTCCCAAAGACGCCGCAGGCGGCTGTACACCTATGCCCAGATAGCTGAGACCTGCCTCAGCCAGTACGGCATTGTTAAAACCTATCATTACCGAACTAAGCAGCACCGGCATTATATTAGGCAGGATATGGACAAATATGATCCTTATATGCCCCGCTCCCATTAGTGCTGCGCTTTTTACATAATCAAGCGAACACTGTTTCTTAACTTCCGAGCGCACTATCCTTGCAAAACTGGGGATAAAAGCGATGCCAAGTGCCAGGGTAACATTAAGACGCCCGGTCCCCAAAAGGCTTATGATCACAAGCGCCAGCAGGATGCTCGGGAAAGAAAACAGCACGTCGTTTATCCTCATAAGGATATCATCCAAAAGACCGCCGAAATATCCGCAGAGTGAACCCACGATAACACCGAACACCGTACCGATAAGTACGGTAAGCACTGCTATAAGGAAGGTATTTCCCATGCCTTCCATAACGCGGCTTAAGATATCCCTGCCGTAATTATCGCAGCCCATCCAGTGTGCAAAAGAAGGCTTTGCGAATTTATCGGCAACGCTCATGGCTGTTGTATCGTAAGGCGTGGCAAAAATACTCACGAATACCGTAAAAAGCAGTATTCCCGTGATCGTTGCACCGGTTATGAAATTGAAGTTTTGATGTTTTTTAAGCCACTTTTTCATTTTCTATTAAATTTGATTCTTTGGCATAATACACTTTCATCAAGATCCTTCGGGCTAAAGCCCTCAGGATGACAGGTTCTATTCTTTCCTGAGCCTGGGATCGACCACCCTGTATAGAATATCCACTACCAGGTTCATGATCAGAACAACAAATGCGATCAGGATTATGACTGCTTCCACTACCGGATAATCCCTGTTTGCAATGGACGTCAGCAATATCCTGCCCAGTCCCGGTATATTAAATACCTGCTCTATCACAATGGAGCCCGCTATCATATCGGCTACAGCCATACCCCAGAACGTGATAAGCGGTATCATAGCATTCTTAAGTACATGGCGGTAAAGCACCTCCATTGTTGAGAGCCCCCTGCTGTATGCCGTACGGACATAATCCTTGCCGGCCTCCGTAAGGATGGCGCTGCGCAAAAGCTTTATGCTCATGGCACATTTGGGGATCGCGATAGCAATGGCCGGCAGTATCAGATATCCCAGGAAACCGCCAAAATCCTTTTTATAGGAGATATAGCCGCCGGGTCTGAACAGTTTTAGCACCATGCCGAAAAACCAGGTCATCATAATACCCAGAAAGAACGAGGGCACCGCCATAACGAACTGATTGGTACCATAGCTTATCCTGTCAAACTTACTGCCCGCATATTTTGCGATGAGCAGTGACAGGGGTATGGAAATACCTATCGTCATTATCATTGATATAATTGTAAGTGTAACGGTAATGGGAAGTTTCTCCAGTATCATAGAAGATACCGGCAGATTATAACTGATAGATGTTCCGAAATCACCCTTCACAAAACCTGAGAGCCAGTTTAAATACCTGACAATGAAGGGTTTATCAAGCCCCATCTGCACACGCAGTGCTTCCACAGTCTCTTTTGTGGCATTACTTCCCAGGCGGGATACCGCAGCATCCCCCGGGATGATCTCAAATGCCGCAAAGACTATGAAAGACACTGCGAGCAGAGTGAGCAGCATAGATATGATTTTTCTTAAGAATACTTTCATCCGCAGATATTCGTATTACTGTTCAACCTCATAAAGGCTTGCTATATCCTGTACGTACAGAGGATAGAATTTGTAGCCTGCATATTTTTTATTAAGTGCCACAAAGGTGGGCAGATCCTGGATGTATACGTTTGCAGCTTCATCCGAAAGGATCTTCAGGCACTTCTCGTATGCAGCGGTCTGCTGGGCTTCATCCGTTGTGGATATCGCTTCGTTGAACGCTTTATCATATTCAGCCGAATTAAAGTTCACGAAGTTATTTCCTTTATCGGATACGAAACGCTCGAGCAGGGCTCTTGCGGTAAGTACGGAAGCATCAACGCCTACCACGGTGGTGGTATAGTTGCGTCCCATGTATACATCTGACAGCCAGCTGT
>JAEEGL011877304.1_pt1 | contig 17921 bp, 15 predicted proteins | sample 9134231 | NCBI WGS metagenome assembly JAEEGL01 (sample SAMN16246548, study PRJNA631951) | gut metagenome | biome: gut microbiome; feature: rumen; material: fiber-attached | host: Bos | place: Iran: Karaj | collected 2018-10 | reverse complement strand
GGGATTCGCACATGGTTTCAGCGTTCTGAGCGAAGAGGCGATTTTCCAATACAAGTGCGATGAGTTCTATCACCCTGAGAGCGAGGGGGCCATAGCCTGGGATGACCCTGACCTGAATATCGACTGGAGAATACCGAAGGACAAGATTATCCTCTCAGAAAAGGATAAGGCTCATCCCAGACTTCGTGATATTGAATCTCCTTTTGATATGAATATTTCGTTATATTGACCCTTATTCCACCGTCACACTCTTAGCCAAATTGCGGGGCTGGTCCACATTCAATCCTTTGGCTACGGCCACATGATAGGCCATTAACTGCAATGGGATGACGCTGAGCAGGGGTACTAAGGTGCCGAGGGTGTGGGGTATCTCAATCGTGTATTCGGCCAACTGACTCACGGCTTGGTCGCCTTCGGTCACAATGGCGATGATGCTCCCATTGCGGGCGCACACTTCCTGGATATTGCTCAGTATCTTTTTGTATAACTGGTGATGCGTGGCGATGAATATCACGGGCATCTCCTTGTCAACCAAAGCAATAGGACCGTGTTTCATCTCGGCAGCGGGATAACCCTCTGCGTGGATGTAGCTGATTTCCTTCAGCTTGAGGGCGCCTTCCATCGCTACAGGATAGTTATAACCCCGGCCCATATAAAGGGCATTGCGGGCATAGGTCAGTATGCGGGCGATATCTTGGATGTGACGGTCTTGTTGCAAAATCACTTCTATCTTCTCAGGTATCCGGGCCAACTCCTCGATATGCTCTTCGTAGTCCCTACGGCTGATGGTGCCTTTCTCCATGGCCAAGGCCAATGCGAACAGTGTCAACACGGTCACTTGACCGGTAAAGGCTTTGGTGGATGCTACGCCAATCTCGGGACCCACGTGGATATAGATGCCGGTGTCTGAGGCGCGGGCGATGCTTGAACCCACGGAGTTGACAATGCCGAAACACAAGGCACCGTGTTCTTTGGCGAGATTGAAAGCTGCCAGGGTGTCGGCGGTCTCACCGCTTTGTGAGATGGCGATGACCACATCTCCCGGTTGGATGACGGGGTCACGATAACGAAACTCAGAAGCATACTCCACATCTACGGGAATCTTGCAAAACTGTTCTATCATCTGCTTGCCAATCAGTCCGGCATGCCAGCTCGTGCCACAGGCGACGATGATGAAACGATGGGTACCGAGCAGTTCTTCCTTGTGTAACTCAATGGCACTCAACGTGATGCGATGCTCATTCAAAAGCAGACGGCCACGCATGCAGTCGGAAATGCAGCGGGGCTGGTCGTAGATTTCTTTGAGCATATAATGTGCATAGCCGCCTTTCTCCAGACGGTCCAAATCCAAATCTACGTCTTTCACATCATGCTCTATCTCTTCACGGGAGTTATTGAGATTCTTGACTTTGATGCTCTCGCCACGGCGAATCACGGCCACCTCATTGTCGTCTAAATACACAATGTGCTTGGTGTAGCCCACGATGGGCACGGCATCCGAGGCAATGAAAAACTCTTCGTAATCATTGCCTACACCGATGACTAACGGACTGCTCTTGCGGGCGCATATCAGTTCCTCTGGGTGTTCACGGTCTATCACGGCGATGGCGTAAGCGCCGGCCACGCGACGCAAGGCATAAAGAACGGCCATGCCTAAATCGAGATGGAAACGCTGTTGCACGAACTCTATCAGTTGTACCAGCACTTCGGTGTCGGTGCTGCTGCGAAAGGTATAACCTTTCTGGGTCAGGTATGCCTTGATGGAGGTGTAGTTTTCGATAATGCCGTTATGCACCAAAGCCAGACGACCGCTTTCTGATACATGTGGGTGGGCATTCACGGCAGAGGGTTCTCCGTGGGTGGCCCAGCGCGTATGGGCGATGCCCAACGTGCCGGAGGTGTCGCGCGAGGAGGCCAACTGCTCTAAATGACTCACCTTGCCCTTCTCTTTATACACGTTCAACTGCCCTTCGGCATTCATCAGGGCTACACCCGCAGAGTCGTAGCCTCTGTATTCTAAACGTTTCAAACCTTCTATCAGTATCGGATAAGCCTCACGATGACCAATGTAACCTACTATTCCACACATAGCTTTGTATTTTTTGTTCTTTTTGGAAAACTAAATACACTTTTATTTTATTGCCTGTGTGACTCTAATAAAATCTTATTTTTGTAGTAAAATGTCAATCTGTGCAAAATAACAACAAAAAAATGACAGTTTTAAATCTTTTGGAGTAACTTTGCCTGTGTTTTTTACGCATTGCGCTTTGTCAGGGCGCAAATTTTAATGGAATAAGTCTCAACTTTTGTCGGTTGAAGGAGTTGAGCGAATGTGAAACAATGAATAATATGAAGAAACAAAATGCTTTTTTGGCGGCAGTGGCCTTGGGTTTCTGTTTGCTCGTCTCATCGTGCAGCGGGAAAAAAGATGCTGAGGAAATTTTCAACGGACAAAAGTCGGGCGTGGTATTGGTATTGAATAAGTTTTATTATGAAGTACAATTACCAACCGGACAAAAACTTTTTTTCAAAGGATTGAACAGTGAAGGTGAACTGGAAGGTTTTACGGCTGACGAGAGGGAGGTGCAAAAGAATCCCGCCATGCTCAACGGTACGGGCTTCTTCATCAGCCATGACGGATTGCTGGTCACCAACAGACACGTGGCGGCAACTGATATCGATGAAAACCAGTTAAAGCAAAACTTGCAAAGGATTATCAGGTCGGCTATCCTCCAATATGCCTACGTACAACAGCAGCTCGAAGTGCAGTATGAACAATTGGAGCAACAGAGGCAGATGCTGATGCAATACTATCAGATGGGACAAAACATCGATGGTGCTCAGGTGCAGCAAATACAGGCAGAGCAGGAGCGTATCAGAGCATTGTACCAGAATGTCACGGCCAACGCCCGCAATCTGAGGTATAACACCAATCTCAATGACATCCACATCCGGGTCGTCTGTGCCATCGGCATATCATACGATGGGGTGAAGGTGCAGTCGCCTTCCGATTTCCTGGAGAAAAACCCATGCGAAATCATCAAAATATCTGCGGATAAGGACGCCGACCTGGCGCTGCTGCAGCTCAAGTCGCATCAAACACCAGAGGATGCATACGTGTTCCAGTTCGCAGGAGAGGGTAATGAGAAATTCTTCAATGGAAAGGAGGACGAGGCGAACCTGAAAATCGACCAACAACTGTATATGATTGGCTATAATGCCGGTTTGATGCTTGCCAACACCCAAAAGGGTATCAGCGTGCAGATGACGTCGGGAAAAATCACTCAGACGCCTGACAATGACCGCGTGCTCTATAGCATCCCTACGGTGCAAGGGTCATCAGGCAGTCCCGTCGTTGACGAATATGGATATGTCGTGGCGGTCAACTTCGCCAAACTCGCTGGCAGTGACAACTTCAACTTCGGAATCCCCGTCAGCAGGGTCAAAGAGTTCCTTAAAGAGGTCAAATGACCTCGATTCAAATCATAAAGGACAATAGTCGCAATCCCTACTATTGTCCTTTACTTTGATATCTTTTTTAGGTTAACGGCTAACTCCTAAACTCTTGACAGTGAAGACTATAATTGTCAGATTCTACTAATTTAGAACACCTTAATCTTGTAACCCACGGTCAACAAGAACAAGTGTTGTCGGGCTTTGCCAAGTATCTCCTCTGCTTTCGAGTTCTTATTGGCCAACATACGGATGGGCCAGTTGTAATTCGCTTCAAATACCAGTTTTTCCGTCTCATAAGAAATGCCGATAGGAACAGACGCCTGACGGTGAAGATACTTGCGGATATTGGTTTTACTGCCGTTATACACGCTTTTGGCGTTGATAAAGGTGCCCAGGTGGAAACCGGTATAGATGCAAATCTGTTTCGTGAAGTAATACTTCAACTTGTATATCGTGTTGATATAATCTAAATTATAATCGTATGGACCCGAATTGACTACTTGTGACGTTGTCGTCCCGTCTTCGAGTTGAGTGGTTTCTGTCAGATTGTGGTAAAGATTTTTACCTCCTTGGTGGGTATAGAGCATTTCCACGTTCATGCCTATGTGGTCATTGAAAAACACTTCCACAAAACCACCTGCACATCCGAATATAACGGGGTCGCCACCTACTTGGCTGAATTGAGAATAAGATGCGCCAATCTTCGGACCCACATAGATGTCAAACGGATCGCGCCAACGCGACTCGTTGGGGTCCACTTGAGCATGTAATGCACAGAGTGATAACGCACTAAATAAAAAAGTCAATAAGAATTTCTTCGCCATAATGGTAAATTTTCTGCAAAGGTAGTGCAAAATATCGATTGAACAAGTAAAATGAAAAGATTTTTTCAATTTCAAGCATGAGATAATGATCTATAATACCGATTCTATGGATGAGGATACAATATTCGAATTCTTTCAATACGTAGTAAGGACAGTCTTGGCTGCCAACCATACGTATGCTGCTCCCTTCCCGTGTAGCGTCTCTTGAAGGGGATGGTTGAGGCAAAGCTCCGGGATGGTTCGATTGATGGTGCTCAATTGAGCAACATCAAATTTTTTTGAAAAATTCTGCATATTTAATGAGAAAAAAGTGAATGCCTCCTTTTTTTTTATTAACTTTGCACCCAAATATAAATACAACAATAATTTCTTAGAACCCATCCAAATGAGGCGGGTGTGAAAAAAAGATTATGACAGACCAATTTACATGTCCCGTATGCGGAAAAGGTGATATTCACCATTACCAAGACGAAGAAAATCCGAAATGCCCGAATTGTGGCAGCGATTTAAAGATATACCAATTACTCGATGTCCTCAGAGAGGAGCAGGCTGCTAAACGTAATATTTGGAAGCCGATAGCCATCGTCGCTATTCTCGCGGCGGTGATTTTCGCACTGATGAGTGCTTCGGCTGGAGGTAGAGGTGACAGCAAACAGGTGGAGGTGCTCAGAGACTCCATTAAAGGATTGCAAGAGAATGTCAATGACCTCAAACGACAGCTGGATCCGACACTGAAAGCTCCTACGACTCCTGGAGCAGAAGACGTGGCGGGTAAAAAGCAGGAAGCAGTCAGCAATACCACCAACGAAAAGGCTGAGACGAAAGACAATCAAACAGCTGCTGCACCTTCGGGTCCTGCTAAATATGTCGTGGTAGAGAAAGGCGACTCGTACCAGAAAATCAGCAAACGGGTGTTTGGTGATAATACTCATGTCAAAGAGATTGAAAAGCTCAATCCCAAGAAGAGTTCCAGTAAACTGTCTATCGGTGACTCGATACGAGTGCAATAATTGAATACAAGAAGCGAAGAGTTGACAATATGAATACAATCAATGAAATAGCAGGGCTCGTGGCGAGACTGCAAAATGAAAACCTGGCTCTGAAACATAGAAACGAGCAGCAAATCAAGGCGCAACAGGACAACGTGGATGAGATGTTGGCCGATTTCTTGCAAATCATCGACACGTTCGATTGGGCACAGGAAACCATCAAACAAAGAGGTCTGGATCAGAGCCAGATTTCTATGAGGGCGATTACCCGACTGTTAGAGGCAAAAAAGAAAACCCTCGAACTGCTTGAGAAATATGGGGTCAAGAGAGTGGAATTCCCCGAAGGGCGGTACAATGAGAATGAATGTCTCGTCGTGGGGCAGGAGAGGGACTCTTCCAAAAAACCAGGAACGGTTGTCGAGGTGAAGAAAGAGGGTTTTGTGCGAGATGGCAGAGTGCTCAGAGCCGCTGAAATCATCATCGTGAAATAAACCCCGCACGATTTTGTCTTGTGTAACATCATACGAGTGAAATACTTCAAATAAGGGACGAGGCCAGACCTCGTCCCTTATTTACTTCTTATCAGGCCACAAACAGCACATGAAAGAGCAAGGATTGTTTCTTCATAATGGGGAGATTTGAACGGCTATTTGATATTTTTCATGCAAAGTTAATTTTTTTCTTGCTTTTTTTGACGAATGTTTCTGATTTTTTCTTAATTTTGTATCGTTTTTAAGAATGAATCAATTTACGTTATGAGAAAGACAATTGGTATTATCAATATGGTCCTCGGCGTGGTGATTGCCGTGGGGGGTGCGGTTCTGAGTTTTATGTACAATAGCCGTCCTGGGAGCGAGACACATAAGTTCATCCTTTATCTCGTGCTGTGGGTGGGACTTGGTTTGTTGTTGTTCCTCATTGGCAATAATTTTAGAAAGCCAAGAAACAACAGATAAAAACACTATGGTTTCAATGTGATGGGATGGGTAAGGGCTCCTTCGGTGTAGGTGCCCTGATAACCTGTTTCTGTTGACGAAGCCTCAATACGAAAACGGGTGCTGTCACGCATGGCACGGGGTTCCACGATGACAATATGCTCATGTGACCCCACCGTATCGGTGGTGCCTGTTATTTCTGTGGGACGACCGTCAATCATGGCGTTGCCGATGAGGTGCGAGCCGTTGATGGTGCTGAAGTTCAAGTAGATTTCTTTATTGCCGGCACGACCTTGGAGCACTTGATGGCTGCCGCGGGGTGATGCGTGAAGAAGGCTGTCTGCGGAGAGTGTGTCGGAAATGGCGGTGCTGTCGTTTTCTGATAGGGTGTCGGTGGATAGGATACTGTCGGCGAGTGTGCTGTCTGGTGTCAACTGGCCGTTGTCATCGGTTTCAGTCCAAGGTTTCCATTTTGAGTCTGATGAACGCTTTTCTGAGCGGCAGCCTGTTGTGACGCTCAACAAGATAAGGATGGCGATGAAGGTGTAGATGAAGGATTTCATTTCTTGGTCGTTGAGTTAGATTTACTGTCGTTCTTCTTTTTGGGCTCTTCTTTCTTTTTCGAGTCGGTCTTTTTCACGTCACTTTTCTTTGAGTCACTCTTCTTCACTTCATTCTTCTTGGTATCATTTTTCTTCACCTCGTTCTTCTTGGCATCACTCTTCTTTGTGTCACTTTTCTTCACCTCGTTCTTCTTCGCATCACTTTTCTTCGTGTCGTTGTTCTTGCTGTCATTCTTTTTCGTATCATTGCTCTTTTTGGACTCTTCTTTCTTTTTCGAGTCGGTCTTCTTCACGTCGTTCTTCTTCGACTCATTCTTTTTGTTGGCGTCGTCTTTCTTCTTTTTATCTTCGTCTTTCTTTTTAACGTCATTTTTCTTGGGCTCATCTTTCTTTTTAGCGTCGCTTTTCTTAGGTTCTTCCTTTTTCTTCACGTCATTTTTCTTAGACTCTTCTTTCTTGGAGCCAACCTTCTTGTTGTCTGGATTTGCCATGAGGGCGTTGGGGCGCAACAAAGAGTCTGTTACCAGTGAATCGGCTATTTCTTCTTCCACGGGGTCGATGAAATACTCTCCTTCCATATATCGCTTGAATGCCTCGCGCTCTGACAAGAAATCAACCATGCGGTCGTCAACCATCCATTCGCCATTCTGATAGGCCAAACGATAGGTGGCGGTCTTGCGCTCATAGAATGTGGTGTCGCGCTCTTGGTCGCCTTCCTTGAGTTTTTCCACACGCTTGACCAAATATCTCACATCCACACGGGCACGATTTTCTGTCACATAATAGATACGTTTTATCACCAAGTCACGAATCATCTTGGCTGGAATCAACTGATAAAACGGCATGTCCCTAAAAGTCATCTCAGGCTTTTCTTCACGCGGCGTCTTGTCAAAAGTGATGACTTCTTGAAGGTCGCTCTTAAAATCCGGGGTACGGTACTTGTCGTAATAAGGGCGTTGGTTGGCATGTTTCAGCTCATCAGACAAGATGATTTGCATGCGGCGGGCGATGACGGTCGAGGAATGGGTGCTCTGGTAGGTGTCGATGGAGTCTTGAAGCGCTTGCTCCTTGGCCACTTCCTCTGCCAGATGTTCACGATAAACCGTACGAACAGAATCTTTCTCTTCTTGTGCCCGTACTTCTTGTTCGTTGATATGTCGAACCGCACTCCAAAGACCAAAAATGCCACCGCTAATTAGAAGGCCAATCAGCACACCTAACCATGTCACTTGGCGGTTACTCAGTTTCCGTTTCATCGAAAATATCAAATTTTCTGCGAAGGTACAAAGAATTGTGTAAACATGACGTTTTTTTTCGAAAAAATATGGCGAAATTGAATATTTTTCCGTAAATTTGCAACTCAAAGGTATTAACAAATTATTATCACTATGTTTGGACTTAGACTGCCTGAAATCATTTTTATCGCATTTGTCATCCTTTTGCTTTTCGGGGGGAAGAAAATTCCCGAGATGATGAAGGGATTGGGAAAAGGTGTGAAGAGTTTTAAAGACGGATTGGGGGGAGTAGAGGATGAGGCGACCGCTGAGGCGGAGGAAAAGAAAACTGACGAGAAAAAGTAATCCGGCGTTACGATGAGCGAAGAGAAGAATATGACTTTTTGGGAACATCTTGATGAACTCAGAGGGTCGCTGTTCAGAATGCTGGCTGCTGTGGCACTAATGAGCGCAGGGGCCTTCGCCTTCAAGGAAATTCTCTTCGACGTGGTGCTGGCACCATCAAAAAGCGAGTTCATCACCTATCGCCTCTTGGGGTCGGAGCCCTTTGAAATCCACCTCGTCAACACGCAACTCACCGAGCAGTTCATGGTGCACCTGAGAATGGCGGCATATGTCGGTTTCCTGGCTGCTTCGCCTTTTATTCTCTATGAACTATTCAGGTTCATATCGCCGGCGCTCTATAAGAATGAAAGGAAATACACCATCATTGTCATCGGTGCGGCCTATCTGATGTTCATCATCGGAACGTTGGTGAATTATTTCCTCATCTTTCCGCTTACCGTCAGGTTCCTCGGCACGTATCAAGTGAGCGAAGAGGTGGCAAATATGCTGACACTGGACTCTTATGCTGATACGCTCATGATGATGTGCCTCGTCATTGGCATCGTGTTCGAACTGCCTGTCCTTTCTGCCCTGTTGGCCAAACTGCGCCTGATTACCGCTGGCATCATGAAACGGTTCCGAAAACACGCACTTGTAGTCATCCTCATCGTCGCTGCCATTATTACACCTACCGCCGACATCTTCACGCTGCTGATTGTGGCTATGCCCATCTGGCTGCTGTATGAAGCGAGCATAGGTATCGTTACTATTTTACAAAAACAAGATTGATTATGCTTTTAAACAAGACAAGACGTTTCCTCGCTGTAGTGTTCTTCTTGCTCATCACACTGCTGTTTCTCGACTTTACCGGCACCTTGCACCAATGGTTCGGCTGGATGGCCAAAATCCAGTTCCTGCCGGCCGTGCTGGCGCTTAATGTCGTGGTGATTATTACACTCGTAATCATTACACTCATTTTCGGACGTATCTATTGTTCGGTCATCTGTCCGCTCGGGGTATTGCAAGATGTCATAGCATGGGTCGCAGGTAAACGAAAGAAAAACAGATATTCCTATTCTCCTGCTGTCAACTGGCTTCGCTACCTCATGTTTGGCGTGATGATTATCGCACTCATCATTGGTGTCGGCACCATTGTGGCGTTGCTGGCGCCATACAGTTCTTTCGGGAGAATTGCGCAAAACCTGTTCCAGCCTGTTTGGATGCTGGGTAATAATGTACTGGCTTCTATCGCTGAGCGTATGGACAGCTATACGTTCTATTCGGTCGATGTGTGGATCAAAAGCATTCCTGTATTCATCATTGCGGCTGTGACCTTCGTGCTGATTGCTGTCTTGGCTTGGAAAAATGGCAGGACTTATTGCAACACGATTTGTCCGGTGGGCACACTGCTCGGTTTCATTTCTCGTTTCTCCTTATTGAAGGTCTATTTCGACCAAGAGAAATGTAAGGATTGTAGTCTTTGTTCCAAAAACTGTAAGGCGGCGTGCATCGATTATAAAAACCACATGGTGGATTACAGCAGGTGCGTGGCCTGTGGTAAATGTATCACGAAATGCAAATTCGGTGCGCTCAAGTATGGCAGACCGGTCAAAGTGGCTGCACCTGCTGTGGCTCCCGATACGAAGAGCGGGGAACAGGTGGACGCTTCAAAACGCTCATTCTTGTTGGGTGTTGCGCTTGTCACAACGGCGGCTATCGCACAAGAGAAGAAGAAAGTGGACGGAGGACTGGCTGCCATCCAAGACAAGGTGGCTCCGGAAAGACAGACCCCGATCACGCCTCCAGGGTCTTGGAGTGCCAATAATATGGCACGGAAGTGTACGGGATGCCAACTCTGTGTGTCGGAATGCCCCAATCAGGTGCTCAGACCTTCGACGGAACTGATGAGCATCATGCAACCTGTGATGTCGTATGAACGTGGATATTGCAGACCCGAATGCACAAGATGTGCTGATGTTTGTCCTACGGGTGCCATAAAACCGATTGAGAAAGAGGAGAAGAAGAGCATTCAAATAGGACACGCGGTCGTGATCTCGAAAAACTGTATCCCTTTGCGCGATGGTGTCGACTGCGGGAATTGCGCACGGCATTGTCCCGTTCAGGCCATCGAGATGGTTCCGTCCGACCCGAACGACGAGACGTCGGTCTTGATACCCTCTGTTAAAGAGCAAGTGTGCATCGGATGCGGTGCATGCGAAAATCTCTGTCCCGCCAGACCGTTCTCGGCCATCTATGTCGAGGGACATGAAGTACACAAACAGTTATAATCAAATAGGAGGACAAAATGGATAATCAACATATCAACAGAAGAAAATTCCTGAGAATGCTCGGACTCGGTGGTGCCGTGACCGTGGCTTCGTTCACCGGATGTAAAACAAAGAAAACAGAGGAGTTGGGCGAGGAATATGTGAACCAAGTGGAACCGCCCGTCGGGAAAATGACTTTCCGAACCAATCCGAAAACGGGTGACAAGATATCTATTTTAGGATATGGGATGATGAGGCTGCCGACCGTCGGAGGCTCATCGGCAAGAGAAGGACAAAGCGAGATTGACCAGGAACAGGTCAACAGACTCGTGGATTATGCCATCGAACATGGTGTGAATTATTTTGACACCTCACCAGCCTATTGCCAGGGACTGTCTGAGCGCAGCACGGGCATCGCACTCCACCGCCATCCCCGTGAGAAATATTTTGTCGCTACGAAATTGTCTAATTTCAACCCCGCACAGTGGCCGAAAGAAGAGTCGGTGAAAATGTACCACGATTCCATGAAGGAATTGCAGGTGGATTATATTGACTATTATCTTTTGCACAGTGTGGGAGGTGGGGGCATGGAGAACTTCACACAGCGGTATATGGATAACGGGATGCTCGACTATTTGATGCAAGAAAGGGAAAAGGGAAAAATCAAGAATCTGGGATTCTCTTATCATGGAGATATCGAGGTATTTGATTATTTGCTCGAGCATAACGATCTCTATCATTGGGATTTCGTTCAGATACAATTCAACTATCTTGACTGGGAATATGCCAATGAAAGCAATAATAGAAATACCGATGCCAGATATCTGTATGAAGAACTGCAAAAACGGGGCATCCCCGCGGTGATTATGGAACCGCTTTTGGGGGGACGGTTGGCGAATGTGCCTCAGTTCATCGCACGTGAAATGAAAAAGAGGTCTCCGGAAAGCAGCATCGCTTCATGGGCTTTCAGATTTGCTGGGTCGCCGGAAGGGGTACTCACCGTGCTCAGCGGAATGACCTACATGGAGCATCTCAAGGATAACCTCTTGTCCTATTGCCCGCTGAAACCGGTAACCGATGATGAGAAAGAGTTCCTCTTCGACATGGCAAGGAAAATAGTGGGTGTAGCGACCATTCCCTGCAATGATTGCAATTATTGCATGCCATGTCCGTATGGCATCAATATCCCTGCTATCTTTGTGCATTACAATAAATTCAAAAACGAAGGCAAATTGCCAAATGATGTGGAGGACGAACAGTTCGAGTCAAACAAACGAGAATTTCTCATCAGTCTTGACAGAGCGGTTCCAAGACAACGGCAGGCAGACCATTGCATCGGATGTGGACAGTGTGAACCACATTGTCCGCAGAATATCAAAATACCCAGGGAACTGCAAAGGATTGACAAATTCGTTGAACAACTGAAACAAGGTACGCTCAATGAAATAGGTGGTTATGACAAATCTGTATAAAATGCTAATGAGAACGTTGAGAAAGGGCTGCCGGCTTGCGTGTGTGATGGCATGTCTCTGCTTTTTCGCAGGACAGGCACAAGCGCAGAAATACGCTGGGTTCATGGACGATTTCCTGAATATTTCGACCGATTCGCTCATGATGGTCGACGGCATCAGGTATTATATGCTCTATGTGGACTACAATGATGTCCATTTCGTATCGCTGCTGAGCGAACGCGGTGAACGCTATGTGATAGGGCCGGCCGTACCTGAGGACACGGTGTTCCACGACGGGATGGTCTATGCCCGGTTGGGGTGCGAGACCATCAGCAGACCTCTCAATGAACTCAAGCATGACAGTATGTTTGTCGAGAATGAATACCCGGAGCTTTTTGAGAGATGTGAGGCTACCTCGCCTTGTAACTTCAGAGCCTGTGACACCAATAATTTCGGATGTGAACTGATGGTTGACTATCCTACGGCCGAGGGGGAACAATGGGATGTCATCAGAGATTGGATTGTTGATTTTATCGATGCCTTCACCAATATGGATGCCATCTATTTCGATGATGTGTTCCTCGAAACCAATATCGACCAGACGCAACTGCCCATGGCAGTTCTCAAGAAGAATAACCCGGCGGCTTTCGTCTTGCAAGACAAAACGGTGGGGCAGGATGTGCTCGACCATTACCGTGATGTATATATGCGGCAGGTTTATTACCTGAAAAACGAGGATTTTGGCTATCCTCTCTGTTATCTCAGGGCTTTCATCACACCTCGCTATGTGTCTGACGATTATGTCACACTATTCGTCTCAACGGATTTCTTCGCTTACGGTGCTCATGATTATCCGGCGGAGCGATACGTCACGTTCGATATGAGAAACCAACGGGTGGTCAATAATGAGAATCTTTTCAAAAAAGGAAAGGTGGACAAGGTGAAGGAGATACTTGAAGAACAAATGGAAATGGACGACAGATATATCGGAAAGAATCCCATGCCACAGGCGGCGCTCATGCCACAAGGGGTGGTCTTCAGTTTCCAACCTTACCAAGTGGGCACCTATTCAGAAGGTTTGTTTCACTATGTTATTCCCTACCAAAAACTACAAAAGCTTTTCGCAAAATGAACAACAACTCTAAGCAAATAGACAATCAAGCAGTGGAAAAATATCAGCGGGTTTATCGCTTTACGTTGAAATCGGCTGTTGTCAATGCCTTTCTCTCTTTAGTGAAGTTTTTCGCAGGCCTTTTCGGAGGCTCCTATGCGCTTGTGGCAGATGCACTTAACTCTATTGCTGATTTCGTCCAAGACTTGATGGCGATTCTCTATCTGAAAATGGGAAAGAGAGAAAAAGACGACCGTCACGATTATGGCTATGGCAGGTATGCTACGGTGACACAACTGTTCACCGCTGTTGTCCTCTTTGCCATCGGGGCTTATATCGTGATACATGCGATTGTATTGATTGTCGAGTTCTTTTCTCAGGGGCATCATGTGTTACAAAGGCCTGCATGGGTGGCGCTCGCTGCTGTTGTCCTCGCTGTTGTTGTCAAAGGCGGCTTATACTATATGGCCAGAAACAAAGCGGGCGAATGGGATTCCAGGTTCGTGTCCGTCAATGCTGACAGATACCGTCTCGATGCACTATCGTCGGTCGGAACGACCGTGGCAGTCGCTTTCGCTGTTTTGCTCTCGCCGAAATGGAAGGTGCTCGACCCGATTGCTGCTTTAATCGTTGCTATCTTTATTATCAGAATGGCTGCTCTTGCTTTCAGACACGCTCTCGATGAACTGTTGGACAAGAGCTTGCCTGAAAAAACGGAAAAAGAAATCGCGGAATGGGCAAAAGGGGTTGAACATGTGGTGGACGTTACCCGGGTGCTTTCAAGAAAGGTGGGGGGAAAGGTGGCTGTTGAACTCGTCGTCATGATGGACGGAGGGTTGACCTTAAATCAAGTTCACAAAAGTGTCGTGAAGATAGAGGATATCTTGCAGGAAAAAATCAGTGAGATTGCACACATGGCCATCCACGTGGAACCGGCCCCTGATGTTCAAAACACCGTTGACTGACGACTGAACCTCTTAAACCCTATAACAACTCATATAATAAGTGGCGCGGAAAAACATCCCGCGCCACTTATTGTTATTGATGTGTTCTTGAATGATGAACTTGAATAATACATTCCACATTCAGAACTCAACATTCGTCATTCTGAAACTACCTGCTCCACCAATGCTTTTTCTTGGGAGGCTCGTGGGCCTCTAAACTGCTGCGCAGACGTTCTTTCATCACCTGATAATAGGTTTTACGCTCATTGATAATCTGATAGATGGTTCCCCAGTCGGGCAGACCGCCTAAATTGCGGTCGTCTATCCACACATCCACAGAACTCAACTTACGGGCGTAATGCTGATTCAGTTTCTCGTTCTCTTCCGGGAAATCCTTATTCACGGCATAGAACTCGATACCACGTTCACGGCACCAGTTCACGGCGTCCTCTAACAACTTGCCCTCGCGTACACTCCAAAGTATCAGCTTATGGTTGTCGGCTATCAACATCTTCAGTGTATCTACCGCAAATGGCAGCTCAGGGCCAATCTCGGGATAACGGTGCTCAACAATAGTTCCGTCAAAGTCGATTGCTATCGTCATAATCGTTACTTCCCTATATTATTAGCGTTTTACTTTCACTGAGTTGTCGTCTTTGTTGCCGTAGTGGCTGTTGCCATACGAACCGTAGCCATAACCGTATGTTCCGTAAGAACTGTAACGGCCATATTTGCCATACGAGCCATAACGACCGTAGCGCCCATACTTGCCGTACTTGCCATAGCCATAGTAATAGCCGTACTTCTTCTTCGACATGTCGATACCGTTGATGACGATACACATGTTGGGAAGTTTCTTCTCGGCCGACAAGGTGTTGATCAGGTCGAAACTTGACTTCGGCGTGTAGTCTGCACGGCACATATACACGGTGGCGTCGGCCACACGACCAATCTGCATCGTATCTGTCACCAGACCCACAGGGGCGGTATCGATAAGGATGTAGTCGTACATTCCTTTCAGAATGTCAATCACGGTGTTCAGACTGTCGCGGGAAATCAACTCGGTGGGGTTGGGGGGAACAGGACCAGCGAGAAGCAGGTCGAGGTTCTGATTCACACCTGAAGGCATAATCTGACTCTCAACATCTGACTGAGTGGGATGCGACATGGCCAACAGCGGTGTGATACCATGCTTGTGGTCGTCTATCTCAAACAATTCTGCCAGACGAGGCTTACGGATGTCAAGACCGACCAGAATCACCTTCTTCTCAAGAAGCGCGAAACTCATTGCTAAGTTAGCGGCGTTGAAGGTCTTACCCTCACCAGAGGTGCTCGAGGTGAACATAATCACCTTCTGGCCTTCTTGCAGCATAAACTGTAGGTTCGTACGCATCGAACGGAAGATTTCTTCCATTTGGTTGTTCTGATTCTCATGAACCACGATGTCGGCTTTCGTCTTGGCTGTATCGTTGGCAATGGCCACATCAGCGATAATCGGAAGTTCGGTGAGACGGGCTACATCATCGTGACCCTCAATCTTATAGCGGAAGAACTCAATCAAGAACAGCAACACGGCGGGAATAGCAAGGCCTAAGACTAAAGCTGTACCCATGATGGTGGCTTTCTTCGGGCTGATCATTGCTCCGCCCTGGGGGTCGTCAATCAACTTACCTTTGTCGGCAGTGGCGGCCAGTGAGATGGAGTTCTCTTCACGTTTCTGCAGCAACATCAGATACAGACCGCTACGAACCTCCTGCTGACGGCCAATCTGGGTCAGCATACGTTCCTGCTCGGGAGTGGCTGTAATCTGGCCGGAGTATTTGTTGAACTGCTGGCTGATGCTGTTGCGGCGGATCTCCATGTTCTTGCGGCTCTGCGACATGGCACGACGGATACTGTTGCTCAGGTCATCCAATTGTGCGGTCAGCGGTACGACCGACGGGCTCTCTTCGGATGCGGTCTGCAACAGGCGGTTGCGTTGGAGCACAATCTCGTTGTAACGGTTAATCAGCGAATTGGCTGCACCGTCACTCAAACCGACGTTCGAGGGAAGGGTTTGGTACTTATTGGCGGGCTCATTCATGTAGTCGCTGAGGCTGTTCAGCAAGGCTACTTGTGTATTGGCGTCTGCCAACTGTTGCTCATAGTTGTTGGCGTTACCCATGGCCTGACCGGCAGATGCCGACAAGGTGGTCATGTGGTGACGGCGTTTGTATTCCTCCAACTGGCCTTCGGTCTCGCCCAACTCAGCGTTAATCTTCTCCAAACGGTCATTGATGAACTCCTCGGTACGATGGGCCACCACGTCCTTGTCTTCGTTAGCGTCGCGGTTGTAGCAAACGGCCAACTGATTCAGGTAATCTTTGGCGCGTTCCACACTCTCGTCAGTCAACGTCATTCGGATAATGGTTGTTGAACGTGAGGTGGGGGATACGGACAATGCACCACGGTATTTAAACGCTGAATTATAAGGGGTGTTGATGCTTACCATCAGTTTGCTGCCTTCGCCCAGATGGCCCATGCCTTGGCTGAACGTGATGTCGCCCGCACTCGTGCGGAAGGTCTGGGGCAGGGTGGTGAAGGTCTTATTCAACTCGTAAGGACCATCCACACCAGCACTGTCTGCGGTATGTCCGTAATACGTTCCGGATACTTTATAGTTGGCTCCTTCTTTCGTAATCACTAAATTGATGGGGGCTGGCAGCACCTCCAAATGTTCGGGGTCGATATCTACACTGACGGGCTGACTCTTGTAGAGCAATTTGTCTTTCACGCGGCCTTCCATCGTGTAGGTGGTGTAGAGCTTGAGGTCGCGCACGACTTGTGTGGCAATGGAATGTGAAGACATAATCTCCAACTCATTGTCAATACCTTCGGCATTGGACACAACACCAAAGACGGCCGAATTCAATGAACTGCGGCGGGAACCGCCCATCTGATCTTGCTTGATTAAGAACTTGGCAGATACTTGATAAAGCGGGGTGGTGTAACGCAAGTAAATAGCTGCTAAACCTAAGCAGATAATAAGTGAGAGGATGAACCACTTCCAGTTCAATATCAGCGTCCGAAATATTGTCTGAAAGTTGAACAACGACTTACCAGATTCCTGGGAAGTGCTTTCTTGTGCTAAATTTTTATTTTCTTCCATTTCTATATGATGATATTATTATTGACGGAATATATAATATTATAAGGTATAATGTCTGCGGACTTTATTCTGTTCCGTTTGCTAAATCAATCAGGTAACGGCCGTAGTCGTTCTTCTTCATCGGCTCAGCCAACTCAAGCAGTTTCTCACGGCTGATCCAACCACGGCGGAATGAGATTTCTTCAAGACAAGCGACTTTCAAACCTTGACGTTTCTCAATCACTTCGATAAAGGTGCTCGCCTCCGACAAACTGTCATGTGTGCCGGTGTCAAGCCAGGCAAAACCGCGCTCCAAGTGCTCCACACACAACTTGCCTTGTGCCAAGAACGATTGGTTCACCGTCGTAATCTCCAACTCACCACGGGCACTGGGCTTGATGTGCTTTGCTATCTCTACCACCTCATTGGGATAGAAATACAAACCAACCACGGCATAATTGCTCTTCGGGTGGGCCGGCTTCTCCTCGATGCTCACACACTTACCCGTATGGTCAAATTCTACCACCCCATAACGCTCGGGGTCATTGACATAATAACCAAAGACGGTGGCTAACCCTGCCTTGGCACGCTCCACGCTATCCAGCAACATGGGGGTGAAACCATTCCCATGGAAAATATTGTCACCTAAGACCAGACACACCTCATCGTCGCCGATAAACGACTCGCCGATGATG
>JAEEGL013902044.1_pt1 | contig 17922 bp, 15 predicted proteins | sample 9134231 | NCBI WGS metagenome assembly JAEEGL01 (sample SAMN16246548, study PRJNA631951) | gut metagenome | biome: gut microbiome; feature: rumen; material: fiber-attached | host: Bos | place: Iran: Karaj | collected 2018-10 | reverse complement strand
GTTGAAATTTAATGATTCGTTTAAGAAAAACAGAAAGATGGCATTGATTGTTCCCGGCGGGGCATACTCTGGCGTAGCTGTTTCAAATGAAGGTATTGAAACAGCCAGAGTTTTGGAAAAAGCCGGATATGCTGTGGTTGTCATGAATTATCGCTGTGCACCAAATTACTATCCAAAACCTCAGCTGGATTTGGCCTTGGCAATAAAGCAGATGCGTCATTTGGCGGCTGAGTATGATCTTGTGGATGACCTTATGGTTGTAGGATTTTCTGCAGGAGGACATCTGGTCGCATCAGAAGTCTGCTATCATGATGAAATTGAGGCGGCGCTCAAAAATGAACTTGAGAGGGATGACAAACAACTGTTTAACCAGCTTGAAAAGTTTTCTGCCTTACCGGATAAAGTGGTTCTGGCATATCCGGTAATCAATTTTATTTCTGAGCAACATGAGCAAAGCTTTACTAATCTGACGGGTGGAGATGAGTCGCTGCGTGAAAAATTATCGATTGATCTGCATGTAACGGGGGACTATCCTAAGACTTTTGTTTGGGCATGCGATGATGATGATTTAGTACCTCCCAGCAATGCTTCCAGAATGTATGAAGCTCTGAAAAAATCCGGAGCAGAAGCTGGCTACAAAGCATACCCATCCGGAGGCCATGGCTGTGCCACCGGAGCTGGTACTTCGGCTGAAAGATGGATTGAAGATATGATCGAATTCATAGAATGAAAAACCTGGTTTTCGTAATTGAGTTAAGCCTCATACGACAAAAGTCGTGTGAGGCTTCACATTATTATAGCGTTATGCGATAATAAAATATACACAAAAACGGGACTTTTGGGCGGTTTTATCGTTCATTATTGCAAATATATCATCGAGGGTCAATATGTGTACATTTAAAGAAGATCAGAAGAGCATAGAGCAACCAATTTTTTCTACAACACAGCAACAGCATAATCCTATAGCAGAACACCTGTTATTAAAACAATTGATGGAAATGACAAACATTTCCGAGGAAAACTTCTTTGAACGGGAAAAAGTCATCTCCGAGCTGAGAAAAAATCATGCAGACACTCTGGACCTACAGGAATCAGTCGGAGAAAAGCTTAAGAGCTCAATAGATAGCTCCATTCTGAACTATGAAATAAATCAGAAAAAATTCGATGGCGAAAGTATCCTGCTTGACAAGGCGTTGGAAAATCTGTCAGACGATAACAAAGATAAAATAAGACAATATGTTGACGAAATTCTGGCGAAAAAAAGCAGTTTATCAGAGTCGTTGTCAGGACATAGCAAAAGTATAAAAGAACAGATAAGAGATATTACAAATCCAAGGATTTCCGAACAATATGTAAAAACTATTACTGATCAATATAGAGAAGCGTCGAGCCTTATAGATGAATATGCTAAAAATATTACCATTATTCGGGAGGCAGTAGAAAGAGAAGAATACGACATCATTGAGCGAATATCTGACGTGAAGCTTGAGCTTGAATCAGAACAGGAAAAAAGAGATTATGATGAAACCCAAAGAGAACTTGATGAGCTCAAAAAAGAAGATATAAAGAGCAGGAAGCGCAAGAATACAAGCCGTGTGAAGATCACTCATACCCAGAATGTGAAAAAGGGGTATGTACCAAAGGACGCTCTTGGTAAGATCAAAGCTTTTACCGACTACGAAGGGAATACAGTAGAAGGTGTTGGCAAAATTCAAGGAATGTTTGGCAAACAAAATCTTGGCAGAACAGGCATGAAGGATCGCATGCGAAAACATGTAATGCTTTATTTGTCAAATAATGAAGGTGTTACTGACAAAACCATGATGGAGTCTGTCAGAGTACTGATTAATTCCAGCAATCTGAAAGATAAGGCAGAGAAGAAGGAAAAAACAAAGTTAATTTTTGGAGACAAGATAAAGCTGGATCTGATCTTTAAAGTACTAGATATAAAAAAGGATTATGAGTTAAAGGAAATACTGGGGATATGTAAGGAATATGCTGCATTTAAAAAGCAGGATATAAGTAAGGAGCTTGCTTTTAACAGCAGTTTTTTCAAAGAACATCCTGACAGTGCCAAGGTTATCATCTTATACAAGCTGCTTAATACAATTTCGACTGATGAAAGCACCGACAAGGCAACGCAAGAGATAAGAGACAGGGTATATGCGTTACGTGAAAACATCAGAATACTATATGATGCACTGGTAGCAAGCGAAGATTATCAGAATGCGCTTAGAAAACAAAAGATCAGAATTCTGGAGAGAAAACTGTCTAATGGTAAGAATGATGACACGGACCGGGAAAACTTTGAAGAAGAGGCAAAAAAACTCTTAACAGAAGAACAATGGGGCAGATATGACAAGTTGGAAGATGACGCCAAATCCCTGTTTTTTGTATTTCTTACAAATGAAGTATCACGTGATATGATCCCTGTAACAGATGGATCAGGAGCGTTGGAAGTTGATTTTATAAATGGAGAGCTGTTATCAAAACATAAAATCAATATAGATTATAACAAACTGCTGGAAAAGCTTAAGGCACAAAAGAAAAAAATAAAGAACGAGGTGATAGATGGTTCTCTGATCCGTATTGAGGAACTGGTTGAAACGAAGATGAGAAAGGAGATTTTTGATTCAACTGAGTACAAAGAGGATCCAATAATCACCAAGGATATACATCACCTGGCAGAGAAGGCGATATCGACAAAAGAAGACTGGACCAAGGAATTTAAGGCCAATCCGAGACTTACGAACAGAAAAAAACTCTGGACACTTTATACGGTTCTGAGACCTTTTGACATGGAATTAAACAAGCTCCGGGACGCAGGTAATCTTTCCGATAAAGAGGAGAGACTATTACGGGATTATGATGAATTAAAGAAGTACGCCGGGCTTCTGAAGACTCAGAGTGGCTGGGCAGAGAACACTCTGCCGCAGGAGAAGGAAGGGGTAATAGCCCAGAGGCAGGAGATAGAGAATTATTTCAGTGATGCGTTAGGGCTTTACGGAACTGTAGAGGAGGATGAAGAGAGAGAGAATATTGATAAAAACATTACATTTAATTTGTATGCCGGCGGAAAAAGCAGAGAGAAAGCTCAGGGAGAGCTGGAAGTTGAAGACAAGGATGAATTAAATTATCCCCCTGATGTAATAGAAGCCGTAAAAAGAATCGACAAATGGATTGCTATAAATTCCACAGAAATAAAGGGAGATTCTAAGGGACATTTTGCCCATGAGCTTTTGGGGCACCCCTTTAGAGAAAGGCTCTTTATTTATTATGTGATTGAAAACAATAAATATGACGCTCCAACTGAGCTCGACGCTGCCTGCGCATTGAACGGGTATGTGCCCGACTACAAAAAATTCAAGAAAACAATAAATAAGTGGAAGATACATCTGATTGATTATACCGCCACGGGTTTAAAGCACAGCAAAAAAATTCGGGAGAGCGGATACCTTGATACCCTTGGATATAAGCATACCGACAAAATAGAGAAAGCGATGCGGACTCTGGATGATCAGAGATTTAATATGCAGGGCAAGCTTAAAGACCTTTCGGAAGAGATAAACACAGCGGTAAAAGAAGATCTTCCAAGATCGGTAAGAGTCAGGGAAGCATGCTATTTTTCACTGGTTTCGGAAATTGCAAAACAGAAAAAGCTACTAGGCGAAAAGCGCAGGGACAAAAAAGCGGTTTCACTTCAGGCAGATGCAGTGATGCGTGCCTTGAACAGGCTTATTTCTGCGGATGATGATGTGTCAAAGGATCAGGATTCGCTTAGGATTACAAAAGAAAAAATAGAAGAACTGAAATCAGAAAGAGAAAAAGCAGTCACACCAGAGTCTCACAAAGTGACCAAAGGCTTATATTATGCAAGTTATGTAGGGTATGGAGGTGCACTTATCGCTGATACTGTAGCTGGGGCAGTTAAAGGCATATCAGACATTGATCTGGAAAAAAGAATAAAGCTCGTGGAATATGGCATCAAGCCATGGCATTTGAGCGAGGGCGGAAATCAGGCTCTGTTTGCGTCAAGAGAAGTATTTAAGAGCGTGGCGGGGCTTTCGTCACTGCTCACGACATTGATTGTTATCAAAAACAATAATGTCTTTGACAGCAAAAAATCGTTCACCGAAAAAATAGTATCCGGAATGAATATACTCGAGAGATTAGGGTATACCGCAGATACTGTGTGTGATCTGGTGGGATATATTGCACCGACTGTTGCAGATACAGCAGAAAGCTTTGGTGGTTATGCTGTTGCCGGAGTACAGATAGTTACGGGCGGAGTTAAGGCTGCCATAGCGGTAGGACGCAAAGTTGAGGTACATATTGCTGAAAAAAGTTCTCTTAAATATGCAGATAAAAGACAGGAAGATACTAATGATCCCAACGCGATTTCTAATGATGAGCTTAGGGAGTCCATAAGCAATGTGGCAAAATTGCAGCAAAGGACCCTGACCGGAGAGGCAGTAACAGGATCAATTACATGTGCCAGGGGATGTCTGTCGGTAATAGGAATGACAGTACCTTATGCGGGATTAGCAACGGAGCCCATTGATAAAATACTTCTTGTCACGAAAACGATCTATTCATTCTGGAAAAGCAAAAACACACGCAATAAAACCATAGATGACTATATTCATCTTGATGACCTATACAAAAACTTCATGTATCAGTTTAATCTTCTGCCACCGGAGATACAGGACAGATATATTCCAAAGGATAAGAGGAGCAAGGGTAAAATACGTGATATGCTGAGAAAAGAGGCATTTAATAAAATGCACTACTCCACAAAAGAAGAATTCTTTATGGATGTTACCAGATATTACGCGAATGTACTGTATAAAGAAATATTCTTTACAGAGGATAACAAACCTATTTACAGAGAAAATAAGGAAGAACGGAAAAAGAGAAGGCCACTGAGATATCTTTTCCCGGGGCTGCGCTTTACATATCCTAAAAAAGCGGGAGATCGTCCAAAACCCTCGCCAGCGGATCTTGTAAAGACTCTGACAAGAGGAACGTAATATGCTGTACGAAGTAAGAATTACACAGGAAAATATAGATTCGTTCAGATACCTTATACCGCAGATGTATGAAGAAAACATTCTCAAGGGAAGGTTTTTTTCCACGGCGGTCTATGACGGCGAAATAGATAAACAGCGGTTGGTGGGTGTTGTAGTTTTTAAAGTCAGTTATCAGTGGCAGGAGATAATTTGGCTTGCGCTTACTTCGAGCTACAACCAACCTGTTTATGGAGCTGATATTCTCAGGATGCGTATTCAGGATGCAAAGATATTGGGAAATCTTCTTGGCACGTACTGCGAGTTTCCCGATGATGAGCTGTTTCTGACGGATTATTTTCTTGAGGCGGGCTTTGAGGTTGAAAAAACAACGGGTCATTCATATCAGCTGGCAGTATCTGATATCAATAAATATGAGCCGGATATCCTAAAAGAGGATGAGATCCACTGTTTTACATTTGAAAGTATCACTACAAGACAAAAGCAGCAGTTGGAGGAGGACATAAAATCTTCAAAGGTTCCTCTTCCTACAGAAATACCGATAGACTGGAGCAGGTACAATGACAGTATTTCCTGTTGTTATGAAAAAGACGGCAGGGTTGTTGCAGCATATTTTGCAGTCGATTACGATGAGAATATTGCTATAAACGGCATATATTCATCAAATAATGAGGCATCAGAGGCACTTATCCCGTATCTTATAGAGAGAATTCAGGAGAATGCCCGGGATGATGAGCTGGTAATTGTTCCAATCTTTTCAAAGATTACGGTAAACAGGTTTGGCAAGATCAGAATCGCAAAGCACACTGATCTGATCAGGGCAGTGTATCTCTTTGATAATTACCGGCGTATAGAGGTTAAAGACGGCTCAAAGAAGCTTCTGAAGGAAGCTGATGAGTACCGGCTCGGACTGTTTTCGGCACTGAAATCGAAGGCTGATCAGGTTACAGATCATGATAAAAGAGAGAGAATCAACTACGATGGCAGTGCCAGAGCGGGCGAGGCAATATACTCCGAATGCTGGGACATCATCGACAAAGCGGCAAGGGACAGAGGCCTCCCCATAAATCTCATCCTGCTGAGAGAGATAATAGAGGATGCGCATGAGATATATAAATCCGGTGAGATACCACTGGATAATCAGGGGCTTAAGTGTCTTTTGTATCCCGTATCATCGGTAAAGATAAGAGAAGATGCGGCTAAAGCACTGGCAGCATATATTGCTCAAAAAGATGATATTTTTGAAGAGGTCAAAATCGATGACAGCCTTTCCCTTGAAGAAAAGGCAAACATTATTGTTGACCAAAAAACCCAAAAAGCGGAAACAAAGCTATTGGCGTGCCTGTTAGGACAAAAAACAGATGATATTGAAAAGAGATTAAGGGAATATCGTCATCTTTATGTAGGCCGTCGCAGGATTGTCTGCGAGGAAATGGTAAAGCTTGCACTTGGTGAAAAGAAGCAGGAGAAAAAGGAAGGCAAAACATTAGAAGAAGAGAGAGCCAGATTAGATTCTCTGATAAATGAGATAAATCTTGATATCAAAACCCTGACAGGCTTACCGGAGTTTAAGGGAAAAGAATACGAAATACAATCACTATATGAAGAGAGATTGTCCACGTATAATTATTATGTTGACTGTATTGACAGATATCAGGATTTTCTGGAGCACAACACAGAGCTTGATCCGATGAGAGGGGCATACTTGCGGACAAGGCTGGGCATAGAGGATGTTCCGGTTCCCTCAAATGATATTCCTCTTGAAGATCAGAATGAATTTGACTTTGCGCCGTGGGAACTGGATGATGCCAATAATATATTGGCCTTTGAAAGGAAAATGACTGCTCCAGATCCGGGAATGACAACAGAAGAGCTGCGTGAGCAGATGATGAGAATTCTTGATGAAAACAGGAATCTGTTCACGATGGTAAATATTGTCAACCTATTTGATGATCTGCCGCAGCTTGTACGTGCTTTTGCTGTGGCAAAGGAATTCAGGAAAAGAGCCGGAGAAGAAGATCATAAACTTGCATGTGCCATGTACAACACACTGCTTTTGAGACAAAAAGCGGTGATCACAGCAGGAAAGCTTACAATTAAAAAATTGACTGAGATCCGGGGTGATTTCAGCATGAGTTCACTGGCGTATTGGATGTCCGGGGTATAAAAAATGAGAATTACTGAGATTACAGACAGAAACGAATCACATTTCGAAGCTGTCATCGGGGATCGGATAAAAAACAGGGACAGCAATGAAACCTACATAGGATTTGTGGATGACAATGATGCTGCGGCGGGAGCTGCAATCTTTCAGGCTGCCGGAGACTGTTTTTTGCTGTCTTATATCGGAGTAGAAGAGAAAAATAGAAGAAAAGGATATGGGAAATTCATTATTGACCGGACTGCGGAAGCGGTTAATAAAAATATTTTTTCGTTCATGGAGGCAGTTGTCTTTTCAAAAAAAGATGAGGATGATGAATTTAGCCTGTTCATGAAAAGCTGCGGATTTTCCAGGGAAAAGACAAACTGCACCAGACACCGGTATTTACTTGAGGATGTTTTTAAGGCAGAAGCTTTTTTGAAAAAGCCTTTGAAAAACGGCGGAATAATAAGAGGAATCAGAGCGGATGACAAAACGGCGAAGGCTATAGAAGAACTTGAGGATTCTTTTATCGGAAAAGAATATTACATTAACAGCAAAAGGCTTCTTTCTGAAAAAAACCGATATGGTGGGATATATATTCAGGAAGGAGAGGTTGTAGCTGCTGTCTGTGCTGTAAAATGCACCGACGGAGTGAGGCTTGAAAGCATCTATGCCAGACCTGACGGAATGAAGGCGCTGTACGCTCTTTTTGATTATACTGTTGCTGCGTTCAGATCCGAAAAAGAGAAAGCAGGATATCTGTTTATTGATACCTATAATGACAACACAAGAAGTCTTGAAGAAAAGATAATGCAACAAAAAAACATACCCCTGCAGGATGAATTATATGCATTCGTATATCGCAGGGAGATATAGGAGGAATCCTGGAATGACAGAAGCAAATGATGAAAAAAGAAGCATGGCTCTTGAAAGACTGTACAATGAGATTTCAACTGCCGGAGTGGCATCAAACCTTGTAAAGAGGGGAGATGAAGGGAATGATTTTGATATACTGGTATGCAAACATTCAGAACTAGGGGGAGATGAACCTGTTATGGGGCAGTATTTTTTCCCTGATTTTGATGGGCCGGATGAGGTATGTTACTTTACCGCCATGCTTACTGTAAAGACGAAGCTGACTCCGGATGAACGTTCGCTACTGATACCCAGGGCAGAAGAAGTAAACGAGCAGCTGGTCTGCGGTCATTTTGCAGTTTATCCCGAAATTGGACTGGTATATAAGATTACCGTTCCGCTTTCAGAGGAGCTGGATGATGATGACTTCTATGATCAGATAAACATTACTGCTGCACATGCTATGACGTTGACGGGTAGTTTTCGTGGAATGTTTGAATAATTACCAGTATTCATAGTTTAATATCTGTTGTGCACTTTTTCCGCAAAGCACATGATGTCTTTTACATATATCTTTGTGCCGTCATCAAGGATTGCAGTACCGCTCATCCTGCCAAATACCTGATGCTGGTCTGATACGATCACCTTGTAGTCCAGGCAGGCTGCCCTGTCAAGAACAGGCACAAAGTCCATTTCAAACCTTCCGTCTGAAGACGTGAATTTCCATGGATCCATGTAGGAGCTTTCCGGGATGTGGAACGTAATATCATCTAGTTTGTGTACCCTGCCGTTATAGAAAATGACATTTTCTGTAGCGGCTTTTGTATTCCCAAAGCCGTATCCTATGTTGAATCCGAACATATTACCGTCTATATCGGCGTTACCTGAGCCCCAGTGCCAGGTGTTATCGTAAGTCCATACGCCTCTTCCCCAGTCAAGGGTTCCAAAGTCTGTTTTTGGATCAAACTCATATCTTTTTCCGTTATATAACATATAGCCTGATGCACGCATGCAGTTAATCTTCTGGTTATAGTAAAAGGCATGCTTTTTATCCCATGGAGTGGCAATGACCATGGAGTCCATTTCTGGCTGTTCAAGATATATATCACAGTCAAAAGTATTTCCTGCATGAAAATTTTCAAAATGACAGGTGATATGTCTTTTACCATCCAGAACTTCAAATCGCATCTGAAGTCTCTTGTCTTCATAGGAAGTTATTCCACTGTCAGAAGATGAGGGAAGGTGGAGCTTGCCCATGGGGAATGCATTAAGGACTGTCTCTGTATGTTCCTTTGGGTTCTTTCCAAACTTCAGCAGGGATACGGACTGAAGACCTATGTATCCATCGTCAGAAATGGTAAAAGCTCCGGCAAATTTGTCTGACATTATAAGATAATAATCCCATTCTTTGATACGCCATTTAGGAGCTTTGATCATAGTGCGGTCGTAGGTTTGTAAAAGGCTTCTTGACCAGCCGGGCTCGGAAAGTTCACCTCTGTTATCAAGGAGTAAATGGGGAGTGGTTACTTCGTGATTTCTTGACATGTCAGCCTCCTGTTAAAGTCTTATTTCTAAAATAATACTACCACTGTTTTGAGGTGTGGTGAATGGATATGATAGAATGAGTAGTAGCAGTTAATGAGGATATGCTCGACTGGGAGAAAACATAATGTATAGTGAAAATGATATAAAGAACATTGTGGAGAGACAAAGAGATTTTTTCCATGAAGGTAAGACGCTTGATGTTGATTGGAGACTCCGGCAGCTTTATAGGTTAAAAAAAGCCGTTCTTGATAACAGACAGGAGCTTGAGAGCGCGCTATATGAAGATCTTGGAAGAGCACCTTTGGAGGCATATTTCTGTGATATAGGCAGTCTCGTCCTTGAGATTAATGAAACAATGAAGGGTCTTAAGAAATGGGCAAAGCCAGAGACTCATTTCAGCGGTCTTCACTGTTTTCCGAGCATTATGACAAAAGTATATAAAATGCCTTATGGGGTTACCCTGATAATAAGCCCTTTCAATTTTCCCATCCTGTTGTCGCTAGGGGTTCTTGCTGCAGCAATCGCAGGCGGTAATACGGCAATAATAAAGGCAAGCTCGAAATCTGAAAATTGCACAAGGGTAATGAGGAAGATTGTATCAGAAATATATCCCGAAAAATATATTACAGTGATAGATGGAGGGCATGATGTGGCTGACATGTGTCTTTCTCAAAGGTTCGACAAGATCTTTTATACAGGATCTCCAAAAGTTGGTGTGCATGTACTTGAGCAGGCGGCGAAGAATCTCACATCAACGGCGCTGGAACTTGGCGGAGAAACCGGTAACTGGTGCATAATCAGAAAGGATGCAGACCTTAAAGATGCAACCAGGAAGATTGCGTTTTTTAAAGCACTTAACAGCGGGCAGATATGCATCAATATAAACCAGATTGCTGTGGCTGGGGATATTGCTGAGGAGTTCATTAAAGAGCTTAAGAGCGCCTTTAAGGCTCAGTTGGGAGATGATCCTGTAAATAACCCGGAGTACCCACATCTTATTAACAGGGCAGCTTATGATAAGTGCAAAGATACTGCAGAAATATATAGCGACAGGATAATATATGGCGGTGTGGGCGATGAAAAGACATTAAGATATGCCCCGACGATAATATATCCAGTAGGCATCGATGAAGACATAGTAAAAAGAGAGCTGTTTTGCCCATTGCTCCCTATAGTACCATATAAGGATACGGAAATAGAGGAGCTTTTAGAGTGTATTTCCAAAAGAGAAAAAGGTCTTTCGTTATATATATTTACGAAAGATATTAAATGGGCAGAAAAGGCTATGCAGCGCATGCAGTTTGGCGGAGGCTGTATTAATGAAGTGTGCCTTCATATGATGGTAAAGGGGGTTCCGTTCAACGGGGTAGGTCACTCCGGGATGGGAGCATATCATGGGGAGTGGGGATTTAAAGAGTTTACGCATCCACAGACCGTACTTATCGGATCGACGAAGTATAACCTTCCCATGCGAGAGCATCCTTATAACAGGAAATGGAAGAGTGTACTGATCAACCTGTTCGAAAGATAAGCGGCATAGCCGTCATTGAGAATACCACTTCTATTGGAGTGGTATTTTTATTGCGGATGATAAAAGAAGGAGGGTATAATCTTAATAGATTGGGGGTATCGCTATGTTACATATCATTATTCTAGGTAAAAACTATTTTCCAACAAAACTAAATACAATAAAGTCCAGTGATAAAGTGATCATACTGGCTTCTCCTGATGGTGCAATTCCGGTTTCAGCTTATAAAGACGAAACACTTAAGAACATGGAAGTAAAGCTGCTTCCGGAGATAAAAGACGTAACTACGCAGAATGGGAAAGAGGCATTGAGGATTGCCCAGGCTATGTTAATCGGTCAGCTTACTGCTGATACAAAAGACTATCAGATATATACAGAAGACAACGCTCTTTTGAAGGCGCTTGCCCCATTTATGGGCACCAATAAGAGTACGGTAAAGAAAACAGCTGCATCTAAACCTGTAAAAGCAGAGATAAAACCAGCAGAAGATAAGAAAGAAGAAAAGCTTCCTGAGCCAAAGAAAGAGAAAAAGGCTTCTAAAGTTACCAAGGCCGAGGTAAAGACCAAACCAGCAAAGCTCCCTACTCAGGCGGAGGTAAGAAGAGTTCTTGGAGCGACAAACAGCGGCTATTCAAAGGCTATAATGGAAGTGATCAAGAAATCCAACCAGATCACTTTTGAGATGGACCTCAGGATGAAGCTTGTCGAAGCCGGAATGGAAGCCTCTCAATGCAAAGATCTTGCAAAGACACTTAATGACGAATTTGGAAAGATGCTTCCGCTATCAATGAAATAAGAAACACTTAGGAGGAAAAAACATGATCAAGATTTATGGAATGCCAACCTGTCCGTACTGTGATTATATTCATGAGCAGATTCAGGGACGAGAAAGTGAATTTGAGTATATAAATATTGGCGAAAACATCAGAAATATGAGCGCATTTACAAGACTCCGCGACTCAAATCCAGCTTTTGACCACAGCAAAGAAATAGGGGATGTTGGAATACCAGCTTTTGTTCTGGAAGATGGAAGTATAACCCTTGATCCGGCAAAAGTTGGCTTGATCGAGTATGGTACACCCGGAGCATGTTCTATTGCAGATCATAATAGCGGAAAGAAAGGATGTTGATCAGACAATGATCCGTAAAGCAGTTGAATCCGATCTTGATGCTGTGGAAATAATATATAATGAGCTACATGATGCAGAAGAACACGGAGAGATATCAGTAGGCTGGCTACGAACAATTTATCCGACAAGAAAAACAGCAGAGGTTTCCTTGAAAAGAGGAGACCTTTTTGTGTTGGAAGAAGGACTTGTTCTCGGGGCCGCGATAATCAATCAGGTCCAGGTAGACTCCTATGCAAAAGGAGCATGGGAATATGAGGCCAAAGATAAAGAGGTCTGCGTGCTCCATACGCTTGTTATTTCTCCCAAAGCAGGAGGAAAAGGTTATGGAAAGCGGTTCGTGAAATTCTATGAGGATTATGCTTTAGAACTTGGATGTCATGAACTGAGACTCGATACAAACGAGCGAAACAAAAGAGCAAGAGAAATGTACAGGAAACTCGGATATAAGGAAATTGGTATAGTGCCGACAGTTTTTAACGGGATTCCAGATGTAAACCTTGTGCTATTGGAAAAGAGAATAGAATGAATGATAAGGAAGGATGAGAAATAAGGATTTTGCCTGTCTGTGCAAATAAAGAAAGGCATGACAGTAAGGGAAAAATATATAGTCCACGACTATCAGGTCTTATGGGAATAATACTAGAGAAAGTAACGAAAGATGATATTGAACTTGTCTGGAAGATGTCATGAAAGAATACAGAAACATGGGTTTAGCGCAACAGGCAATTAAGGAATTAGAGAGAATATATGGTCCTGACAATTGGAGTCTTGATACTATATTGCAGGAAAAAGGGAATTGTCATCTTTACGAAAAGATGGGATATCAAAGAACTGGTAATCCCGAAAAGATAAATGAGCAGATGGATATTGTTTTTTACGAAAAGAACTAATTGAATACTTACTATACAAAATATGCAATGTGAATAATGCATCAAGCCTTAAAATCAGAGTATTTCAAAGATTTTAAGGTTTTTTTAAGTTGGAATGACTATAATCATGAAAAATAATTCTTTGACAGGAAGAATGACAAGGAGTGAATGGATGGATATTTATGGGATTCACAGGCCGATGATGGAAGAAATAATGGAGAGAATGGTCCAGGCTATAGAATCTGATTGTAGGGATAGAGCAGGTAGTAAACTCTTTGAACATATTTCATGCCGGATCAAAAGTGATGCCAGCACACGTGAGAAGCTTAGCAGACTCGGAGTTCCGGATGATGAACAGAATGCACTTAATAGTATTACTGACTCTATCGGAATCCGGATTGTATGTCTTTTTATTGATGATGTATATGAATGCGTAAAGATTATCAGGAAACTTCCCGGCTGCTCAGTAGTTCAGGAGAAGAATTATATACAAAACGAAAAATCCAATGGCTATCGGAGCTATCATATGATCATGGATGCAGTAAATGAAAAGCATGGTACGGATAGTAAACTGCATCAGTCTTACTTTGTTGAAGTACAGTTGCGTACGATTGCCATGGATACATGGGCAGCGCTTGAACATGAAATGAAATATAAGAAGGATATTAAAAATCCTGACCTGATAGCAGGAGAACTCAAACGATGTGCCAATGATCTGGCTGCATGTGATGTTTCCATGCAGACGATACGACAGATAATAAAGGGAGCATGACAGGAGGTCAGGCATATGAAAATACTATTTGCTGAGGATGAGACAGATCTGAGAGATGCTGTTTCAACATATCTGAGTATGCAGGGACATCATGTTGTTGCTGTTGAAAATGGCAATCAGGCAGTTGAAAAGACCAGACAGGATGCATTTGATGTAATTCTGTTGGATGTGATGATGCCGGAAATGGATGGATTTACTGCAATTAAAGAGATAAGAAAAGACGGAAATGCTGTTCCGGCAATTTTCCTTACGGCAAAATCAAGGCTTGCAGATAAGATAGAGGGGCTGGATCTGGGAGCAGACGATTATCTGACAAAACCCTTTGCGATGGAGGAACTTAATGCCAGACTGCGGGCGCTGCATAGAAGGCAAAGAGATTACAAAGTAAAAAAGATAACATTTGGAAACGTAGAACTTGATATCGAACAGAGCCAGCTTCGGGCTATAAATACAATAAGCATATCGTATAGAGAAATCTGTTTGTTTGAATTTCTTATTGGCAGGGCAGGGGAATATGTAAGAGAGCAGGAATTGGCGCGGGAAGTGTGGAGTGATGAGAACTCCGACTCTGATGTAATATGGCTGTATGTGTCTTTCCTCAGAGAAAAGCTGAGGTACATACAGGCCAGTGTTATTATTGATGGCGATTGGGGCGGCCCTTTTGCTCTGATGGAGATCTGACATGATTAAGAAGCTTAGGCTGAGATTTTTAGGGGTATCAACGCTTATACTTGCACTTGTGATCAGTGTAGTGATGGGAATAGTTTATTGGATAACATCAGGAATAATCATGTCACAGACCCAAATACTTATGGAAGCAATACTTGATAATGATGGAGATCTGCCACAGCAATGGGAATATGATACAATACGCGGCTCATTTCTTGCACTAAATGAAGAGTCCATCTATGAGCTTCGTTATTTCACCGCACTGATAAATGATGAGGATGTTCAGATTACGCACATAAACAGTGGCATAAAGGAAGATGTTGCAGAGGAGATAGCCGAAGAACTATCCAACAAGAAGAATGACTATGGAAGCGTGGCTATTAAAGGTGGAAGAAGATTAAACTATATGAAAAAAACCATGGATGATGGCAGTGTAATGATAGTCATTTTGGATAGTACAAGCAGATATAGCCTGATAAAAGTCATAATGCTGTACATGTCTGCGTTATGGCTTGTTGTATTATTACTCTATATCCTTGTCATGGTGAATTATTCAAAAAAACTTGTAAAACCATTCGAAGAAAATGATGAGAGGCAGAAACGGTTTATTACAAATGCCAGTCATGAACTGAAAACACCGCTGGCTGTCATTTCTGCAAATACAGAGCTGCTTGAGCTGATGAACGGTAAGAATAAGTGGACGGAGAGCACAAAAAAACATGTTGGGAAGCTTCAGGAACTTATTGAGGATCTTGTTGTGCTGACTAGGCTGGAAGAAATGAAGGATATTGATATGGAGGACATTGATATTTCAGTTCTTGTTACTGAAACAGTTGAGTCTTTTAGGGAGATTATTCAGACTTCAGGGAAAAGGCTTGAAACTAGAATAGAACCCGGACTTAAAGTGAAAACCGAAAAGCGGAGTTTTCAACAACTGGTATCAATCCTGGCAGAAAACGCAGTAAAGTATTGTGATGAAGGTGGGAATATATGTACCGAGCTGACTTCAGATAACAAAGGAAAACATGTGAAACTTTGCATAAAAAACACTTATGAATCAGGAAAGGACATGGATTATTCCTGCTTTTTTGAACGTTTTTACAGGGCGGATATGTCACACAATTCGGAAATTCCAGGATTTGGAATCGGGTTATCAATGGGGCGTGAAATTGCTGAAAGACTGGGAGGGAAATTAGAAGCCGGTTATGAAGATGATATAATTTCCTTTACGGTGATATTATAATAGATAGTGACGTAAACCAATGGAGAAGCAGATATGCGTATTCTTATAGTTGAAGATGAAAAAGAGATAGCTGACGGTATTACAGGGATACTGAAGATGGAAGGCTTTAATTCCGATGCAGTCTATGATGGCGATGAAGGTCTTGATTATATTCTTACCGGAGCTTATGACCTTGTCCTTTTGGATGTGATGCTTCCGGGGCTTGATGGTTTTGAGATAGTCAAAAGAGCCAGAGCTGAAGGGATAGATATCCCGGTGATCATGCTGACAGCAAAGTCTCAGGTGTCAGATAAGATACAGGGGCTTGATCTTGGTGCGGATGATTATCTTACTAAACCCTTTGATGCAGGTGAACTTCTTGCCAGGATAAGGGCCCGGGTCAGGAAGACTGCGGATATCAAGGGGAACACATTAAGCGCCTTTGATATTGTGCTGGATTTTTCTGATTATCAGCTGAAGAAGGGAGAAAAGGCCATTAAGCTCTCCAAGACAGAATTCCAGATGCTGGAATGTCTTATGATAAACAAGGGACAGATTCTTCCAAAAGATACGATTATCAGTAAGGTATGGGGGTTTGATGAGTCCGGAGATTACAATAGTCTTGAGGTATATATTTCTTTTCTCAGGAAGAAACTTAAGTTTGTCGGAGCAGAAGCATGTATTATGACACAGAAAGGTGTCGGATACTATCTTGGAGGCGGAGACGAATAATCAATGGTAGCAGATTTACGCAGAAAATTTGTAATGGTTACGACAACACTTATGTTGGTGACCTTTGGCACTTTTCTGGTAGTAAACTACATTTATAACAACTACTGGAACAAGATAGAAACTGCTGATATGCTGGATCTCATTGCAGACAGCGGATATTTCCTGTATCCGGAGGAAACCGGTGTTGAGCAGACAATAAAGAGTATGACGGAAGGTGCCAGTCCGATAGCAGGAGTGATATTTGACAGCGATGGGGAGATTATTACCAGCAGGGTTATCGGTGGTAAAGAAGAGCTGGTCGTCCCGGATTATATCTTCGAAAAGATACTGGCGCAGGAAGGATTTGATTATCAGATAGACCGTTATCTCTTTTCCAGAAGGAACCTGGAGGATGGAAGTACCCTCATAGTCATCATGGATACCTCTATTGATGACAATCTGGGGAAAAAGGTGATCGCCACGACTATATTTATTGTCGCCGGTATCATCATCCTTGTCCTGATAACCTTTTATCTGTCTAAATATGTTACTGAGCCGGCACAGAAAGCCCTTTTACGGGAAAAGAGATTTATCTCCGATGCCAGTCATGAATTAAAGACACCTCTTGGTGCCATCAGTATAAACGCTCAGGCCCTTAGGGCATCTGAGCCGGACAACTTATACACCAAAAATATAATCACGGAATCTGACAGGATGGGAAGGCTGATAGAAAGACTTCTGACACTTTCAAAGCTTGATGAGGGAGAAGCCTCTCCGAAAGAGCGAATATCTTTATCGGATCTTGCAACAGAGATGGCGCTTACTTATGAAAGTGTAGCCTTCGAAAAGGAAATCAACTATAAATGTGATATCAGTGATAATGTCGGCATCATTGGAAACGCTGATGAAATAAGACAGCTACTTACTATTCTCATCGATAATGCTATTAAAAACACAAATGAAAAGGGTAGTATAGAACTATGCTGCATAAGCGAAAACGGCCAAGCCAGGGTGGAAGTAAAGAATACCGGGGCTGGGATAAAGCCTGAAGATCTTCCACATGTTTTTGAACGTTTTTATACTTCAGATACTTCCCGAAGCAATAAGAGCTTTGGTCTTGGACTTGCTATAGCTAAGGCAATAGCTGAGGGACATAATGGAGATCTGGCGGTAAACAGTATTCCTGATGAGGTTACTGTGTTTACTGCTATATTTAAAACAGCATAGACGATTATGTATGAAATAGAGACAGAGGGATGGTTCTTTTGACTTGCTAAGATTAAGTTAAAAGAACCGTCCCTCTGTCTCTTTGATGTTTTTTTTTCCATTTTTTCAAGGTTATTTTAAGACTGAGGATTTATCCTTCTATTCATGGAGGCGAGAGCAAGGATTTGAATAAGGAAATAAGCAAAAAGATAAATACATATTGCATCATCGGTATGATCCTGGTG
>JAEEGL016460097.1_pt1 | contig 17923 bp, 9 predicted proteins | sample 9134231 | NCBI WGS metagenome assembly JAEEGL01 (sample SAMN16246548, study PRJNA631951) | gut metagenome | biome: gut microbiome; feature: rumen; material: fiber-attached | host: Bos | place: Iran: Karaj | collected 2018-10 | reverse complement strand
GTTGATTGGCATCATTGTGCTGATACCAATCGGGCTCTGTTCCAGACAGATTAGCTGGATTCCAGAAGAGACAGGTGATGCGCTCTGGGCGATGATGGTCTTTTGCATTTGGCGCATTATATTGGTCAAGCAGGAACTGCGACTGATCGCCATTGTCAGCCTGACCCATTCTTTTCTTGTGGAATTCTCGCAGCTGATTCGCTGGCCTTGGCTGGTGTCATTCCGAAACACCTTCATCGGTCACATGATGCTTGGACAGGGATTCCTGTGGACAGACCTTCTGGCTTATGTCATTGGCATTGCCATCATCTATTGGGTGTTCAAAGGATTAAAGAGATTCTCTTTCAAAGTGGATCTGAGAACCGTCACTTGATCCTGACAAAGTGGATCTGAGAACCGTCACTTGATCCTCGCTCCCCTGTTCTCTTTTTCTGTACTGACCTGACATAACGATTCGTTCACCCAGCTTGTCTTCTTCATCCACATGGTCATGGAGGCACTCTCCCAATTAGGATGGTGCCCTTATCCACATAGCCATGCAAGCAGTGTCGCGAATCGCGACGGTGCCCTGAATCAGGGCGTCCTTCGAATCGATGAATCCCTTTTCAGGGAGTCATCTTCTTACATGTTCTATCTTTATCATATCACCTCCTATTTCTGCAATGTTAATGTAAAGTTGGCACATGACAAATGAAAAGAGAAGTTTTATCATCCTCTTCACATCAAACGATTGAATGCTGAATATTATTCAAGGCATTTGTCAGCTCTGTGGCAGCCAGTACAATAACCACCATTCCAAATCTTAGAGAAAAGGGCTTTTACTGATGAAACCACTTTCAAATCTTCAGTCATGATACCTGCCTCGAAGTTGCCAGGAGTATAAATACCTTGTCCGAGACCAGCTGGCGTCACGTTGGCCGATCCAACGTATGCTAACTTGTCATCTATAATTACGATTTTAGCATGATTTCTTTCGCAAAACTTATATTCGAACAGACTTGGGTTCATCTGCCGATAATACTCTTTCCATTCTTCCGTGAAATATGATGAAGGCTTGGAACAGATTATTTGAATGGAAACTCCCTGTACGGCCTTGGCCATAAGGTATTTGACGAATGGAGTTCCATCTTTGTAATCTTTTCCTTGTTTATCAGTTGGCTTCAGGTTGAAACGCTTGAAATTCGCAGTCATGATCCTGATGGAAGATTTAGCTGTACATATGCGTTGTATGACTTCTTGATAATGGCTCTCGTTTACAATGATGTGCGTTTCATTGGAAGATGGAGGCATTATTGTTGCAACAGGTTTATCAACCACCTCTGTAAGATTGTTTATTTGGACGCCAAAATATTTCTCTACAGCGTCCACGTTCAATCGCCAACGCCCTCTGCGACTTTTATGACAGGGAAGCACACCTGTTTGAGCGAGATTCAAAATCTCGTTATATGGGCGTCCTGTCAGTTTTACCACATCTATCGTGTTGATGTATTTCTTAATAGCCATAGTCCAATGTGTTAATAATCATCCTCCTCATTATCAGGCCCATCGTTATTGTCTGACCAATGATTGTCATACGAATCACGTTCATTTTCTCGTTCTTCTTCAGCATCCAATTCGGACATCAAGAGACACATAAAAGGATCAAAACTCATAGTCTATTCCTCGATCTTGATTTCGTCTTCTGCAGCCTTGCCCAATGTTCTTTCACCTATCGGATACTGATAGGCAGTCTGAGGTGATATGTTTTTTCTCAATTCTTTCTTCAGCTCCTCAACTGTATAGGGTGGGTCTTTTCTGTGCATCATATAGTGGCAGTTGGGGCAGACTGGTACGAGATCTTTGTCCACATCCAATTTGTACTCCTTGCCGATGCTGGAAATTGGCACAAGATGGTGTACGTGAATAAAATTTTCACCTATTTCCCCATAGGTGACTTTGAAGTCGAAACCACACACCAAGCATCGATAGCCTTTTTTCTTTACACATTCTTTGCGAGCCCTCTGATTGCGTTCATATTTGTTGGCCATCACTTTGACCAATGCACCTTCATACAATTTGTCATCGTCTTCTGGATAGTCCACATCATAGACATCATTGTTTACAGTTTCATTGGGATTCAACAGAAATTCCAAGACTTCTTCTTTCTTACATTCCATAACGCCTTGGATATTCCCCTGCAATCCATGCTCATGCAGATGGTGTAATGAAAGGATACCATCCGTGTATTCTTCTTGTAGTTTGAATCTTACATGACGATATATGTCCAGTCCACTATAATAGGTCGTTTTGTCTGTCCAAAATCGTTCTTGCTCAAAAGCCTCATCTTCAGTAAGCCCAACTTTTACGACTTGCATTTTATACCGGATGCAGTATTCTGGCTTTACCTTATATATAAACACCATATCACCTATGGAGAAGTTGTTTGACATTCTCCAGTCCACCAATCCGTCTTGTGCCTTGATCGCATCGCCAATACGAAAAATGTGGTCGTTGCTTGGGACTATCCAGTATTTCATACGCTTTACATCTCAAGGACTTTCGTACTTTCCTCTCCAAATTGAGAAACCACACGTACTGCGATTTTCTTTCCTTTTTCGTAAGGGATAGGCTCGCTCTTGAAATCGTAGAGGGTGTCCCATATATCTTCGTTGAATTCCAGACGAAGTGTACGTTCTGCCTTTTTCTTAGCGAGGTCTTTAGCTACTGTGTCAAGCCCCTTTCGCCAAGCAGAGAAGTCTTTCTTGTCGCCACCACAGAAGTGGATGCTGCGCACTTTGAAAAGGCCACCTGTATAGTTGTCATCCATCTCCCAATAGGCGATGTCATTCACATTGCGGGCTTTCACTTCATCTTGGATAGGGTCGTACATGTCCATTCCGTTGATTTCTACATGACAGGTGCCATCGCCATCATTCACAAGACTGACATCAGGCTCACCTATGATGATAAACGAGCCAGCCTTCTTGTCTTTCTTCAGTAATCCGTCTTGCAAGAGGTCATCGCTCATGCGAACTTTCGACACTTGGAATGTACCAAAGTTATAGTCTTTGTTCTCTCCACTCTCAATGCTGTCCTCAAAGGAGAAACCAAGAATCACCAGCCAGTTCGATTCGTTCAGATGCTGTCGGAAAGCAAGTATGGCGCTATTCACTGCTTTCTTGCTGACAGTTCCAAACTTGGGGCCAATCATGAAATAAACACAATGTTCTGTGCCATCTTCCATCTTGTAATAACCTTTGGCATTCAGATAAGGCCTATCCAAATGCTCCATCGAGCGCATTACGGCTTGTTGTTGTTTCACACCATTGCGAATACCATTAGCCATCAGGTTGTTGAAGATACGCTCCGTAAAGGCGGCATATTCGTCGTAGTCATTCTGCTTGTCATTTAAGCTTTCTGGCGAACTGACATCAAGGCTCTGCAAAGTTTCAACTGTGAATGGCCCACTCACACGAATACGCTTCTTATCCTCCTCTGGCTGATCGTAGAGCGTTTCCTCATCGAAAGGCAAATCATTGGCAAGTGCCTTCAATGTGATATGAGGCACCTTCTTATAGACAAAGCCCCTGCGGATATTTGGATTCTCGCTCTCGTCGTAAGTCTTGTAATATGGGAACAAAGCAGTCGTCAGTCGTTTCTTAGCAATATTCAAAGCAATACGACTAGTATCAATTGTTATCCATCTGCGTCCCCATTGTTCAGCAACGTATGCAGTAGTGCCGCTTCCACAGGTCGGATCAAGGACGAGGTCACCAGGATCTGTAGCCATTAATATGCATCTTTGGATTATTTTGTTACCTGTTTGTACAACATATAATTTATCACCTCCAAATTGATTTTGTCCTACTGTGTCAGTCCAAAGACAGGAAATTGGCATATAGGGGAAATCCTCAAAATATCTGATATAACCTAAACCACCTTTCGAAGAAACATCAATTCTTCGTTTGTTTAGTAAACTATTTATTCCTGCTCGCGAAGTTTTCCAACTACCACTACTAATTGTATAGCTCTTCCCTTCATACTCAATAGGAAATCTTGCATTATCGCCACCCGATTGGGATGTTAAATTATCCAATCCGTAAACCTTAGATCCTTCAGGACGTTTATCGTAACTGAAAAGAGTCCCATTCATTTTTTCCCATTCAGATATAGACATTCTACTTCCATCAACAAGTTCGATTTTTTTATATGCTGTAGCGCCTTCACCTCCAAATTCTTTCTTAGTAAACAATTTGCGATACTTATACTTCTGTCTATCTTTGGCATACCATACGACATAATCGGCCACAGAGGCTGGAGCAGTAAGTTCTCCAGGACTTCCTGCTCCTGTTGTTTTTTGACAAATGAGCTGACAGACCAAATTCTCACTACCAAAGACATCATCCATTAGACTACGAACAAGATGTACATTCTCGTCAGATATCTGGACGAAACAAGAACCTGTTTCCGATAAAAGTTCTCTTGCAATAATCAATCTGTCCCTGAGGTATGTCAAATAACTATGAATTCCGTACTCCCACGTGTCACGATAGGCTTTTATCATCTCTGGTTCTCCAGATACGCCATCATCACTCTCTTTGACATTCGTACTATTGATACGCATTTGCCAATTACCACCATACTTAATACCATAAGGAGGGTCAAAGTAAATGCATTGTACTTGCCCTTTCATACCTTCACGATTCAGCAGAGAGTTCATCACCAACAAACTATCACCCTGAATAAGACGGTTTTGCCAATCGTCACTATGCTTGTAATAGCCTGCCAAACGCTCTAATTCGTCTTCTTCAGTCTCTTCATTGTCACCAAACAAATCAAGTTGTAATTTAGCACTCCCGCTTTTATGTTCATGCAGCTCATAGAGATTATCGATGATGGCTTCTGGACGCACATCTTCATGCTTGTACAGGCTGCGAATGTCTGTACGCAATTGCGGCATATAGTTAGGATTCTCTTCATCATCGTTCTTGTACTTGCCTAACCAGTAGAGTTCAGGGTCTCGTCCACGTTGAAACTCATGACGAAACACCTGATATTCACTCTGTTCAGGCTGTCCACTAATTGCCATCTGTTCCTCTCCCTGATGGGCACTATCAGGAATGGATACACGTTTATCGTCGTGCTTGATGCTCGAAACGGGTCTTTTCTTATTGTAACTCATGATTATTTGATTTTTTCGTTAATAAGGTTTTCCAATTGGTCAATATCTCTCACTTCCAACAGCTGCCATTCTCCGTAGGTTCTCAGGTTGTTGGCAGCAGGGAGCCAGTAGTCACGCAGATAGTGGCGTTTATCTTCCTTGTGTCCTGAGTTGTCACCATCAAAATCTTGACATTCCACAATTAGGTTCACTTCTGTCTCGTCAGGCTTTTTCACCTTGACGATAAAGTCTGGTCGATAGTCCTTATTCTCATCGCCGATGGTGTAAGGCACACGGAAGTCCAAATAGGTGTTTCTGACGTATGCCACCACACACTCCATTTTGTCCAACGTCTGAGCCGCTATTTCTTGCCACGAATAAGGCTCTGCCACCACAAAGTTCACATGACTGCGTTGTGTGGGATAGACAGGACGATTGGTGGGTCGGAACACATAACGTGTGCTTCCTTCTGGGTTGTAGTAGTTCAGCACAGCAGAAATCATTTCCTTGTCAGCATTGGCTTGGTGAATGCCCTCGTTGATACTGCTTAAAACAGCTTTGTAGTTCCACAACATCACTAAACGTTTCTGCTCTGGGCTTCCATCGCCACCCACAATTTCCAATTGCTCGTTGTACCAAGTTTCTACAATCTTCTTTATCTCAGGGAATTTCTGGAATTGCTGCCCATGTTCGTTGCTGGTATAGTATTCGCGTATCATCAAATGCGCAAAGTAATAAACCACCTGACTATCGCGCAATTCCATATAGTCAGTCTTCATCATCTGCTGATTGCCATTCACTACAGTTTGTAGAACAGTCTCAGTTGGAATCCTGTTGAAGTCGAGCACAAACTTAGGCACATTCGTGAAGTCTGCAGTCAGCGTTCCCTCCACATTGTCTGAACGATAGCCTGTGATGTTGGGAAAACGAATCTCCAAGGCTTGTCGTTCTGGCAAGGCACGAATGATGTTCTTGGGCTTGACTGGCTTGCCCACTACCGTTTTTCCACCTTTGAATGTATTGAACGGCACACCAATGATGCGAGCATATTCAGGTGGAAACTTGTAGGTGATGTTTTCTGGTTTGTAGCGATGCAAGTTCTTGCGGTCAATCTCTTTTCCTAATGGATCATAAGGAATCAAGTCATAACTCTGACGGCGAAGGGCTCGACCTACTACCTGTTCACAAAGCAGTTGACTACCAAAGGCACGAATGCCACATACATGGGTCACCGTGTTGGCATCCCAACCTTCTGTAAGCATCGACACACTGACCACACATTTGATGTCACCACCCAACTTGCCAGGTTTGCCAACAGTATTGACCACCTCGCGCAAAATGTCTGCATCCGTTATCTTGTCTGCAGAACCTGCTCCATGCTGGTTGGCATATTCGTGTTTGAATTCTTCAATCTCCTTGGCATAAACTTTCTTGAAATCCTCGTCAATAGTGACACCTGCATCATCAATGGCAGAAGAGTCAATCAACAATGTGGGGAACTTGCTCTTGGGCATTCCCATCCCATCGTAATTGGAGAAGACTTCGAAGCGTCCACTACGATAACGAGGCTCTCCATCTTCATTCACCCCATCCTGATAACCTGCAATGTCACGATACACCTCATGAGATACAGCAGTATTGTTGCATACTACAATCAGTACAGGTGGAGAAGTGAGCAAGGTACCCATTGCCTCATAACTCTGGCGCAAACCTCTGCTATAATCCTCGTAGTCGCTGACAAATTGCTCCAAAGCCGTATTGAGCAAGGTTGGCAGATTAGGAGGTTGTACAGCCATTGCACTACGATCCACATTATCCTCTTTATCCTTTTTCTTCTGCCCACGAATACCTTTCTTGGGCAGTTTGTCCTTGATGTATTGATAGATGTTGCGTAGTTTCGGCTCATCCAAATCTGTAGTGTTGTCATAAGCCGGAAGATATGGGATTTTTACAAGACCACTTTCAATCGCATCTACCAAGCCAAAGTCACTCACCACCCAAGGGAATAAGGAATATTCAGGATAGCCAGAGCCTTTCAGATAGTAGGGAGTAGCAGAAAGGTCATACACGTGTTGCAACTTGTAGCCAAGCAGTTTCATCTGACGCAATCCCTCATACCACACCATAGCGGCTTCGTTCTCATTCTTCAAGTCATCCTTCTCTTCTGCTGTCAGCGTTTTATCTGCATTTGATTTAGGAAGATAGCAATGATGGGCTTCGTCGTTGATGACCACAACACGTTTGCCCTTCACTCCTTTCTCCAAGATGCGACTCAGCAACACACTATAGTCTTCTGTCTCTTTCTGCTGCACCAGTTTACCATCCAACCATTTCTGTTTACCATCCAACGGAGAAGCATGTTTGCCGGAGAATACACGAGGAAGGAACTGTTGATAGTTGACAATCGTAATGGAAGAATTAAGACCACCCAACTCCTTTTCGAATTGTTGTGGAATCAAACCACGTTGATGATAGTAGTCTGTCCTCTCGAAGTTATTGCTTCGCTGGCTATGGTCGAGTTGCAACACGCCCAAACGGTCACGAATCGTGATACCAGGAGCACACAGCAAGAAATGGTCTGCATAATGTGTGTCCATCGGGTTGGCACGCTTGTTCAGGTAATTGTAGAGAATCAGCATCGCCATCACGACAGTCTTTCCAGTACCTGTCGCCATCTTGAAAGCAGTTCGAGGCAGCACATTAGCATCTTCCAAAGAAACCGTATGCCGACGCTCTGAAAGTTGATTGAGCATGTAATTGCCCACATTTGGGTCACGTTCTGCAATCTCATTTAACCAAACGGCCGTCTCTACTGCCTCGCGTTGGCAGAAAAACAATCGAAGATTTGGCCTTCGTTCCTTGTTGTTGAACCAGAAATTAAGCAATTCTCTTGTGATGCGTGAAGCTTTGGGATAGCCAGCCTCACGCCAAACCTTTACCTCCTTTCGGATGCCATTGATGAATTCCGCATTAGGTTCAACAGCCTCAAAGTCCTCAGCAGAAAACATGTTCCGTTGACGTTTCTTGGGTACAATACTGATGTCGTAACCAAAGGGACGACGCCCATTGATCACTTTCTCATAGTCAATATTTCCATCGGCATCGGTGTCGTAATAGTACTTAGGTTCCTCGTACGGATTATTCAGTACGGGATTGTCATTGGATGCTTGCATAAGCGTTATTTGTTTATGCGCTGCTCTCTAAAAAACAAAAATCTGACCCTTATACACAAGAAACGTGGACGAAACTCATCCACATTCCAGGTGTTTGGTCAGACCCTCAGAGAAACAAGTAACGCCCACGCATAGCGTGAACGTCTGCATGTTAACTCTGACTTCTTCTGCGACCAAACTTCGGAATGTCTAATAAACAGCAAACGCTATAATAATCATATGTCACACCAGCACCTCCGCTGAGGCATACACCAGTGATTAGTTGCAAAGGTAGTGCAAATTTGGTAATGAGCAAAACAAATTCTCTCTTTTTTCAATAAAAACCCGACTATTTCTCAGCAGAGGCCGGTTATTGGGCAATAAAGGAAAAGACACATTGAAGCGTTGCGTTGCAGTTGTTGCAGTCCAAAATCCAATAGGAGAAAAGGTCAAAACTAAATTTTATATTTATATATATATAAATATAATAGTATTTTTGAGGATTGGATAGCCCAAAAAACAACTGCAACAACTGCAACGCTGCAACGCCTGTTTTTCTAAAAGACTGATTTACAACAATATGCATCACAAAAAATCCTTCATTCATAAGAAGAAAGTACTCGAAAAGGGGACAAAATCCCCTAATTTCCACTCTAAAAGCCTCCAAAACATACAAAAACCACCAATACTTTGCTGCAACTTTTGTTCAATAAAGCACAAAAAAGGCACAAGTCGTGGGACTTTGTGCCTATTCTCGTGGTGCCGATTTTCCTTATTTCAGCAACGTCAAAATCATTTCAGGAGATGCCTGCAACTGCGTGACTGCCATTTATGGTTCAGGCTCGTTCTCCTCTTCATCTGTTTTTCTTAATCCTATTTATTCTTCTTTCAATTTCTTAAAATCCTCCTCAGAGATATTCTCCATAAGGTATTGCTTGATGTCTTCTTCTGAGGGGAGTTGCAAACGGTATTTGCTGACAAAGAGATTCTGTGAGAGACCCTCTGTGGCATACTGAACAGTGGTTTCACCATAGTCCGTGCAGAGCAGCAGACCAATGGGTGGGTTGTCATCCTCCTGCATCACCTCGTGTTTGTAATAGTTCATATAGAGGTTCAACTGTGAGGCGTACTCATGGCGGAATCGATCTATTTTCAAATCGATGATGACGTGGCATTTCAGGATGCGGTGGTAGAAAATAAGATCGGCCTTGAAATAGTCTTGATCAATGAGAATCCGCTTCTGACGCGCTTCAAAACAGAAGCCTCGACCCATCTCCAACAGGAACGCCTGAAGATGGTTCAAGATGTACGACTCCAGCTTGGTTTCCGTATAGACATCCTGCGACTGTAACCCTAAAAATTCAAGAGCTACGGGATTATGGAGGATATCACGCGGAGCCAGTTGCTGGGAATCTTTTATGGCCAACTTATGCAAAGCCTTCTTGTCTTTCGAAAGTCCCATGCGCTCGTAATACTGCGAGGACACTTGTCGGTCGAGTTCTGTCACTGTCCAACAGCCACGAATAGCTTCTTGCTCGTAAAAGGCACGCTTCAAGTCATTGTCAATTTTAGTCAACAGCAACAGGCTTGAAAAGTTGAGCCGATTAAAGAGTCTTTCAGGTGGTGTACTCCACTCTTCCAATTTGGCGGATGTCGTCCGCCATTTTATATTGTCCTGATTATCTGACGTTTCCAATTTGGCGGATGGCAACCGCCAAATTGAGTCGTCTTCAGAAGAAGGCAATGCAAGCTGGTTGTTTTGGATATACTTTTTTACTTCAGCTCCTAGCAAAGGATAAATGACATAAAGCTGCCTGTATTCGCGCAGTCGACGAGGCTCAAACCCTTTGCGGTTAATCTTGTTTGCTAATCGATTGATCAGCTTGTCTCCATACTTTGCCCTGTCTTCGCCATGCTGCTCAAATTCCACGATATAATAGCCCACCAACCAGTTTCTGGCCGTGAGTGCAAGATTTACAGCATGTGCCGCCTGTGCCTGGAGCATGTCCTGCACTTGGGTGATGCGACCGACTAATGATTCGAAATCCATACAAATGAAGATGAAGATTTTCTTGCAAATTAAGCACTTTTCTCCCTTCTAACCAAACTTTTCCCCAACTTTTTGTATTAAGACCCGACTATTTCTCAGCAGAGGCAGGTTATTTGGTGATAAGGACGGGTTGTTGGAGAATCAACGCCCTGACGACCTAACGATCTAACGCCCTAACATTTTGAAAATCGATGGCAGATGGCAGATGGCAGTTTTCTAGGAAGCGTATGAATGTCTTACGGCTTACAGATTACAGTTTTCTTACGAGCCATCAGCTATCAGCTATCAGTTTTCTAGGGAGCTAAATTCGGACTGGGAAGAAAAACAAGTATAACACTATTAGTATATATATAATATATTATAATTATATTATAATATATTATATATATACTAAAAATTGAGTTTCAAACCTTTTTACTGCTTCATAGAAAACTGATAGCTGATAGCTGATGGGTGATTGTGTCCTTTTCATCTTGAAAAGGTTGACTTCCATCTCTGACAAGGTTGACCTCTTTCCTGAAAAGGTTGTCCATAGAAAACTGTAATCTGTAAGCTGTAAGGAATCGGTCCCAAAACAAACTGCCATCTGCCATCTGCCATCATTCAATTTCACCTTGTTTTGCATTCACGAAATCGCGTAAAGTCACGGCGTCACACTCATTTTTCAAAATGTTAGGGCGTTAGATTGTTAGATCGTTAGGGCGAAACAAGATAAAAATTGACGATTTTGCTGTAATTAAAGAATATCTTACTAATGCCCTAAAGGCCACAGCGAAGGGGCAAAAAGATAGAGAAAAGTGCCCCGACGGCAACGATTTAAATTGCTAACGGCAAAGCATCAAAGAGGTGACGGCAAAAGGGTGGATTGCCGACGGCAATTTAAAATACACAGAATCGGGTTGAAAACGCACGATGAAAGTGAAAAACTAACAACTAAAAACTAAAAGTAAAAGTTACTTGACAACAGAAAAATAATCTATCCAATCTAGAAAAAGAGGACTGGCGTCCTTGGGTAGGTGCCAGTCCTCGAATGATATACAGAAACAATGAATTGCTGATTAGTTGCTGCGAACGCTGTAGTTGGGTGCCTCGCTGGTGATGATGACCTCGTGCGGATGACTCTCCTGCACACCAGCATTGGTGATACGAGTGAACTTGGCGTTGTGGAGATCCAGAATGCTGGCAGCACCACAATAGCCCATGCCTGAGCGGAGACCGCCAACGAGCTGGTAGATGACCTCCTGAACAGTGCCCTTGTAAGGAACACGGCCTGCGATGCCTTCTGGAACAAGCTTCTTGGTTTCGGTCACGCCGCCCTGGAAGTAGCGGTCTTTGGAGCCGTTCTCCATCGCCTCGAGGGAGCCCATGCCACGATAGCTCTTGAACTTACGTCCGTTGAAGAGGATGGTTTCGCCTGGTGCCTCTTCCGTACCTGCCACGAGGGAACCGATCATGACGCAGTAGCCGCCTGCCGCAATGGCCTTGACCACGTCGCCTGAGTAGCGGAGACCACCATCGGCGATGAGTGGAACGCCAGTACCTTGAAGGGCTTGTGCCACATCATAGACAGCGCTGAGCTGGGGCACACCCACACCTGCCACGACACGGGTGGTGCAGATGGAACCAGGACCTATGCCGACCTTCACGGCATCAGCACCTGCCTCGACAAGCGCCTTGGCTGCCTCGCCTGTAGCGATGTTACCCACCACGATGTCAACGTCTGGGAATGCAGCTTTTGCCTCACGCACCTTCTCGATGACGCCCTTGGAATGACCGTGAGCCGTGTCGATGACGATGGCATCCACACCAGCCTTGACGAGGGCTTCCATGCGCTGGAAAGTGTCGGCTGTGACACCCACACCTGCTGCCACGCGCAGACGTCCCTTGGAGTCCTTGCAGGCAAAAGGCTTATCCTTTGCCTTGGTGATGTCCTTATAGGTGATGAGTCCGATGAGCTTGTTGTCGGCATCCACCACAGGGAGCTTCTCAATCTTGTGCTCGAGGAGGATGCGAGATGCGCTCTCGAGGTCTGCCTGCTGATGAGTGACCACGAGGTTCTCCTTGGTCATCACGTCATCAATCTTCTTGGTGAGGTCGGTCTGGAAGCGGAGGTCACGATTGGTCACGATGCCGACAAGGGTGTTGACATCGTCCACCACTGGAATACCGCCGATGTGATACTCCTGCATGATGGCAAGGGCATCCTTCACAGTAGAGCCGCGCTTGATGGTGACAGGGTCGTAAATCATACCGTTCTCAGCACGTTTCACGATGGCCACCTGACGCGCCTGGTCTTCGATGGACATGTTCTTGTGAATCACACCGATGCCTCCCTCACGGGCAATGGCGATGGCCATAGGAGCCTCTGTGACAGTGTCCATGGCAGCTGTCACGAAAGGAATCTGCAACTCGATGTTGCGTGAGAACTTGGTGGTGAGAGTGACCTCACGTGGGAGGACTTGCGAGTAAGCTGGGATGAGCAGCACGTCGTCGAAGGTGAGTCCTTCCTGCACAACTTTATCTTCAATAAATGATGACATAATGTTTGGATTTTTTCTTTATATTACTTTTTACCTTAGTTTGCCAATTCGCTGATGAACTTGATGCGCACCAGTCGCACGTCCTCCTCGTAGATCTCGCCGTCGAGGTTGTCGAGGGCTGTGTCGAGGTCGTCAGTGTCGCTGGAACGGAAGTAGTCGTAGATTTCGTCAATGACATCCTCGTCCATCTCGATGTCTTCGAAATAGTAGTCGATGTTGAGCTTGGTGCCGCTATAGACGATGGCCTCCATCTCGTCGAGGAGTTCGTCGAAGTCGAGTCCGTTGCTGCGAGCGATGTCTTCAAGGCTCACCTTACGGTCGATGGCCTGGATGATCTTGACTTTGACCTTCGACTTGTTGGCAACCGTTCTGACACGCATGTCGGAAGGACGCACGATGTCGTTCTCTTCGCAATGCTGCTTGATGAGCTTGCAGAACTCTGCACCATAGCGCTTTGCCTTACCAGCACCCACACCAGGAATGTTCTGGAGTTCTTCCTCATTGACTGGATACAAGGTGGACATGGATTCGAGCGAGGTGTCCTGGAACACCACGTATGGAGGCACGTCGTACTTCTTGGCGATCTTCTTTCGAAGGTCTAAGAGCATGCCATAGAGCACCTCGTCAGCCACGCCTGTGCCGACCTGTTCGGAGTTGTCATCGAAGTCATCGTCGAAGTCGTTGTTCTCCACCACCATGAATGGCACAGGCTTCTTGATGAACTTCTTGCCTGCCTTGGTGAGTTTCAGCGAGCCATACGACTCCACTTCCTTATCGATGTAGCCATCCAGACTGGCCTGTATGAAGATGGCTTCCCACATGGTTTCCTCCACGTCGGCTCCAGCACCAAACTGTTCAAGCTTATCGTGCTTGTGGCTGAGGATGGCTTCGTTTTCCTCTCCACGCAAGATATTGATAATGTATTCCTTGCGGAAGTTCTCCTTGACTTCCAAGATTACCTGCAATGCCAGCAGGAGATTGTCCTTCTGGTCGGTCTTGACCTTCGGATGCAGACAGTTGTCGCAGTTGCCGCAATTGTCCTTGTCGTATTCCTCGCCAAAGTAGTGGAGCAGCATCTTACGACGGCACACAGAGGATTCGCAATAGGCAGCCGTCTCGCTCAGCAGATGGGTGCCAATGTCCTTCTCGGCTGGGGTCTTGTCCTTCATGAACTTCTCCAGCTTCTCGAGATCTTTGTGGCAGAAGTAGGTGATGCACATGCCCTCACCACCATCTCGTCCAGCACGGCCTGTCTCCTGATAGTAGCCTTCGAGGCTCTTGGGGATGTCGTAGTGGATGACATAGCGCACGTCGGGCTTGTCGATGCCCATACCAAAGGCGATGGTCGCCACGATGACATCGACGCGCTCCATGATGAAGTCGTCCTGCGTCTCGTTGCGGTCTTTGTTGTCCATACCTGCATGGTATGCAGCCGCCTTGATGTTGTTGGCACGAAGCACTTCTGCCAAGTCTTCCACCTTCTTACGGCTCAAGCAATAGATGATGCCACTCTTGTTGGGGTGCTGCTTGATGAACTTGATGATGTCCTTCTCCACTTCTGCCGTCTTCTGACGCACCTCGTAGTAGAGGTTCTGACGGTTGAAGGAGGACTTATAGTCTTTGCATTCGAGAATGCCGAGGTTCTTCTTGATGTCGTTGCGCACCTTGTCTGTGGCTGTAGCTGTCAGCGCAATGACTGGCGCATCATAAATTCTCTCTGAAGCCTCCTTGATGGCCTCATCGGTTGGAAGCTCTGGCAATGCCATCACGGCTGGTTCATCAGCCATGCGTTCCCTAAGCGACTGATAGTCACGACGGATGGCTGGCATAATCTCCAAAAGGGCATCCACAAATCGTGAATCGAGGCGAGGGCACTTGTCAGACTTCTCCTTGATTTGCTCTTTCATCTCCGCCATGAAGGCAATGACATCAGCCAAGCCCTTCACGCTCTGTTCCATCGCCGCCAACTCCTTCTCATCCACACGGTCTGGGAACTGCTTGAAGTCCTTGTTCATCGCTTCCAGCTTCTGCTTCTTCTGACGATAAGCATCGGTCAAGCCCTTGATGATGGTCAGCCTGTCTTTTGGCAGGAAGAGTTCGATGACGGGCGCCATCGCAATCCAGTTGATGACTGGACGAATCCTGCGGTATTCTGGGCGGAAGTCGTGTCCCCACTCTGAAATACAGTGAGCCTCATCGATGGCAAAGAAGGAGATGTTGACCTGACGGAGGAACTCGACGTTCTCTTCCTTGGTCAGCGATTCAGGTGCCACATAGAGCATCTTGGTCTTGCCTGCCATGATGTCGGCCTTGACCTGGTCGATGTTCGCCTTGCTCAAAGACGAATTGATGAAATGTGCCACGCTGTCCTCCTCGCTGATATGCTTGATGGCATCCACCTGGTTCTTCATCAAGGCAATCAACGGCGAAATCACAATCGCAGTTCCCTCCATCAACAATGCCGGCAACTGGTAACACATGGACTTACCACCACCGGTCGGCATCAACACAAAGGTGTCCTTACGGTCAAGTAGGTTTTTGATGATTGCCTCTTGGTCGCCCTTGAACGTGTCAAAACCAAAATAATATTTCAGCGCCTGCTGGAGTGTTGCGAATTTTTTCATTAGATGTTAGAAAATTAGATGTTAGAGAGCATTATTTTTGTGGGACATTACGCATTTCTTCCAACAAAGTTATGATACTGTTTTGTATTATCAAAGAAAAACGAGAAAAAAGTGTTGCATTTTTAATAAAAAATCACGTTTACTTGTCTTCTGTGCTTTCTTTTAGCACTGCCATGTTCGCATTTTCGACTTGTTGACGTGCAAAATCGAGCGTCACTTCATACTCCTTCACGTTGGTCGATGGCACCTCAAACATGGGCTTCATCATGATGACCTCGATGAGCGAACGCAAGCCTCTGGCACCCAACTTGAACTCGATGGCTTTATCGACCACGTAATCCAGCACACCCTCCTCGAAGGTCAGTTTGACGCCATCAATCTCGAACATCTTGATGTATTGTCGGACAATCGAGTTCTTTGGCTCTGTGAGGATGGAGCGCAAAGCTTTTCTGTCAAGGGGCTCGAGGTGGGTCAAGACGGGCAAACGACCAATGATCTCTGGTATCAAGCCAAAGGACTTCAAGTCCATCGGAGCGATATACTGCATCATGTTCGACTTGTCTATCTTCGCCACATTCCTGGAGGCGTCGAAACCCACCACATGGGTGTTCAGGCGCTGGGCAATGCGCTTCTCTATGCCGTCGAAAGCACCTCCGCAGATGAAGAGGATGTTTCGTGTATCGACCTGAATGAATTGCTGTTCTGGGTGCTTGCGTCCTCCCTGAGGGGGTACGTTCACCAAACTACCCTCCAAGAGTTTCAGCAAACCTTGCTGCACACCCTCACCACTCACATCACGCGTGATGCTGGGGTTGTCACCCTTACGGGCTATCTTGTCTATCTCGTCAATGAAGACAATACCCTTCTCTGCCAACTTCACATCGCCATCAGCAGCCTGCAAGAGACGTGCCAAGAGGCTTTCCACATCCTCGCCCACATAGCCTGCTTCAGTCAGCACGGTCGCATCGACAATGGCAAAGGGCACCAGCAGCATCTTCGCAATGGTCTTTGCCAGCAGGGTCTTGCCTGTACCCGTGCTTCCCACCATGATGATGTTCGACTTCTCCAATTCCACATCATCCGTCTCACCACGATAGTTCAGACGCTTGTAGTGGTTATAGACTGCCACTGAAAGCGCCATCTTGGCATCATCCTGTCCAATCACGTACTTGTCCAGATATGCCTTGATTTCCTGCGGCTTGGGCAAGTTCTTCAACTGGGTATCCTTGCTTGCCTTCGCCTTGGTCTCCTTAACGATTCTCGCTGCTTGCTCCACGCAGTTCTCGCAAATATAGCCATTAAGGCCATAGATCAAGATTTTGACCTCATTTTCTGAACGACCGCAGAACGAGCACTTATTGAGTTTTGCCACTTAGTTCTCCTTATTATATATAATGTGTAATTCTTATCCCTTTCTCACCAGCACTTCGTCCACCATGCCGTACTCCTTTGCCTCTTCAGCAGTCATCCAGTAGTCACGATCGCTGTCTGCCCACACCTTATCGAAGGGCTGATGGCTATGGTCGCTGATGATGGTGTAGAGTTCCTTCTTCAACTTCTGAATCTCACGAGCTGTGATCTCGATGTCGCTGGCTTGACCCTGTGCGCCACCCATCGGCTGATGAATCATGATGCGGCTGTGAGGCAATGCGCTACGCTTGCCCTCCTTGCCTGCCACTAGAAGCACAGCAGCCATGCTTGCAGCCATACCCGTGCAGATGGTCTGCACATCGCTGTTGATGAATTGCATGGTGTCGTAGATGCCCAAGCCTGCATACACACTGCCACCAGGGGAGTTGATGTAGATGCTGATGTCCTTGGCACTATCCACGCTGTCCAAGTAGAGCATCTGCGCCTGAAGCACATTGGCGGTATAATCATTTACTTCTGTACCCAAAAAAATGATTCGGTCCATCATCAAACGGGAGAAAACATCCAGTTGAGTGACATTCAGTTGTCTTTCTTCCAAGATGTAAGGGTTCAAATAACCTGCCTGAGATTTGATGACATCATCAAGCACCATACTGCTCATTCCCAAATGCTTAGTAGCATATTTCTGAAAATCTTTTATCATAAAAATGTGTGTTAAATGCGTTTTGAAATTCAAAGGTACGAAGAAAAAGTGGCAAGAACAAAAATTCTCGCCACTTTTTTTCTATTTTAAATCTTTTTCGTGTTTCGATTACTGCTCGAACATCTTGTTAAAGTCCTCAGCGCTCACTGTGCTCTCCTTCAAGGTCACTTTCTCCTTGATGGCTACACCCAGCTTCACCTCGATGCAACGGTCGATGAGGTTGTCCACCGTCTCACGCTTCTTCAGCATCTCCTTCACAGAGTTCTCAAGATACTCGTCTGGGATGTTCAACATGCCATACTGAGCGAACTGCATGCGAGTCACTTCCTTCGCCATGTTCTTC
>JAEEGL016104833.1_pt1 | contig 17923 bp, 16 predicted proteins | sample 9134231 | NCBI WGS metagenome assembly JAEEGL01 (sample SAMN16246548, study PRJNA631951) | gut metagenome | biome: gut microbiome; feature: rumen; material: fiber-attached | host: Bos | place: Iran: Karaj | collected 2018-10 | reverse complement strand
TGAAACAAGATTCAAAAAAGCAATAAGTATTTTGAACAGTGCTGTCAACTATTATAAATTTGATACCGGTGAAGATATGACAGTTGAAAATGCTTCGGAATCCAGATTTAAAGATGTAGTAAGAAAACATTTCCAAATATTGGAGGATTGCGGAGTTACAAAATGTTTTGATAATGCAAAACCTCCTTATCGAAATTATGCAAATAATGCTGATATATCACGCGCCTATTTTAATGAAGGTGTTTTTGTTTTAAATGACGGAATGACAATTTTTATTGATCAAGATGGTACAGATTTGGCTCTTTCTGTTGATATAAACGGGTACAGGAAAAAACCAAACCGATATGGTTATGATGTATTTACTTTTCCAATAGCTACAAAAATCAGTAATTATAATAGTGAAACTATAAAAGGTCGTGGCAAAGTATTGCCCGGAGGGCACCCATATACAAGATATAATAGCAGTCTTTGTTCCAAAACTTCTTCAAATGCCGTTAACGGGATAGCTTGTGCTTATCAGGCAACAAAAAATCAAAATTATTTTAAAGAACTGATATATTAATAAACAATTTTTATTTGTTTTCAATCAGTTCGTTTAATATTTTTGAGCAGGTGTTAACCATTTTTTGACAATGGGCTTTTCTTTCCGGAGAAAACATTTCTAAGCCTGCAGTTAATGCGCGACAGCAAGTGGCTTTATGCTCTTTTTTAAATTCATTAATTAGTTGTTTAGCTTTTTGTCTTGCCAAAACTTCATTTCCGCTGTTGTTATTTTTACCGTAAAGATATCCTAAAACAATCTGTGAACCTGCAATTGCTCCGCAAAGACAGCCTGATGACATACCACCCGAAAATGGTGTTGCGATAGGCAAAAGTTCTTTTGGTACAAGTTCTTTTTCTATTGCTTCCTGAAGAATGCTCTCAGAGCAGGAAGAACCCTGCATAAAATATTCAACTGCTTTCATTTTTATTTCCTCCGTATCTTTCAATTTACCATATTTCTCTGAATATATAAACTTTTTTATGTTAAAATAAAACTATGTTTAAAAAAGAGTTTAAAACGGCATTAACGGATAAAACGGTAGAAATAGGGCCTGACTGCGGTCAGGATAATATTATTTTTGCACTTGAATCAAGTTGTGATGAAACGGCTGCCGCAATAGTTAAAAACGGCAGAGAGGTCATTTCAAATGTTGTTGCAACACAAATCAAAACTCATAGAGAATTTGGAGGTGTTGTTCCTGAAGTTGCCGCAAGAGAACATCTTGAATCTGTTAATCTTGTTATTGCAGAATGCTTTGAACAAGCAAATATTTCGCCAAACGATGTCACTGCCATTGCTGCAACAATAGGTCCAGGACTTGTCGGTTCCCTTCTTGTCGGTATGAATGCTGCAAAAGCACTTGCTGTTACATATGATAAACCTTTTATCGGTGTTAATCACCTGAATGCTCACGTTTGTGCAAACTATTTAAATACGGATTTAAAACCACCTTTTGCTGCACTTTTAATCAGCGGTGGTCATACCCAGATTATTGAAGTAAAATCTTGGCTTGAACAGAGAATTGTCGGAGAAACCATAGATGATGCAACTGGTGAAGCTTATGATAAAGTTGCAAGATTAATTGGTCTTCCTTATCCTGGTGGTGTTAATCTTGATAAATTAGCTCAAAATGGGAATAAAAATGCTTTTAAACTTCCCGAGGCAAAACTTGATAGTGAATATAATTTCAGTTTCTCAGGGTTAAAAACAGCGGTTTTGCAGCTTATTAAAAAACTTGAAAGAGACGGAAAACCTATTCCTGTTGAAGATATAGCCGCAAGTTTTCAGGAAACAATAACTTCAACCCTGTTTAAAAAGACTTTGAAGGCTGCTGAACAACTGAATACTAAAACAATTGCCTTAGCAGGCGGAGTTGCGGCAAATTCAGAAATAAGAAAAAAGTTTTTTGACTTGAGAGATAAAGGGTATAATATCTATGCTCCCGAGATGAAATATTGCACAGATAATGCTTCTATGATTGCATCTTCTGCATATTTCCTTGCTGAAACACAAAATTCTCTTGATATTGAAGTTTTTTCGAGAATGTAGATTTATTAATATTCCCTTTTCATAAAAAAATTGAATAAAAAAGAGTGAAGCCGAAACTTCACTCTTTTCTTTATAGACTTAATTTAAATTAGTCTCTGATAGGTTCAACGCCATCGTTCCAGATGCTTGAATCAACTTTAAGTTCAACAAGAACTTTTTCGTTTCTGTGTGCTTTGTAGTTAACACCTTTTGTTAAGAAACCTGTTAACAAACCAACACCAGCACCTGTAGGAAGACCGATAGCAAGACCGTTACCAATTTCGTGGCAGCCAGCACCGATACCTAAGCCTGCGCCAGTACCGATAGCAGCACCTGCTAATGTGTATTCTAACGGTTTTTGCCAGTAGTTTTCAGTTAAAATACCTTCTTTGTTATTAAGAACTCTGGCGATAAATTCTGTTTCTTTACCGTCCGGGAAGATTAATTTGTAGAAGTGTAAGTATACTTCAGCGTTTTTGTTAATCCAATCTTTCTTTCTGAGTTCTTCTATAGTAGCAAGTAATCTTGAGTTTTTAGGAATAACAAGAGTACCTTCTTTTGTATAGACATCTTTCGGGAAGTAGAATTCAACTTCATCACCGATTTGATGTTTTTTAGAATTGAATTTGTTGAGGAATTCAACTTCAAATACGTTACCTGCTAAGATAATTCTTCTGAGGTTTGTGATGTTTAATCTGTCAACTGCAACTTTAGGAAGTGCATAGAAGTGTTCTGTTGACATAAGGTATTCAGCAGGTTCTTCAGGTTGAGTTTCTTCTTCAACTTTGTATTTGTCTTCAACAAGATTTAAAGCTTTCATTAACTTAGCCAAAAGAACAGCTGCTTCTGCACGGTTTAAATTTCTGTTCGGGTTAAGTTCATTTTCAAGCGGGTGGTTAACATACAAGCCATATTTGATAGCTTTTGAGAATGGGAATACGCACCAACCAGGAACTTCTTCCCAGTCTGAAAATTGACGGATTAAAGATGTGTCAATATCAGAATCTTTTGTGATGTGGCTCATAATTGAAGCTGTTTCAGCTTTTGTAATGAGTCTTGAAGGTTTGAATTCACCATCAGTATAACCATAAATCAAACCGAATTGGTCTGATCTTGCGATGTCTTCATAGCCGAAAGTGCTCATGTTAACATCGGAATAGTTAGGAGTTTGAGTGATAGGAGCTGTGCTGAGATTTAAAGCTCTCAATAACATACCTGTAAACTCAACTCTTTCGACTGTTTCCCAAGGACGGAATGTACCGTCGTCAAATAAATAGATGACATCTCTTGAGACTACGTCATCAATCTCAGGGTATGCCCAAAAGTCTTCTGCAACGTCTTTATATGAACCTGCAGAGGCAATTTGCATTCCCGTAAAGAGCATTAACACACTGAACAACAGTGTCATAAAACTTCTCTTAAAATTCATAGTTACCTCACTTATAACTGTCTTTACTCAATACATCTCTTTTAAGATTATATTTTAACACTGCTATTAAATCAACTAAAAATTTTTTTTTCCACTACATGATTTAAATATGTTTGGTCAAACTTTAGTGTGAAAAATTTTCTGTTTATCTATAGCTTGTCATAGTAGGTGTTTTGCGAAATTGTAAATTTTGTTTAAGTATTAATTTTTATTGCTTATGAATTAATAAAAAATAGCAATTTTTTAAATTTAAAGTTTTAATATAAGTGGGTAAGCTATTATGAAAATTTTTCCAATACTTTCACATAGAGCATCAACATCGGTATCGCCATCAGTATCAAAGCAAGCTAAAAAGGCAATGGCTACTTCAAAAAAAATGCTTAAGAAGTGTATAAAAACTACTACACAAGATATTGCACAAATTACTAAACAACATAGTGATTCGATGGCTGCTCTTGAATTGTTATCAAAACAAGCTCAGGCGGCAATTAAAACTATGAAAAAATAAATTTATTTTTGTATTTCTTCCTGTGTTTTTGCTTCCTGCGTAACTTCTTCCAGTTTCATTCTGCTATGTGAACCAAATCTTTTCCATAAAAGATAAACGGGAATGCCTAAAAGAACAAGTCCCAATGCTCTCATAGAGTGGAGTGCTTTATGTATTGTCAAACTGTAGATAATATATGAACTTGCAATAATAAAGAACAATCCGTAGAAGCTGTTTATTCTTATTTTTTGTTCGCTTTCTGGGAATTTAAATCTGTAAACAAAAATCCCTATTGTTGTTATTACATAGAATATCAAAGCGGAATAAATGACATAATCAAGAAGTTCCGAATAATTGCCACAGAATAAAATTAAGAGGCAAATCCATGCACATTGTGCCCAAAGAGAATTTGCAGGAACATCTGTTTTGTTGTCAAGATGAGCTAATTTACTGAAGAATAAACGGTCTTTAGCCATTTGGTAATAAACACGGGCACCTGTCAAAATCATACCGTTTGCACAGCCGAAGGTTGAAATCATAATAATGATAGCAATTATTATTTCACCGATTTTACCGAACATGGCACTCATTGCCGCTGCTGCAACAATGTCCTCGTTAACGGTTTTAATTGTGTCTAAAGAAATTGTAAATACATAAACAGCATTAACAAGAAGGTAGAGAATAACAACTGCACCGACACCTATAACCAAAGCTTTCGGGACATTCTTTTCCGGCTCTATGATTTCACCTGTTATGAAAGTCAGGTTATTCCATGTGATTGTTGCGAATAAAGCTCCGACGGTTGCCGTTGCAATCATTTCAATATTGCTGCGTGAAAATTCAAATACCGCACAGCCCTGAGGGAAATTCGCATTAACGATTTCCCAGTTGAAACCGACAAAAATACCGCAGAGGATAATTGCTATAACAGAGAGAATTTTTGTGACAGTGAAAATATTTTGAGTGATAACACCTGATTTAACACCCCTTGAATTGATGTATGTCAAGAGTATGCAGGTTGCCAAAGCAATAACTTGCTGAGTTGACAGGAAATGGTGTCCTGCAATGTTAAAAATAAATATTTCAGAACTGACAAAGGGAACAATAATTCCCAAAAATTTAGCCGTAGCAATACAAATTGCGGCAATTGCGGCTGACTGAATCATTAAAAGAAGAGTCCAGCCGTATAAAAATGCTGTTAAATCGTTAAAGATTTTCTTTAAATACATATATTGTCCGCCGGCGTCGGTGATATTTGTTGCTAATTCACCGTATGCCATTGCACCTGATAAGGACGTTAAACCTGCAACAAACCAAACTACCATTAAAAGCCATGCGGAATCGACTTGTCTTGCAATATCAGCCGATACCAAAAAAATTCCGGAACCAATCATTGAACCTATAACAATAGAGATCGAATCGGGCAGGTTCAAGGTTCGTTTTAAATCGTCGCTCATCATTCACATCCTTAACAAAATCAAAAAAGAAAAGGAAGAAGTGGGATTCGAACCCACGGTACGCTCGCACGTACGACGGTTTTCAAGACCGCTCCGATCAACCGCTCCGGCATTCTTCCAAGAATCTTAAATAAACCGAAAATTATTTTTCGTATTATTACCAAATTGCCTTAACAAATTCGGCTATTTTATATTAATAAAAAAAATATTTTCTGTAAAGTATTAATTTATTGTTTCTTAATAATATATGAAAATAATATTTATAGAGGGGATTTTTATTTTATGTTGAAAATATATTTTAATTGGATATAATATTAGATATGACTCAAGATATTAATACTACAGTACAAAATTTACAAAAGAATTTTTTGGAATTACATAGTCTATTTGATTTGAATATGATAGCAAATCAGGCTTTTTCGCTTAGTGATTTCTTCTCAAGAATATCTGAGTTTATTGAAAATTCTCTTAATCTTGAAAAATTACACTTTTTCATCAATAATAACGGCATTTTTCAGACTAAGTTTTTAGTAGATAATCAAGTTAATACTATTGCATTTGATGCTGAAAATGCTCCATTTTTGGTTGATAATGACAGTTCACTCATCAAGGTTACAAATAAACAGGGTGAGATTACTTATAAGGTTTTTTGGGAAACTTATAATTTAAACAGTCTTAACTGTTGTTATATGAAAGTTTTTTATCAGGAGAATGTTCCTATTTGTATTTGTTCTATAAGTAATAAAAAAGATAAAACGGAATTTACTGATGAAGAATTGTCCTATCTTGAGAAATTACTTGCAAGTGTTGAACCGATATTAGTAAAGTTTTTGCGTCAAAAGGAGCAGGAAAAACAAATCACAACCTTGAACAAAACCCTGCATAACCTGTCAATTCTTTATAATATTTCTCAGGCAGTTAACTTTATTGATGACTTAAAAGGTCTTGTTCAGGTTATTTTGGATAAAGCTATTGATACGATTGAAGCCGAAAAAGGCTCATTGATGCTTTATGATATATCCGATAATACTCTTCAGGTTAAAGTAGTATACGGATTACAGGATAAAAAAGCAGAATTTGATATTAACAACGGTCTTATTGAATGTACTAAACTTAAAGCAAATGAAGGAATTGCCGGTAAAGTTTTTGCAGAGAAAAAAGCAATTATTACAAACCTTGGTGCAAAAGACCCGAGATTTGCAAAATCAGACATTGATAACGGAATTTCATCACTTCTTTGTGTTCCGTTAGTTGCAAAAGGTGAATCAATCGGTGTTATTAATATAACTAATAAGAAAAATGGTAAACTTTTTAATAAACAAGATCTTGAGTTTATTGAAGCACTTGCCAATCAGGCTGCTATTGCAGTCGATAACGCAAAGTTGTATGAGCTCGCAACGAAAGACGGTTTGACAAAACTCTATATCATAAGACACTTTAAATCATTACTTGAAACAGAATTAAAGAGAATGTCGAGATATAACCATGTTTTGACTTTATTAATGATGGATATTGATAATTTCAAAAAGGTTAACGATACATATGGTCACCTCACGGGTGATATGGTTTTGAAAGAGATAGCCGCATCAATTCAATCTACTATCAGGCATATTGATATTGCCGCAAGATATGGTGGTGAGGAATTTGTTGTTGTATTACCTGAAACAGCCGCAAGAAATGCCAAAATTATTGCTGAAAGAATCAGAAACAATGTAAGCAAAATTGAAATTAAGATTGATGAAAATAACTCCGTTCGTCCTACGATAAGTATCGGTATTGCTGAATTCCCGAATATTGATGAACCCAATATGACTTGTTTAATTGAATGTGCGGATAAAGCACTTTATCAAGCTAAAAATAACGGCAAAAACTGTATTTATGAATACAGAGAAGGCGAATTTTTCAGATGTACCGAATAGGAGACGGTCTTGATTAATCTGCTTATATTGCTTTTGGTTGTTTTTTTGTGTTGGATTTTATATCTGACTTATGTTTTGTATTGCAAAATAAAAGATTTGCATTTGCAGAGCAGTATTATTGTTTTTAAAACTATAAGACAATCCGGTTCTTTGTCAAAAAATTTGAATAAAACAAATAAAGCGCTTAAAGGGGTTTTAATATTCAAACAAGTGATGAATGTTCTGAAAAAAATTAACACAATTTCTTTTATAGCGGGATTTTTATTTAGAAAAAATCAATTGTAAATAAAGTTTAATATTTTAATTCTTTAATCGGCATGACAAACTATGCTTGAATTATAATTAGATTTAACGAAGCAGAATAAAGGATTAAAAATTGAAAACAGCTATATATCCGGGAAGTTTTGATCCTATTACAAAAGGTCATTTGGACGTTTTAGAACGTGCTGCCTCAATTTTTGATAAAGTAATTATTGTAGTTTCTGTTAATACAAGTAAGCAATGCTTTATTTCTGCGGAAGACAGAATTAGTTTGATTAAAGAATGTGTTAAACATTTGAAGAATGTAGAAGTTGACAGTTTTGACGGGCTGACTGTTAATTATGCAAAATTAAAAGGTGCAGATGTTCTTATAAGAGGACTTCGAGCAGTTTCGGATTTTGAGTATGAAATGCAGTTGTCGCAAGTTAACAATGCACTTGATCCTGAAATTAATACTGTGTTTTTAATTACAAAACCTGAATACAACTTTATTTCTTCAAGTACAATAAGAGAGATAGCTATAATGAGAGGGGATATTTCAAAATTTGTTCCCGCTCCGGTTAGAGAGTTTTTAGAAGATAAATACATGAAAGGCTAAAACAATGGCAGAATTGAGAGTAAGTCAGTTAATACAAGAAGGGCATACATTACTTGAAAATAAATTTGAGGTATTAGGGCATATTGTTATCAACAGAGATGAAGTTCAGGATATTTTGAATAGAATTGATTCTCTTTTACCCGAAGAAATCAAAAATGCTGAAATTATTATAAAAAGATATGATGATATTATTAAAGAAGCTCAAATGAGAGCTGACAGAATCGTGAAAGAAGCGAATGATACTGCTGAACATATTTTGAGTGAGTCAGAAACAGTCAGACGCGCTAAAGAAGAAGAAAAAAGAATCAGAGAACAGCTTGTTCAAGCATGTGAATCTATGAAAGGTGAAGCGGTTACTGAAGCAGAAACTATTAAACAACAGGCTTATAAAGAAGCTGAAGAACTCAGAGCCAATGCTGATTCATATGCGGAACAGATTTTGGGAAGCATAAACAACAAGCTCAATGAAGTTCAATCTGATATTGGTAAGCTTCATACAAATATTGAAAAGGGTCAAAGATATCTTGAACAGAAACGTATGACAAGAAAATCTTCTCAACAACAGGAAACAGCTTCTTCAAAAAGTGAAGAATACTACGAAGAATAATATAAATATTTATATAGAAGAGGTGCAAAATATTTGCACCTCTTTTTCATATAAATAGAATTATTAATTTTTTTTTACAATTACCCCGAAATAGTCAATAAACATGAAAAAATCATGTTTATATAAGTGTACAGGATATTTGCAGTTTGCCTTGCATAAAAGGCAGCAATTCAAAAAACACAGGATATATAAAACGTATTAAGACATTACATTTGTTCGGTTTGGGATATAAAGCTCGTGCTTTACCTGACTACAAAAACTAAATAACTTTATATCCCGCTGAACATATGTAGACAACGAGAGAGCTAATCAAAATTTAATATTGCAAAAGCCGAGGGAAAAATCCAAATCGGCTATTTTGTCAATTTTGAGGATATTCCTGAAGGAAGACTGATATTGCTCATTGCTAAAGGACTTTTGATTGGAGCATTTTGAATAGCAGGTTGGATTGTTACTTGAGCTTTTGCTTGTTCTGCTGCTTGTCTTTCGAGGAATTTTTTCTTTGTTATTCTTTCGTTAATTTTGGGGATAGCAAAACCTAACAATACAGGAACAAGTAAGAACATTGAGAGGAATCCGAAGGTTGAATTAAGTGATTTTGCTTTGATTACGAACGGATTTTTCGGTGAAGCAAACTTGCTGTATAATTCAGCTATGTCTTTAGAGCCTTTTTTAGCTGCATTTGCAAGACCGTCACGAATAGCTTTATTGTCACCTGCAGCAAAAACATCTTTTCCGACGATGCGTTCAACGATTTCTCTTGTACCGCCCTTTTCAAAGCTGAATAATTTTTTCAAATTACCGCCATTGCCTGTAACAAAATCACAGAAACTTGCAATACCGCCTTCTAATTTGTCTATTTCTGAATAATGTGCTTTAATTTGTTTACCGTTCAATACTTGAACACCGCCAACAGGGTTAAGATAGTTGAGGACTTTTTTCAAAGTATTTTTCATCGTTGTCGGTTTTGTAGCTAAAGCAAAACCTGAATTTTTTTCTGTTAAAATTGATAAACTTTTATTTATGATAGGCTGAGCAGTTGTGAGAACGACTGTTGAAATCAAATCACGTCTCATGATTTCTTCTCTGTCATATTCGTCTTGAGCCTGAATAAGTCTCGGGATAATAACACCGAAAATCATTACTGCTGATAAAACAGGGAAAGGCATGTTGATTCCGTCAAATTGAACTGAATTTGATAATTTTGTTAAAGATCCTTTTCCGACCAATTTGCTTGCTAACTCGGCAGCACCTGAAAAAGAAACTTGTTTTGAATTGTTATTTTGAGTTTTTTGAAGCATAGGAGCTTGAATTTTATTAATTTGCATAATTAATTCGCTCCTTTCTTCGGTGTTTCAGCTTTTTCGCTTTCAACAGGTTTTTCCAAACCTCTGAGTGCAGGGTTATCTTTACTGATATTGTATATCTTAGGTATCATAGGCAAAAATGCAAGAATAGCACTAGCCATTAAAAGATTAAGTCCGAATCTTCCGGCTATTCTTTTTACATTAGTATTGTTAATGAATTCTGTAACTTTTGATAAAGTCGGTTTTGCTGACTGAATGTTTATTACTTCAGCTGTTTTTGAAACAACATCATCTGCATAATTTCTCATGTGAGTAATTATTTTTCTAAACGGAGCAGATTTTTTGACACCGTCAATTCCGACATCAAAAGTTGCAACAGTGAAATCTGTCAACGGATTTGCGTTGTGAGCTTTCATTGTACGTACAAAATTGTCTGAAAGTTCTTCAAGTAAATCTTGTTGAGAACCTTTAACAAATATTCCTCTGAAATTTTTCCAGAAACTTTTTGGTTTTGCTTTTTCAACTTCAAGTAATCCTTTTGCAAATTCTGCAGCTTTTGCTTCAACTGCTTCACCAGTAAGAGAAGTTGAGTTTTTGAGGATATTCGTGAATACTCCTTTATAGAATTCTCCTCTTGTAACAGGGGTACCGTTAGCACTCATGGGGTTAGCTTTTAAGATTTCGCCCATACCTTTAATAAATTGTTCAGGTACTGCCATTGCTTTTCCGATAGTTTTCTTAGCTGTTGCTAACATAACTCCCGGAATGATGAACATGCTAGGACCTGTTGTGAATTCTCTCAATGCTTCTTTAAGAGCAAATGTTGTATTCTTTTTACCTTTGTTTTCTTTCTTATTTCTTGAAAGAGCGGTAATAGGTCTTGGCAAGTTGGTACCAAGCATATCCTGTGTCGTAAATGATGCAACCAAACCTCCGCGGTCAATTGCTTCCATTACGTTAACAACTAAATTATCAAATCCTTTAAATGCCGGTGTTGACTGTTTTTTTGTTATGTTGTTATGATTATTTTGTTTCAGCTCTGTTGAATTTATTTTATTTATCTGCATATTTAACCTAATTTACAATCTTTCTCTATAATGTTTGTGAGAATAAAAAATTGCCTTTTTTCGGTGAAAATATTAATAATTTTTACAAATGTTTATATTAAGTGTACAAATTATACTTAATATAAGGGAATAGTCTTTAAAACTCAATATAAAAGAGTTTTTAACTTAACATTTATTCAAAAATCACCTTTTTTATTGGAAAAACAATATTTGATAATGCAATATGTTGGCGATGTCTCTTTTACTAATTCTGTCTTTCCTGCCGTTAGCGCAGGGGAGACTTTTTCTTTATTTTTGTCTTCCGAAAAATGCTGCCAATTCTTTATGTGGGATTATGTGGGATATTATTCTTCCATGCGGGCATGTGTGAGGCTGAGATGTAGTGCGCCATCGGCGCACAATGTCTTCCATTTGCACCACGGTTAATGGTGTATTTGCTTTTACTGCTGCTTTACATGAGGTTGTTATTAAAATCTTTTCTTCAAGGGTGTTCAGTCCGTCATTTTGTGAATCTCTTAAATTATTTAAAAGTTCTGTCAGAATGTCCTTTAACCCTCTGTTTGAAAGGATTTGGGGAATTTTTTTGAAAATTACTTTTGTCGGTTCTAAAATCTCAATTTTATATCCGTATTTTTCAAGTATTTCTTGTGAATTTTGAAGTAAAACACTCTCTGATGGTTCGACTTCAAGAGTTTGAGATATTAAGATGAGCTGAGATTGAATGGATTGCTCATTTTTCAGCTTTTCATAAATATATCTTTCTTCAGCTATATGCTGGTCAATTATTTCAAGTCCTGCTTCGTTTTCAACCAAAATATATGTGTCAGCATACTGTCCTATTATGTTAATTTGTTCTTCTTCTTTTTGTTGGTTAACAAAATCAAAGGTCATGGTTTGTTGTGACGGTTTAAATTCCGAAATTGAAGGCAATGGAGGCTCTTTTAGTGCTGTATGTGCAATAAAAGGTCTTGATTTCGTTTCAGTTTTTTCTTCAATATAAACGGTATCGTTTTCCTGAGTCGGGAAACTGAAAGATGTTGTTGCCGTTGTGGTCTCTTCAGGTTTTGTATATGAAAAACCTGATATAGCCTGCACGAGTGCACTTTGAACAAAATTAAAGATTTGGTTTGGGTTTTTATACCTGATTTCTCTCTTTGTGGGGTGTGCATTTACGTCAATTTCTTCAGGAGATATTGTCAAATTTATCGCAACAAACGGATATTTACCTATTGGCAAAGTGTTTTTATATGCCATGTCAATGGCTTTTATCAGTATCGGACATTTTACCATTCTTGAATTTACAAAGGTAAAATATGACTTTTTACTTGAACGTGTATATGTCGGAAGGCTTGTATATCCTGTAATTTCAATACCTGATAATTTATCTGTTTTATGAACTAAAACAAATTCGTTTTCAATATCAACAGAATAAATTTCGTTAATTCTCGTTGCAAGGTCACTGTTTTGTGAAGTTGAAAGAATAATCTGTCCGTTATTTTTAAGAATAAAGGCAATTTCAGGATGTGAAAGTGCAAAAGTTGAGACAAGTTCTTGAATATAGGCAAATTCTGTTTTTGCACTCTTTAAAAATTTAAGTCTTGCCGGCTGATTATAGAAAATATCCGAAATTTCAAAAATAGTTCCCTGAGCACAACCTGTCTGAGATTTTGTAATTTCACTTCCTTGTGCTTCAACTTTTGTGCCGTATTCAAAATCTTTTGTTCTTGTTGTGCAAGTAACTTTTGATATTGATATTATGCTTGCAAGTGCCTCGCCTCTGAAACCAAGGGTGTTTATGTTAAAGAGTGAATTTTCATCTTCAAGTTTGCTTGTTGCATGGTTTGTAAAGGCGAGTTCAACATCATCAGGGTGAATTCCCGAGCCGTTATCTGCAACTCTTATATCTCTGCATTCATTAGAGATTGAAATTTCAATCTTTGTTGCACCGGCATCAATCGAATTTTCAGTCAGTTCTTTGACGACAGACATCGGGCGTTCAATGACTTCGCCCGCTGCAATTTGGTTTATCAAATGTTTCGATAATTGTTTAATTCTTCGCATGTTTTCTATTTTAATACAGTTTTCGGTTAAAAACACAAATTGTAAAGATATAATTAACTGTAAATATTTGACCTATTCCTTCTTTTTTGATAGCCTATCTATATAAATTTGAAAAGTAATTTTTATGACTGAAAAACTTGATATAATCGTGATAGGGGAAAGCTTAATAGAACTTTCAAGTAATGAAAGTTTATATTATGCTGAAACTTTGAACAAATATTATGGCGGAGATACCCTTACGACTGCAATTGCAGCACTTCGTATGGGTTCAAGAGTAGGCTTTATCTCAAGAATAGGTATGGATTGTTTTAAAGATTACCTTCTTGACAGCTGGCAATCCGAAGGGCTTGATATCTCTCAGGTTAAGCCAGTAAACGGCTTTAACGGACTATATATTATTTCAAGAATTTCGTGTGAGGAAAAAGAATTTGCATATTATCGCAGAAAAACGGCTGCTACGCATTTGTGCATTGATGATATTTCTGAAGACTATATTAAATCGTCTTCCGTTGTATATTCAACGGGCTTAACGCAGTCTTTATCCGCAACTTCAAGAGAAGCCGTTAAGAAAGCTTATCAAATAGCGAAAGATAATAAAATTCTTTGCGCTTATGATCCTAACTTTAATTCTAAGGTCTGGTCTAATGAGGAAGCCAAAGAGGCTTTTGAAGATATTTCGGAATACCTTGATATAATCTTTCTCAATATCAGAAACGATGCAAAGGTTATTCCAAATACTGATTCAATTGATTTACTAATCAAATTTTTCAGAGATAAAGGTATCTCAACTGTTGTAATTAAGTCACACGTAGATAAAGGTTATTATGTCGGATACAATGGGGAAGTAAACTTTACTGAATTCGCATTTTCTGATTCTGTTGATGTTACAGGTGCAGGTGATGTATTTAATGGCGGATTTTTACATGCTATTGTATCGGGTAAAACACCGTTTGAAGCGGCAAGATTTGCTTCTGTTGTGGCAGGGCTTCAGGCCCAGAAAATCGGGGCAATTAAGTCTATTCCGTCAAAACATGAAGTAATGCAGCAATATAAGGGGATAAATGGCTAAAAAGGTTTGTATTTCCGGATATTACGGGTTTAATAATTTTGGGGATGAGGCTGTACTTAGTGTCCTTATTGATAATTTGAGACAGTTTGACAGTACAATAGATATAACCGTTTTTTCTTCTGACCCTGCCGGTACGAGAGCCGCACATAAGGTTAAGGCGGCAAATTCTTTTAAACTGCTTGACCTTATTAAGACAATAAAAAAGTCTGATATGTTAATTTCAGGCGGTGGAAGCCTTTTGCAGGATGCAACAAGCAGAAAAAGTTTGGTTTATTATCTTTTTGTAATTTTTCTTGCTTCGTTTTTTAAGAAAAAAATTGTTATTTTTGCACAGGGAATTGGGCCTATCCAGTCTGAGATACTTCAAAGAATAACAATATCACTTTTAAAAAAAGCTTCTTATATTTCTGTGCGTGATGAAAACAGTAAATTATATCTTCAACGCTATGGCATAAATCCTGTTTTATGTATTGATCCTGTATGGAATATTCAGGTTAAAGAATCTGTACCTCAGCAAAGAATAGGTATTCAGCTCAGAGAATGGAAATCAATGAGCGAGGATTTTCTGAGACTTCTTGCTGTTGCAGTTCTCAAGTATTTCCCGAATTATGATGTGATGATTTATCCTTTTCAGTTATCAATAGATAATGCCACTTGCCAAAAGTTTTCAACATACCTAAAAGCACTGAACCCCGATTGTAAACCTGAAATTGTTTACTGTTCAACAAAAGATGAGATTATTAATTCTTTTGCTACTTTAAATGTCCTCATTGCAATGAGGTTTCACGCTTGTTTGTTAGGTATTAAATCAGGAATTAAAACACTTCCGATTTCTTATGATATTAAAGTTGATAAAATCGCTAATGATTTTATGTTGAAAACTCTGAAATTAGACAAGCCTGAAGATATTGACAGTGCTATGGGTGAATTTGCAAGTAGCGAAAATACTCTTGCAGACCTTGATTTTACTAATTACAGATTCAGATTTGAAAAGTTCAGCGCAGCACTTTCGAGAATTTTATAGGTTCTTTTCGACAAGCGTATTAGCTAAAACGGCAACGGCTTGGCTTGTGCCTATTATTCCTAAGCCTTCCATTGTTTTTGCCTTAACTGTTATGTTCTCTTTGTCTAAATTAAGTATTTCCCCTAAATTTTCACGAATAAGGGGAATATAAGGTTTCATTTTAGGCTCTTGTATCATAATAGTTGTGTCTATGTTGTTGATTTTATAGCCTTTTGTTTTAACTTTTTCAAAAACTTCCTTTAAAAGAAGAGTGCTGTCAATGTCCTTAAATTTGGGGTCCGTATCGGGGAAGAGCGTTCCTATGTCGCTTTCACCGATTGCACCTAAGAGGGCATCAATAATTGCGTGGCAGAGAACATCAGCATCGGAGTGTCCGAGTAGACCTTTTGAGTATTCCACCTCAACTCCTCCAAGGATAAGTTTTCTTCCTTCGACAAGTCTGTGTAAATCAAATCCCTGCCCGATTTTAAACATTATTCCTCCTCAAAAACAAATTTATTTATTGCTTTGATAAACCCGAAATTATCAACACTGTCGGTTACATAATCGGCTTCGTTTTTAATTTCTTGAGTTCCGTTACCCATTGCAACACCGATACCTGCAACCTTTATCATATCAATGTCATTGTTCTGATCGCCAATTGCAAGGACTTCATCAAGTTTTAAACCCCATTTCTTAGCTAAAAATCTTACGGCATTTCCTTTTGTTGCATATTTGTCTGCAATCTCGCAAAAATAATCGGTTGATTTAACCACAAAAGTATCTTCTTTATATTTTTCGCCAAGTTCTTTAACAAGAGAATTTATAAGGTTTTTGTCGTTATCAATAGCCAAAACTTTGTTTAATTTTTTCAAGTCTAAGTCATCAAAAGAGCGGACGACTTTATAATCAATCATTTTGTCTTTTATGTATTCTTTAATATAGTCGTCATCATTTTCGACATAAAGCTGGTCGTCAACGTAAACATTCATGTGAACATTTTGTTTTCTGAGATCATTAATAACTTTCCTTGCAGTTTTTTCATTATAGTATTTGGCATCCCAGATTTCACCGTTGAAATCGGCAACAAGTGCTCCCTGATAGCAAATCAGAGGGACTTCAACCTCAAATCTTTCGGCCATACCTTTTGTACTTTTGAAGGTTCTGCCTGTTGCGATAACTAATTCCACGTTGTTATCTTTAAGACGGTTAAAACAGTTTTTGATTTCCCGTGTAATACCCATTTCAGGGTTATAGATAGTGCCGTCAATATCCGTAACAACCAATTTAATCATAAGCAAAAAGCCCTCATAATTGCACAGATTGTTTTTGCGTCACATATTTCTCCTGTTTTAATCATTTCAAAAACTTTTTCTTTTTCGACTTCAAAATAGTTGATTATTTCATCTTCTTCGGGTTTTTGACCGACAAAAGTCAGATTTTCAGCTTTATAGAGATAAAGTTTTTCACTGCAAAATCCGGGAGTAGTCCAGATGAAACCTAAATCAGTCCATTTTTCGGCTCTGTGCCCTGTTTCTTCTTCAAGTTCTCTTTTTGCAGCATTAAAAACGGTTTCGCCTTCTTTGTCCAACTTACCTGCGGGAAGTTCAAACAGTGCACTTTGTGTCGGATAGCGATATTGTTTAACCATAAGGATTTTGTTTCCTTTAATTGCAGCAATAACTACACCGCCCTTGTGGTGAACAACTTCTCTGAATTTTTTGCTTCCGTTAGTCAGTTCGACATCATCTTTTGAGACGCTGAAAACAACTCCGTCATAGATTTTTTGAGAAGATATAAATTTTTCTCTGTAGTTTTCCATAAGATGATTATACATTAAAAATCTTCAAAACAGTATTTTGTAAAAGAATAACAGATTTACAAAAATATTAAAAGTTTTTTGCCTTCTTTTTTCAAAAATGAAGGTTTTATATTATAATTTTTCTATGAGTGAAAATGAAGAAAAAAACACAATAGGTTTTTGGGGTTATCCGCCCCCTGAACTGATTGAAAAGTATAAAAGGGATTACCCGAATGCAAAATGGGTTGATCTTGATGTTGATTTTGGTGCGGAAGACAGGCGTATTCTTCCTGATTCATACTGCAAAATCGTTAAAAATATAATAAATAATTCTTTTTTATACCATAATGATTTAATCACAATTCTTGCACCAATCGGAAAAGACAAGTGTGATTCAGGCTGGTTCGCATCTGAAGTTTTAAAAGATCTTGGTTTCCCTGTTATTTCGACAATTTTTGAAGATATTTCACCGAAAAAAGAACTTAAAATTTCGGTTTCAGATTTGCCTTTAAGGAAAAAATTTGAACTCATAACAGCTCAAATAGTTGATGAACAGCATCTTTCATTAAACAAAGTTCCTCCAAAATTTGGATTTTGGGGAGTTCCTCCGAATGATTTATCAATCCTTGAATTGTTTCCGCCTGAAACTCACGTTTATGGTTGGACAAGATGTGTTGAAGCAGGTACTCCTGCCGATATAAATCTTGAAATGTACGTTGATAAAGAGGTTCCTACGGTATTTTATTCGCAGTCTTTTTGCTCAAAAGCACAACTGGCGAAGTATTT
>JAEEGL012768022.1_pt1 | contig 17924 bp, 16 predicted proteins | sample 9134231 | NCBI WGS metagenome assembly JAEEGL01 (sample SAMN16246548, study PRJNA631951) | gut metagenome | biome: gut microbiome; feature: rumen; material: fiber-attached | host: Bos | place: Iran: Karaj | collected 2018-10 | reverse complement strand
TTTCTGTTGCACTTTTCCTGAAGTCGCCTTCGGCGGGCGTTACCCGTTATCCTTGCCCTGTGGAGCCCGGACTTTCCTCACGGCGGGCCTTTCGGCCGTCCCGCGCGGCTGTCCGGCCCGGTTGCAGGGGTATTGTAGCTTATTTTTTCAGGATTGTCAATTTAATCTTTCAATTAATAAAAAAGTATGATATACTAACATAAAAAAGTATACCCTGAAAAAGCGTAAGGAAAGGGGGCTCCGTCATGTATCTTCTGCTTTTGATCCTCTGGCTGGTCTTAAACGGAAGGATCACGCCGGAGCTTTTGCTTTTGGGCCTCGGTGTGGTGTTGCTGCTGGGCGCGGCGCTGTGGGGGCTGTTCGGCTACACCCCCCGCAGGGAGCTGAAGATCCTGCGCTGCGTCCCGCTGGCGCTGGCCTATCTCGCGGTGCTGCTCTGGCAGATCGTCAAGGCCAATTTCACCGTGATCCGGCTCATTTTCTCCCCGGCCAAGCGGCTGGACCCGGTGCTGATCCGCGTCCGGGTGGACCTGAAAACGAGTCTGGCCCGCTATATCCTCGCCAATTCCATCACCCTCACGCCCGGCACCATCACGGTCCGGAGCGAGGACGGGGTGCTCACGGTCCACTGCCTGAGCGCCTCGCTCATGGAGGATGTGGAAAACGGCGTCTTCGTCCGCCTGCTGCGGAGAATGGAGGCTTGAGATGGAACGGTATTATACCTGGCTCCTGTCGGGCGCTCTGATCGTTCTGGCGGTGGGCATCCTGTTCGCTCTCATCCGGGCGATCCGGGGCCCCAGGATCGCCGACCGGGTCCTGGGCATCAATATGATCGGATCTCTGAGCTCCGGCTGCATCGCGGTGCTGGCGGTCCTGCTGGGGCAGAGCTGGCTCCTGGACGTGAGCCTCATCTACTGTATGATCAGCTGTCTTGCGGTGGTGGTCCTGGCCAAGATCCGCATCTCGGCGCATCGGGAGGGGGATGACCGGGATGAATGAAACGCTGCGCTTTGCGCTCTGCGCCGCCTGTGTGGGCGCGGGTCTGCTGCTGATCGCCATCGGGATCCTGGGGGTGTTCCGCTTCCGCTTCGTGCTCAACCGAATGCACGCGGCCGCTGTCATCGACACACTGGGAACGGTGCTGCTCCTGCTGGGGCTGATGTTTGCCGCGCCCTCTCTGGTCTGGATCCCGAGGCTGGCGGCCCTGGTGGTGATCCTTTGGATCGGCAGCCCCCTGTCCACCCATCTGGTGGGACGCATGGAGCTGGATACCGACGAGAAGGCCGGAGATTACATGAAGGAGGAGGATCGGACATGACCGCCATGGATTTTTTCCAGCTGTTTCTGCTGGGTCTGGTGCTGATCTGCGGTGTGGCCGCCTGCGTCAGCAAAAACCTGATGGTTTCGCTCATCATCTTCATGGCCTACAGCGTCATCATGTCGGTGATCTGGATCCTGCTCCAGGCGCCGGATCTGGCGGTAACCGAGGCCGCCGTGGGCGCCGGGATCTCCGGCATCCTGCTGTTCATCACCCTCAAAAAACTCCGTGACTTCAGAAAGAAGGCCCAGGATGAAGACGAAGAAAACGACGCTGTCTGAGCGGATCCGCCGGTGGGACGCGGACAGCTTCGATCTCACCGACCGTCTTCCCGTGTCGCCGCCTCTGCCGGAGGACGACCATGCAGGCGTGGGGGAGGATCCCGCGGATTACAGCCGCTCCACCCAGCTCCAGCTCCGCCGCTTCGACCGGCTCTATCCCTGGATGGCGGCGCTGCTGTGCGCCGTGATGATCGCGTTCTTGCTGCTGGCCGTGCTGGAGCTGCCGGCCTTCGGCGCGGCGGACGCCCCGCCGCAGAACGAGGTGGCGGAGCGCTACATCTCCAGGGGCATGGAGGAGACCGGCGCGGTGAACATCGTCGCGGGCGTCATCCTGGACTACCGCGCCTTCGACACCCTGGGCGAGTCTCATGTGCTCTATACCGCGGCGCTGGCCGTGATGATCCTGCTGGTGACGACCCGGCATCTGGAGGAGGAATCCGAAGCTGTGCGCGGCATCCTGGAGCGGGATACGATCCTTCGCCGCACGGCCCGGATCCTGGTGCCGGTGGTGCTTCTGTTCGGCCTGTACATCATATTCAACGGCCATCTGGGGCCGGGCGGCGGCTTTGCCGGCGGCGCGGTCCTGGGCAGCGGGCTGATCCTCTACGCCATCGCCTGGGGCTTCGACGCTATGGACCGCTATCTCCGCCCGCGGACCTATCGCGGCGTGATCGCGGTCTGCCTCTGCTTCTACAGCGCCGCCAAGTGCTATTCCTTCTTCTGCGGCGCGAATCATTTGCAGACGATCTTCTCTGCCGGCACGCCCGGCAGCATCTTCTCCGGCGGTCTCATCCTGCCGCTGAATCTGGCGGTGGGCCTGGTGGTCGCCTGTACCATGTACGGCTTTTACAGCGTGTTTCAAAGGGGGCGGATCTGAATGCTGCAGGCGCTTTGGGACAATCGGATCCAGGCGGTCTCCGTGCTGCTGTTCGCCGTGGGCTTCAGTACGCTCCTGCTGCACAGGAATCTGCTGAAGAAGATCATCGGCCTCAACATCATGGACACCGCGGCCTATCTGTTTTTGACCTCTCTGGGCTATATCGCCGGCAGGAAGCCGCCCATCATCGAAAACGGGGTGACGGAGGCGTCTTCCTACGCCAACCCTCTGCCCGCGGGCCTGGTTCTGACGGGCATCGTGGTCTCCGTTTCGGTGACGGCGCTGATGCTGGCGCTGACGATGCGCCTCTACTACCGGTACCGGACCCTGGATCTGGACAAGATCTACCGCATGGCCCGGGACGAACAGGAGGATGAGACATGAGCTTTGCGGCGAATCTCCCCCTGTTTTCCGTGATCGGGAGCCTGCTTTGCGCGGTGCTCAGCAGTCTGCTCCCGGAAAAGCACGCCGGGCGGCTGACCCGGGTGCTGACCGCCGCGTCGGCGGCAGCGTCGGGCTTTGTGCTGGCCCTGGGCATCCGCAGCGGCAGCACGGTCTATACCCTGGGCCACTATCCCCATCCCTGGGGCAACGAGTTCAGCTTCGGCATCCTGGAGCCCCTGGTCTGCATGATCTTTTCCCTGGTGCTGCTTTGCTGCGTGGTGGGCGGCGGCAGGGAGCTGGACCGGGACACGGAGCCGGAAAAGCGGAATCTCTATTATGCCATGGTGGATCTGATCCAGGCGGCGCTGCTGGTGCTGTGCTATACCAACGACGTCTTCACCGGCTACGTCTTCATCGAGATCTGCACCATCGCCGCCTGCGGCATCCTGATGATCCGTCAGGTGGGCAGGACGACCCTGGCCTCGGTGCGGTATATGATTTTTTCCCTCATCGGCTCCGGCCTGTTCCTGCTGGGCGTCATCTTCCTCTACAGCATCACGGGCCATCTGCTCATGCCGGACCTCAAGGCCGCCGTGCTGAACCTCTGGCAGACAGGGCAGTACAGGACGCCGCTCATCACCTCCATCTGTCTTATCACCGTGGGCCTGGGCGTCAAGAGCGGTCTGTTCCCCTTCCACTTCTGGATGCCGGACACCTACGGCTACGCCACGCCCTGCTCCGCCGGCATCCTGTCGGGTCTGGTCTCCAAGGGCTATATCTTCCTGCTCATCAAGATCATCTTCCGGGTCTTCGGCACGGAGGTCTTCTATGCCAGCGGCGTGCAGAACGTTCTGTATCTCTTCGGCATCGCGGGCATGGTGGCGGGCTCCGTCAGCGCCATGCGGGAAAACGACATCTTCCGTATGATCGCCTATTCCTCCGCGGCGCAGATCGGCTACATCTACATGGGCATCGGCATTTCGCCGGAGCTGGGCATCGTAGCGGCTGTGTTCCACATTCTGACCCACGCGCTGACCAAGCCCGCCCTCTTCCTCTCGGCCTCGCATCTCATCACGGTCTCCGGCGGGAAAAAGAATTTCAAGGCCCTGCAGGGCTCCGCCCATAAGGACCGGGCCGCCGGCGCGGCCTTCGCCCTGGGCAGCCTCAGCATGATCGGCCTGCCGCTGACCATGGGATTCATCGCCAAATATCTCTTCGCCCTGGCTGCCTTCCGGGCGGGCGGCAAGCTGGTTCCCACGCTGCTTGCCCTGGCGGTCTCCACCGTACTCAACACCTTCTATTTTTCCAGGACCCTGATCCGGGTGTTCAACACCCGGGACCTGGGCCCGGTCACGCCGGTGCCGCTGCGGAGCCAAAAGCGCTATGCCGCGGCCGGAGCGCTGCTGGCCGTATTAAACGTCTTCTGCGGCGTCATCGCCCAGCCCCTGGTGGATCTTCTGACCCGGGGCGTGGCGCTGCTGCAGTAAGGCGCGTGCCTGATCCCTTCCATTCAAAGGAGGTATTTCTGTGACAAAGATACTGATGCCCTTTGCGGTGCTTCTGCCGCTGCTGGCCGGCGCGGTGCTGCCGCTTCTGCGCTTCAAGGAGAAAAAACCGCTGCATCTGTATGTGCTGACGGTCCTGGTCTTAGAGGCCGCAGCGGTGACGGCTCTGCTGTTTTCCGGCGAGGCGGAGCTCCACGTGCTCTCCATGAGCCCGACGCTGACGCTGGCGCTGCGGATGGACGGCGTTTCCAAGCTGTTCCTGGCGGTGGCGTCCTACGGCTTCCTGATCACCGCCGTCTATGCCTTCCGCTACATGGCCCACGGGGAGCGGGAGCCCTCCTTCTGCGCCTTTTTCCTGCTCTCCCTGGGTACGCTGGCGGGCATGGACCTGGCCAGGAACCTCATCACCATGTATCTGTTCTTCGAGGCGCTGACGCTGCTGTCCATGCCCCTGGTCCTCCACGACCGAACAAAGGAGTCCATCCGCGCCGCTCTCAAGTATCTGTTCTATTCCGTGGCCGGCGCGTTTTTGGGTCTGGCCGCCATCTTCATCCTGGCCCGGTTCACCACCACCCTGGATTTCAAGGCCGGCGGCAGCCTGGATCCCGCCCTGGTCACAGGCCATGAGACCCTGCTGCGGATCGTCGTTTTCCTGGGCGCCATCGGCTTCGGCGCCAAGGCCGGTCTCTATCCGCTCCACGGCTGGCTGCCCACGGCCCACCCGGTGGCGCCGGCGCCCGCCTCGGCGGTGCTGTCCGGCATTATCGCCAAAGCCGGCGTGCTGGCAATCCTGCGGCTGCTCTATTTCTGCGTCGGCGCGGACTTCCTCTTCGGCACCTGGGTGCAGCTGGCCTGGCTTGGCCTGTCCCTGCTCACGGTGTTCATGGGCTCCATGATGGCCTACCGCGAAAAGGTCTTCAAAAAGCGGCTGGCCTATTCCTCCGTCAGCCAGATCTCCTACGTCCTCACGGGCCTGTTTTTCCTGACGCCGGAGGGCGCCCTGGGCGGCATGCTGCACGTGGTGTTCCACGCCGTCATCAAGCTCTGCCTGTTCATGGTGGCGGGCTCGGTCATCGTCAACACCGGAAAGCACCGGGTGGACGAGCTGCGCGGCTTCGGCAGGGTCATGCCCAAGACCCTCTGGGCCTTCACCATCGCGGCTCTGGCCCTGGTGGGCATCCCGCCCGCCTCCGGCTTCGTGAGCAAGTGGTATCTGGCCTCCGGCGCGCTGGGCTCGGGCCTGCCGGTCTACAACTGGCTGGCCCCGGTGATCCTGCTGATCTCGGCCCTGCTGACCGCGGGCTACCTGCTGCCCATCACCATCGACGGCTTCTTCCCCGGCAAGGACTGCCCGCCGCTGCCGCCCAAGAACGACGAGGGCGGGGCGCGGATGTGGGTCCCCATCGCGGTGCTCTCGGCGCTTTCGCTGCTGCTGGGCGTCTTCTCCGGCCCGCTGGTGGAGGCCCTTCGCGCCCTGGCCGGCTCCATGTTCTGAGCCATGGGACCGGAATTCATGCTGGCCGCGGTTCTGCTTCCGCTGATCGGCGGGGCCGCGCTGATGCTCCTGAAAAAAGCGGGGGACAAAGCGGTGCGCTGCTGCTCCATGGGAATCATATGCCTGACCTCCGTTCTGGTCTGGGCGCTGATCCTCCGGGGCGGCGAGGCCTCCTTCCGCCTGCTGCGTTTTACCCAGGATCTGGCGGTGGAATTCCGTCTGGACGGCCTGGGCAGGTTCTTTGCGGGCATCCTCGCCGCTCTCTGGCCGCTGACGGCCCTCTACGCCCTGTGCTATATGGAGCGCGAGCCCCGGCAGAAGACCTTCTTCAGCTTTTTCACCATGTCCTACGCCGTCAGCCTCGGCGTGGCCATGGCGGGCAATCTCTTCACCCTGTATTTCAACTATGAGATGCTGACGCTGGCCACGGTGCCGCTGGTCCTCCACGCCATGACCCGAAAGGCGGTCAAGGCCACCAGGACCTATCTGCTCTTTTCCCTGGGCGGCGCGGCCTTTGCCTTTGCCTCCATGATCTACCTGATCGCCGCCGGGGCAGGGGGGAGCTTCACCCTGGGCGGACTGCTCACGGCGGCGCCGGAGGGCCACGGCGGGATCGTGCAGATCTTCTTTGTCCTGGGCTTCTTCGGCTTCGGCGTCAAGAGCGCGGTGTTTCCGCTCCACGTCTGGCTGCCGAAGGCCTCCGTGGCCCCCACGCCGGTCACGGCCCTGCTCCACGCGGTGGCTGTGGTCAAGGCAGGCGCCTTCGCGGTGATCCGGCTGGCCTGGTACTGCTTTAGCCCCGCGTTGCTCAGAGGCAGCTGGGCCCAGCTGGTGCCGCAGCTCTTTGTGATCTTCACGATCCTCTACGGCTCGGTCATGGCCGTCAAGCAGGCGGATCTGAAAAAACGCCTGGCCTATTCCACGGTGGCGAACATCTCCTACATCCTCTTCGGCGTTCTGCTGCTGACGCAGGCCGGCCTTGCCGCCGGGCTGGTCCACATGGCGGCCCACGCCTGCATCAAGATCCTCGCCTTTTTCTGCGCCGGCGCGATCCTGCAAAGGACGGGCCTGGCTTACCACGTGCAGATGTCGGGTCTGGGCCGCAGGATGCCGGTGACCTTCGCCGCCTTCACCGTCTCGGCGCTGGCCCTGACAGGCATCCCGCTGCTGAATGGCTTTGTGAGCAAGTGGCAGCTGCTCCTGGCTGCCGCCGACGCCGGTACGGCGGTCTCCTATGTCGGCATCGGCGCGCTGCTGATCTCCGCGCTGCTGACCGCGATCTATATGTTCACGGTGGTCAGCCGCGCCTGGTTCCCGGGCAGGGACCGCGACCTGAGCGGCATCGCCGGGGTCCGGGAGGCGGACTGGCGGATGAGTCTGCCCCATCTGATCCTGGCCGCCGGCTGCCTGGTGTTCGGCTGCTGGACCGGCCCCGTCCTGGACGCGGCCGCCCGGATCGCCGGCCTGGGCTGAGCCCCCGGTCTCTCCGATGAAATGATCCTGTAAGAAGGGAGGTTATGCGCATGCTTCTGAGTCTGCTGGTCTTTCTGCCGATGCTGCTGGCGCCGGCGGGCTGGCTGCTGGGCCGCCGGTCCAAAAGAGCCCGGGACGTTTTTGTGATCCTGGCGGGCTTCGTCGAGCTGGCTCTGGCGCTGGCCTCCGCCTTCCGCGGCACGGCTGTGGAGCTGCGGGCCCTGTGCGACCTCGGCCTGCGTCTGGAAACCGACGGCTTCCGCAAGGTCTACTGCGTCGTGCTTTCCTTCATGTGGTCCATGACCCTCCTGTTCTCTCCGGACTATTTCGCTCACCATCACCACCGCAACCGATACTATTTCTTCCAGCTGCTGACCCTCGGCGCCACCATGGGCGTGTTCCTGGCAGCGGACCTGTTCACGGCCTTTGTGTTCTTCGAGATCATGTCCTTCACCTCCTTCACCTGGGTCATCCAGGAGGAGACGCCCGGGGCCGTCCGGGCGGCGAAGACCTACCTGGCCGTGGCGGTGATCGGCGGCCTCGTGGCCCTGATGGGCATGTTCCTGCTTTATAACAGGCTCGGCACGCTGCAGATCTCCGCGCTCTATGACGCGGCAAAGGCCGCGGGCCTGACGCCGGTCCTCTACGCGGCCGGCGGCTGCGTGCTCTTCGGCTTCGGCGCAAAGGCCGGCATGTTCCCGGTCCATATCTGGCTGCCCAAGGCCCACCCCGTGGCGCCGGCGCCGGCCTCGGCCCTGCTCTCCGGCGCGCTGACCAAGTCCGGGATCTGGGGAATCCTGGTGATCTCCTGCAATCTGTTCCGGGGCGATCCCGGCTGGGGCGCAGCCATCCTGCTGCTGGGCTCCGTGACCATGCTGCTGGGCGCGGTCCTGGCCCTGTTCTCCGTGGACCTCAAAAGGACGCTGGCCTGCTCTTCCATGTCGCAGATCGGCTTCATCCTCGTGGGCGTGGGCATGATGTGCCTTCTGGGGGAGGAGAACGCGCTGGCCGCCCGGGGCACGGTGCTGCACATGGTCAACCACTCCGCCTTCAAGCTGGTGCTCTTTCTCTGCGCCGGCGCTGTGTTCCGCAATCTGCATAAGCTGGATCTCAACGAGATCCGCGGCTTCGGCCGGAAAAAGCCCCTTTTGATGATCGCCTTCCTGCTGGGGGCCCTGGGCATCGGCGGCATCCCGCTTCTCAACGGCTACGTGAGCAAGACGCTGCTCCATGAGGCCATCGTGGAGGGCGTGCCCCATTACGGCGGCGTGCTGAAGCTGGCGGAATGGGTCTTCCTGTTCTCCGGCGGACTGACGCTTGCCTATATGACCAAGCTCTTTGTAGCGGTCTTCGTGGAGCGGCACCCGACCCGTCAGGCGGAGTTCGACGGGATGAAAAACTGGATCTCCCGTCCCGCCGCCCTGGCGCTCAGCCTGTCGGCCCTGGTGGTGCCGGTTCTGGGCTTCAGCGCGAACAGCACCATGAACGCCATCGCGGAGCTGGCCGTGGATTTCCTGCACGGCGAGCCTCTGGCCCACCCGGTGCACTACCTGTCTTTGGAAAATCTCAAGGGCGCTGCGATCTCCGTCGCCATCGGCATGGCCGTCTACCTGGGGATCGTGCGGCGCTGGATGCGGAAGAACGGGAATTATGTCAACCGCTGGCCCGCTGGGCTGGATCTGGAGGACCGGTTCTACCGCCCGCTGCTGCTTCGGTGGCTCCCCGGGATCTTTGGCCGGATCTCGGCTCTCTTCGGGGAAAACCGCCTGACCGGCCGCCTGGGAAAGTTCGTTTTGGCAGCCGGAGGCCGAATCGCGGCCCTCTTCGGCGAGAATCGCCTGACCGCGCGGCTCAGCCGCGGCGTCATGGCTCTGGGCGGCCGGATCGCCGCCCTCTTCGGAGAAAACCGCGTGACCGAACGGCTCAGCCGCGGCGTGATGCGCCTGTCCGGCCTGTTTTCCCACGCCTTCAGCGACAGCCTTGACGCCCTGGTCCTCGTCCTGCAGAGGGTCGTTTTCCGGCAAAGCCCGGAGCGGCAGGAGAACAAGGTGGCGGACACCGTGTCCTACCGTCTGGGCGAACAGATGGACGCTGTGTCCCGGCGTATGGGCAGAACAAGGCCGGAGAAGCCCTCCCATGCCATGTCCTTCTACACCAGGCATAAACGGCTGCGCAAGGCGGTGCACAGCGTCACGGGCAATTTGTCCTTCGCGCTGCTGATGCTGGTGCTGGCAATCTGCTTCGTTTTCGCCTATTTGCTGTGGTTTTCCTGACCGCAGTGCCCTGCGTTTGTAAAAAAACTTTTAAAATTCAATAAAATTGAAATTTACCGTTGAGTTTTTCAGGGAAAAATGGTATATTATATCATTAGTTAATATTTGCCGGCTTTTTTGAATCTATACAAGCGGGAGGCACATTGTGAATAAAGCAGAGTTAACGATCCAGGACATCATCCATGCGCTTCTTTCCCACATCATCATCATCTTGCTGGTGGGTGCGCTGTTCGGAGCGGGCGCTTGGTTCTATACGAGCAAGTACGTCCCCAAGATGTACAAGACGTCCATCACCTTCTATGCGGTCAGCAACACCCATCAGGACACTCAGGGCACCATCACCGCCAACGAGCAGACCTCCAACCGTCAGCTGGCCAGCACCTATTCCTACATCCTCAAGAGCAACCGTGTCATGAAGGACGCCTCCAGACGGCTCAAGGAGAAGGGCGTCAACATCGGCTACGGATCGCTCAAGGCGATGACGACCGTCGCCACCACCAACACGGAGATCTTCACCGCGACCTTTGTCTCTTCCGACCAGAAGAACATCAAGCTCATTGCCGACACCATCGCGGAAGCCGCCATCGACGGCATTTCCGAGATCGTCAGCAACGGCGAGGCCAAGGTCCTGGACTCCGCCGAGCAGCCCTCCGCCCCTTATGAACCGAACCCCCGCGCCCAGGCCATCACCTTCGCGCTGGTGGGGCTGCTGCTGGCTGGCGCCATCGTCGTGATCCGCGCGCTGACCGACACCACGGTCTGGAGCGAGGAGGATCTGGTCAAGCAGTACAACATCCCCGTTCTTGGCTCCATCCCGCAGCTTGCTGCGCTGGAGAAGACGGGCAGCGCAAAGGAGTAAGGCCATGCTGTTCAGGAAAAAACGTCTGACGACCCCGAAGACCCAGGCAGCCGCCAAGCAGAGGATGCTGTCCGCCAACAGCCCCTTCGCCATCAAGGAGGCTTACAACTCCATCCGAGCCAAGCTCCTGTTCACCGGCAAGGGGGAAAAATGCCCGGTCTTTGCCGTGACCAGCGCCATGATGCACGACGGCAAGACCACCAACGCCGTCAACCTGGCCATCTCCATCGCGTCCACCATGAAGCGCGTTTTGCTGATCGACGGCGATATGCGCAAGCCCACGGTCCACAGATACTTCGGTCTGGAGAACAAAAACGGCCTGTCTGAGATCCTGGCCGGCCTCACCAACGAGGTCAAGATCCGCAAGACAGACGTGGAGAACCTCCACGTCCTGACCTCCGGCCAGATCCCCCCCAACCCGGCCGAGCTGTTCGGCTCCAAGCAGATGGACATCCTGCTGGCCTATGTCAAGGACTATTTCGACTACGTCATCATTGACACTCCGCCGGTCAACGTGGTCTCCGACGCGGCCATCCTGGCCGAGAAGATCACCGGCTACGTCTTCGTGGTCCAGAGCGGCAAGAACCACTATAACGAGCTGTCCTATGCCCTCGAGACCATCCAGCAGATGAACGGCAACGTGGTGGGCATGGTCCTCAACGATGTGACCGGCAAGAGCAGCAGCCACTACGGCGGCGGCTACCGGGCCTATCGCCAGGGCTACTACAAGGGCTATTATCGCCGCGGCTACGGCTACGGCGGGTACTACAGCAACTACGAGAGCAGCTACGAAAGCAAGCCGGAGCTGAAGACCCAAAAACCCAAGACCGAGCAGAAACCCGACAGTCAGAGCACCGAACAACAGTAATTCCCTGCCGAAGGCAAGGAAAGGAGATGGGCCGCATGCTGGATTTCCACGCGCACATTCTTCCCGGCGCCGATCACGGATGCGACAGCCTTGAGACCGCGCTCAGGCAGCTGGAGCTTGCCCGGGCCGCCGGGATCGATACCATTGTCGCGACCCCGCATTTCTACCCGCAGACTGACCGCTTTTCGGATTTTCTGGAGTTGCGTGAGCAAGCCTATTCCGAGCTCATGGCGCACTACGCGGGCCCGGTCCGGGTCCTTTTGGGCGCAGAGGTACACATGTGCGTCGGCCTGGACCACCTCGACGGCGTGGAGCAGCTGTGCATTCCCGGCACCAGGGTCATGCTGTGCGAGCTCTCCTTCCGGGGCGTCTCCTCCGGGGTCACCGAGACCTTCGAGCGGATGACGGACGATCTGGAGCTGGATCCGATTCTGGCCCACGTGGACCGCTACGATCCGGTATGGATCGACAACCTGTTCGCCATGGGGCTCCGGGGCCAGGTCAACGCCGAGGCCCTGTGCAGGCATTTCGGCCGCCGCAGGCTGCTTTCGTGGATCGACAGCGGCAGCATCGTCGCCCTGGGAAGCGACATCCACATGACGGAGGTGGGCTACAGCCAGTACACAAAGGCTGTGGATTATTTGGGCGCCAAAGCGCGGACCGTTGAAAAACGGGTCAGAAAGCTGCTGTCCGGCGCAATGTAAAAAATGCAGGAGACCGTAAAGAACGGCCTCCTGCTTTTTTGATCTCTCATGCCGCCGCGTCCGCTTCGCCGGCAGAGCGCAGCATGTTGTCGATGGAGATCCCGTAGCCCCTGGCGGGATCCCGGATGAGCACATGGGTCACCGCGCCCACCAGCTTTCCGTTCTGGATGATGGGCGAGCCGCTCATGCCCTGGACGATGCCGCCGGTCCGTTCCAGCAGCCGCGGATCGGTCACCCGCAGCCGCAGGTTCCGGCCGCCCTCCGCGCCGAAGCGGATGGCCTCGATCTCCGCCTGATAATGGACGACCGTGATGCCCTCCACGTTGCTCCAGATCTCCGCGGGACCCGTGGAGATCTCCTCGGGCTTTGCCACCGGGATCGCCTCTCCGGAGAACACCCCGGAGCTGCAGCGGCCGAACACGCCGCAGCCGGTGTTGGTCTCCACCTGCCCCAGAGGCTCCGAACCGCCGCCCTGTCCCTGCAGTTGGCCGGGCGAGCCGGCGGTGCCCTTCTGCACGCCGGTGATCACCGTGGGCAGGGCCGTTCCGCCGGAGAGGGGCGCGTTGCCCGCGGCCCCGCTGCGGCCCACTCCGTGACCCAGCGCACCGAAGATCCCCGTCTCGGGATCGTAAAAGGTCACGGTGCCCAGCCCGGTGATGTGATCCTGCACCATGGCGCCGATGCGCCAGCCGCCCTCGACGCAGACCGGCTGCACGGAAAAGCTCATGGAGCGGCCCCCTCGCTCCACGGCCAGCGTAAGGCGGCCGCCACCGCCCGCCGTGATCCGCGCCTGCAGATCCTTGGCGTCCTCCAGCTCGGTCCCGTCCACGGAAACGATCCGGTCTCCCGGTCTGAGTCCCGCGTCCCTGGCAGGGCAGCTGCCCTCCGTTTCGTCAAGCCGAACGACGAATACGCCCTCTGTATACAATTCCAAACCGACGGTCCGCCCCACCGGCACCAGCTCTTCCGCCTCCAGGGCCTCTGCCGGAGCGGAGAGCAGCAGCGCCAGGACCGAGCTCAGCGCAAAAACCCGGATGAATCGTCTCATTGCATCCCCTCCAATCGTTTTTTCTCTGCTTAATATGGACAGAAAAATGAAAAAAACACTGGCGGGTTTTTTATGAATACACATTTTTTGTCAACATAATGCTTGACAAACGTGGTATAGTAAAGATAGATTCGACAGGATCAAAGCAAGAAAGGCGGTCTGAATCATGGAACTGAGCAGCGTAAAGGAAGTTGTGGAAATCGCAAAGGAAAAAACCGAGCCTGTGGTCATGAAGGCGCGCAGCGCGGCGCAATCCGCCGCAAAAAAAGCGGAGCCGATGCTGGAGGCAGCCAAAAACGCCGGCAGGCAGCTCACGGACGGCTATACCCCGGAGATCTACGTCCAGTACACCAACCGGCAGTTCGACTGCGCCATGCTGCTCGAGCGCTGCCGCGAGGATTTCAAGCTCAAGCACAAGAATGCCCGGATCCGTTCCTGCAAGCTCTATATCAAGCCCGAGGACAATACGGTCTACTATGTCATCAACGATATGGAGGATCGGCTGCCCCTGTAAGGGCAGGCAGATCGTCCGACGCCCGCATACCTGAGAAACAGCCCTCTTTTTGGGACAGTTTCTCAGGTATGCTTTTCCCGAGACGAATTGGCGAAACAGGAGGACCGTACCATGGACCTGACCGCAAAACTCAATGACGAACAGCTTGCCGCCGTCACCGCCACCGAGGGCTTTGTGCGCGTGATCGCCGGCGCGGGTTCCGGCAAGACCCGGGCTCTGACCCACCGCTTTGCATGGCTGGTAAACGAGCTCGGGATCCTTCCGGGCAACATCCTCTGCGTAACCTTCACCAACAAGGCCGCCAACGAGATGCGCCAGCGGATCCACAGCCTGACGGGGGACAACGACACCGGCTACATCAACACCTTCCACGGCTTCTGCGTCTCCGTCCTGCAGGAGGACAGCTACGCGGTCCAGTATCCCAAGTCCTTTCTGGTGCTGGACAATTCCGACATCGACTCCATGCTGCGGATCATCTACGAGGAGCGTGGCCTGACCCTGCGGGACATGACCTTTTCCAACGCCCGGGACATGATCGAGATGCAGAAGCTGCGCTACAAGCCGGACTACTATGAGGACATGATCACCATGTCTCTCGAGACCCTCCGCACCCAGTACGAGCAGGCCGAGACCACCGAGAACATCATCTTCTACGGCTATCTCTACCAGGAGAAAAAATGCTTCGGCCTGGATTACAACGACCTCATCAAGTTTTCCCTCTACATCTTCAAGGAGCATCCGGACATCCGCCTCAAGTGGCAGCAGCGTCTGGAGTACATCATGATCGACGAGTTCCAGGACATCGACGAGCCCCAGTATCAGCTCATGGAGGTCCTGTGCGACTACCATAAAAACCTCTTCGTTGTGGGTGACCCGGACCAGACCATCTACACCTGGCGCGGGGCGAACATCAAGTACCTGCTGGATTTCGACCAAAAGTTCCCCGGCACGCGCACGATCTTTATGAACCGCAATTACCGTTCGACGCCTCAGATCCTCAACGCGGTGAACGATCTGATCTCCCGCAACCAGAACCGCATGAAAAAGGATCTCATCCCCGTGCTGCCGGACGGGCCCACGGTTCTGTGCCACCACGCCGACACGCCGGAGGACGAGGCAAAGTGGATCGCCTCCCAGATCCTGGCCCTCCACGCGTCCGGCACGCCCTTCCGGGACGTCACCCTGCTGTACCGGGCCCACTATCTGACCCGCCCGGTGGAAACCCTCTTCCTGGACGAAAAGATCCCCTATGCCATCTACAGCGGCACGCCCTTCTACGGGCGGGCGGAGATCAAGGACGCCCTGTCCTACCTCCGCATGATCGCCTACCGGGACGATCTGTCCTTCCTGCGCATCGCCAACACCCCCAAGCGCAATCTCGGCAAGCGCCGGATGGAGTTTTTGCAGCAGTACGCCGAGGAAAACCGCTGCTCGCTCTATCTGGCGCTGCAAAAGAACCTGGAGCATGAGCTTTTTCGCGGTACGAAGGCCCACAGCTTTGTCCGGCTGGTGGAGGACTTCTCCTCCCGCTGGGAGGGAAGACCCATCTCCGAGGTCCTCTCGGAGCTGCTCCACGAGAGCCGGTATGAGGAGATGCTCCGCACCGAGGGAGCGCAGGACCGGCTGGACAACCTGGCGGAGCTGAAGCAGTCGGTCTATGAATACGAGACCACCTGCGGGGAAGAGGCCTCGCTGCCCCATTATCTGGCGCATATTGCCCTGTACACCAACACCGACCTGGAAGACCGGGCCGACCGGGTCAAGCTCATGACGGTCCACGCGGCCAAGGGCCTGGAATTTCCCCATGTGTTCCTGCTGGGGATGAACGAGGGTGTGTTTCCCTCCCGGAAGACCGGGACCCTGGAGGCCATGGAGGAGGAGCGCCGGCTGGCCTTCGTTGCCATGACCCGGGCCGAGCGCAGCCTCTGTCTGTCCGAGGCCGAGGGCCGGAATTTCGACGGATCTCCCCGCTATCCATCCCGATTCACCCTCGATATCGACGAGGTGCACCTGCAGTACACCAAGCCCCAGAAGGAGGGGCTGATTGCCGAGGCCAGGGCCTACATCCAGGCCAGCGAGAAATACCTGCCGGAGAAGCTGGCTGCCAACGCCTTCCCGGTGGGCACAAGAGTCCGCCACGCCGTCTTTGGCGCGGGCACCGTCGTCGCCCTGGATCCGGACCGGCAGGCCCATGTGATCCGCTTTGATGCCATGCCCACGCCCCGCGCCATCTCCTTCAAAGCTCGTCTGGAGCCCCTGTAAGGGGCCATAGAAAAGCGCTTCCCGGAAGCCCCGGGAAGCGCTTTCTCTGACCGGGAGCCGGCGGAGCCGGCTCCCGGGTGCTCGGTTATGGGTTATTCTTTCGTCTTTCCGTGGTTGCTCTGCCGCTTTTCCGCGGTTATTCCGGGCTCTGGGGGTGCTCGGAACGGTAGAGGAAGGTCACCACGTGGCCTCTGGTGCAGATGGCGGCAGGGGAGAAGGTGGTGTCGGAGGTGCCGTCGGTGATGTCGTTTTCCACGGCCCAGAGGACGGCCTCGTAGTACCAGCTGCCAGCCTCCACGTCGTCGAACCGGTTTTTGGTGTTCTCGGGCTCCTGACACTGATTGGCCCGCCACAGGAAGGTGACAACCTGGGCTCTGGTGCAGGTGTCGTTGGGCGCGAAGTGCGTGTCGTCCACGCCGTCGGTGATGCCGTTCTCCACCGCCCACAGCACGGGCAGATAGAACCAGTCGCTCTCGCTGACGTCCTCGAAGGGACAGGTGCTGAGCCTGGGCGTCGGGCAGCCGGCGGCACGCCACAGGAAGGTGACCACCTGGCCTCTGGTGCAGCTTCCGTCCGGCCCAAAGAGGTTGTCCGAGATGCCATCGGTGATCTGCGGGTTATGCCGCACAGCCCAGTAGACAGGATCGTAGTAGTAGGCGGTGGGATCCTGCACGTCGTCGAACATCCGCATGGGAATGGACTCGGTCCGCTGCTCGCCGCAGCGCTTGCAGGTATAGGTCCGCACGCCCTCTGCGGTCCAGGTGGGCTCCAGAGTCACGACGCCCTCGTCCCAATCATGGCCCAGAGCATCCAGCTCCGTGTGTACACGGCTCAGCTCTTGACCGCACCGGCTGCAGTAGACTGCCATGTCATAACCGCCTGCTTCCGTACAGCTCGGAGCTGTTTCGTTTTCTTTCACAGCCTCCGCAGGAGCGTGGCCAAGGGCCTCGGTCTCCTCGGTGCGCTGCTGACCGGTGACAAAGCTCTCGAACACGGTGACGCCTTTTTCGGTGCAGGTGGGATCGGTCTGAGAGACGATCTTCTCCACGTCCTCGGCAGGCCAGGCCTTGTAGTGGCCCTGCTCGTCGGCCTCGTTGGAGTTGCCGAAGTAGACGATATTGCCGTTGTCGTCCGCGTCCTCGCCGAAGGGCAGGTCCACGGTCTGCCAGTCGGCGCCGTTGTTGAAGATGACGTGGGTGTAAACCGAGGCGTCCAGGGTGAGCTGGTAGACCTCGTGGCCGTTGCGATCCTGGCCGATGGATTCCAGGGAGGTGCCGGGCCATTCGGCGGAGGGCTCGCCGCCCAGCAGATCGAAGGCGTAATAGTTCACCGTGCCGAGACCCACCTCGTCCACGAACCAGATGTCGATGGGATTGGGCTCGGGCTGCGGCCCGTCGCCCTGCTTGGTGAGCTTCAGAACACCGCCGGTGTAGCCCTCCAGCTCGGTGCCCTTGGGATAGAAGCTGACGTCATAGGTGCCGGCCTCGGCCACCACGTAGTTGTCGTCGGGATACCACAGGTTGTTGGGCTCGTCCTTGATCTTGAGCTGTGCGCCGGCCGCCAGCTCGATGCCGGTGAGCACGAACTCACCCTCGTTCTCGCCCGCGGTGAGCTTATACTCGTCGGCTGCAGTCCACTCGTTCATGGAGCCCACCAGATAATATACAGGCTCCTGAGGCTCCGGCATGTCTCCGTCATAGCTGAGGGTGAGGGTGCCGTCGTCGTTGACGGTCAGAGTGAATTCCACTTCCACGCCGCCGGGCACCTGCAGCTTGTTGCCGTTGGTGATGGTGCTGCTGTCGTACAGGGTGGCGGAGGTCACGTTGCCCAGCCAGCCGGCGGTCATATAATCGATGCCGGTGTTGGTGCAGATAAAGACGTAGCTGTCTTCCGTGAAGGTGGTGGTGAGCTTGCCGTTTTCGAACTTGTACCCGCCCAGGCCCTCAGTCGGGTAATCCTCGCCGTTGATCCAGCCGGCCAGATAGTACTCGGTCTCGGGTTCGGGGGGCTGCTCGCCCTGCTTGGTGAGCTTCAGAACACCGCCGGTGTAGCCCTCCAGCTCG
>JAEEGL012456722.1_pt1 | contig 17924 bp, 26 predicted proteins | sample 9134231 | NCBI WGS metagenome assembly JAEEGL01 (sample SAMN16246548, study PRJNA631951) | gut metagenome | biome: gut microbiome; feature: rumen; material: fiber-attached | host: Bos | place: Iran: Karaj | collected 2018-10 | reverse complement strand
TGTTCAGTCCCTTTTCCCGGCACCACTCATACAGGCTCTTTTCAACACCGTTTATGGTGATGGTCGTTTTCCTGGGCATACTTTCACCTCCCCGGCGTCGGTAAACTCTTTATCTGCGGTCATTTCGTCACCACCCGTGCATCCTTGTCGGTCTCGATGTCCAGCTCTTCTACCTCGTTCACGCTAAGCATTACTTTCAGCGTCAGGTATCCCAGTACGCTCTTGCTTATCTCGTATGTGCTGACGTGCGGTATCTCTTTGCCGTCTATCTCCAGCAAAAACTTGTCCGCTGTGTCTATCAGTCTTACTTTTGCCATTGGTTTTCCTCCTCTTTATTTTCCGGAAAGTCTTCATCAAACAGTGTTTTTACCATGCTGATAAATTCTCCCCTTTGCTCCGGTGTAAGCTTATTCGGGTCAATACCAAAAAATATTAAGTCTTCCGGCATCTTCACACCTCCCCGGCGGTCAAGTGGTAAAGCACTTGTTTAGATTTCTAAACTTTACGTGAAAAAAAATAATCTGATATTTCCTTTCCCGAAATGTTCAGAAGTCCGCAGATTTCCCGAATCTCAGATTGTGTAAACTCACTTGCATTGTTCAGCTTCAGACTGAGCGTTGCCGGAGCAACATTCAGTTCTTTAGCCAGTCCTTCCTGAGTAAAGCCGTGCTCACGGATTTTACCCCTTAGCTTGCTGTAATCGAACATATAAGTCAATCAGTATTATCTCCTTCCTATCTTGTTTAGGTTTCTAAACCCCGCAAGAATAATATAACACATAAGTTTAGAAATGTCAACTATATTTTTTTAAATAACTAAACTTTTTATTGCTTTTTCTAAACTTATGATATAGAATAGTATTAGTAGATACGGAGGTGGTATTATGGCTACATTTGCAGAACGATTCAAGGAAGCCCTTAATATGAGAGGTAAAACACAATCAGACGTTTGCCAGCTTACAGGAATTGGTAAAAGTGCGATAAGTCAATATATTAAAGGAAGTTTTGTACCAAAACAACAGAGAGTTTATGCGATTGCAAAAGCTCTCAATGTTTCGGAATCCTGGCTCATGGGCTACGATGTTCCGCCAGAGCGTGAAGATAAGCCCAAGCATACCCCCGAGCTCACCCCCATCGAATACAACCCTACTCACAAAATACCTGTGCTGGGACGCATATCAGCCGGACTGCCGCTGTATGCAGAGGAGAATATTGAGGAATATATATATACAGAGCTCAACGGCGGCAATGAATACTTCGGCCTGCGCGTCGAGGGCGACAGCATGAACGCCGCCCGGATCTGCGATAATGATATCATCATCGTGCGCCAGCAGGAGCAGGTGGAGGACGGTGAGATCGCCGTTGTTATGGTGGGCGATCAGGACGCTACCGTCAAGCGCTTTCATCGTGAGGGGCGGAATGTTTTTCTTACCCCTCAGAGCTATAACCCAGTCCATAAGGTGCAGGTCTATGACCTCAAGGAGACCAACATCCGCATAGTCGGCAAGGTGGTGCAGGTGGTCTATCGCATGGAATGAAAGGAGCTGACAACTTTCAAAATTTTTTAGTTTGATGGAGTATTTAGGGGTTCAGGCATAAAATATTCCACGCCGACGCATCACGCACCGACGGGGAAAATATTATCAGAGAAAGGAGCTGAAAGTATGCCATACTGTATCTATCTGCGCAAATCCAGAGCTGACAGCGAGGCTGAAATGCGCGGAGAAGGTGAAACCCTTGCCCGCCACGAAAAAGCCCTTACAGCCTTTGCTAAGCAGTCAGGGCTTGATGTTGCGGCAATATATAAAGAGATCATCAGCGGTGAGAGCATTGCGGCAAGACCTCAGATGCAGCGGCTCTTGTCTGAGGTCAGTGAGGGGATGTGGGACGGGGTGATAGTCATGGACGTTGACCGTCTGGCAAGAGGCAACAGCATAGATCAAGGCATTATCTCCCAGACCTTTCTTTTTGCCGGGACAAAGATCATCACGCCCACCAAGACCTACGACCCGACAAATGAATTTGACGAGGAATATTTTGAGTTTGGGTTGTTCATGTCCAGGCGTGAGTATAAAACAATAAACCGTCGTCTACAGCGTGGCAGGGTCGCCAGCGTAAAGGAAGGAAAATATGTCAGCAACAAGGCACCCTACGGTTACGAACGGGTGAAGATACAGGGCGACAAGGGGTTTAGCCTTACACCCGTTCCGGAGCAGGCTGAGGTAGTCAGGAACATATTTGAATGGTACACCAACGGTATTTCGCAGGCTGACGGCACAAGGAAGCCTATAGGGACATCTCTCATCGCCCGTGAGCTGAACAAGCGGAAGATTAGTTCTCACACAGGAAACGTATGGACACAGCAAACTATACGGGATATGCTGATAAATCCGGTGTATGTCGGCAAGATACGCTGGAACTGGCGCCCGACAAAAAAGAAAATGACAGGAGGCACAGTTGTCACCGAACGCCCGAGAAGCACGGAGTTTATTCTATATGACGGGATTCATCCGGCAATCATCGACGAAGCGACCTTCAAAGCCGCCGCTCTGAAAATGAGCAAAAACAAGAGCCGTCCCGTTCGGGGAGACAAGAAAACCCAGAACCCTCTTGCAGGACTTGTATATTGTACCCTGTGCGGCCGACGTCTACAGCGCAGACCAAATGATAAGACCCCGGACCTGCTGATGTGCCCTGCTCCCACCTGCGACAACCACGCGTCATACCTTTACCTTGTGGAGGAAGCGGTTTACGAGACTATCAAAAAATGGTCACTGGGTTATGAGCTGCCGGATCTCACCGGAAACAGCAGGCTTGTCACCGACACAACAGATGTCGAGACTGAGCTTTCGTCGATATTCAGCGCAGAGTCAAAGCTCCGCTCACAGCTGAACAAGGCCTACGAGGCTTTTGAAACAGGAATATATGATACAGCAGTTTTTAAGCAGCGCAGCACAGCACTTAACCAACAGCTGAAGGAGATCGAGTTTCGGAAGCAGGAGCTGAAAGCATCGGCCCGCAGAGCCCAGAGAAACAAAAGAATCATTTCTGAATTTATCCCGAAGGCTCAAAGGATTGCCGGCGCCTATTATAACATTTCGGACCCCCACAGCAGGAACGAACTGCTGAAAACCATCGTACACCACATTGACTACACAAAAGCAACACGAGGACACGGCCATGAATCTGACTTTTCAATAACTGTCTATCCCCTTATCCCCGTTGAATAGCTGCATACACTACTGATATCATTACGGAACCAGTTCTTCAGTGCCGTGATGATATCAATAAGAATACCCCCGCCAAAGTGATCTCTCACTCTGACGGGGTATGTTAGTTTACATACTTACTTTTTGACCTCGACAATAAAGGCATTGGGGAAGCCTGCAGCCTGTACCTGCTCGAGGAAGGCCTCTGCAAGGGTCCTGCTGCTGAAAGCGCCCACCTGTATGCGATAGAAAACATCAGCGGGTGCGGGCTTTATATCCGGCGCCTTGTAGGTCACGCCGTAGCCCTGACACACGCCCTTTGCGATAGCCTCGCCGACAGTCTGAGGGTTCTCGATGAGCCACTTTGCGATCTGCTTGTTATCGTGGAAATCCACCTCGATATAGACGGCGGTCGCATTGGTACTGTTCAGCTCAGCAAGAACAGGGTTCTCCCGCACACCGTAGTCGGTCTTGCCGGGGCTTACCGCCTGCACTGCCTTGTAGACGGGCGTTGCAAGCTTCATGTTGCCATCGAGAGAGTTATAGACAAACACCACCGTTCCTCCGCACTCTCCGGTATGGCCTTCGGGGGCTGCGTTGGTGTGGATGGGAATGTGCAGGTCTGCGCCCCATCTGTTTGACTCAGCAATGCTTGTTGACATTGCCTGACCCTTCGGGGCTTTCTTGACCTCAAATCCGCAGCGCTCCAGGGCTGTCTTTGCAGCGTCCGCAATGCGGTTGCACTGGTCGCACTCGTTTGTGTTTCCGTAAGCATAAAGGTTTTCGTCCTGATTAGACGGGCTGAGATAGATCTTCTTACTCATGTTTATCGTCCTCGCTTTCGTTTTCTTTGATTTCCGGCAGGCCTGCCAGAGATGTAAGCAGCGACAAAATTGCCGCCACCGCTGCCGTTGAACCAACTGTCAGCCAATCCACTGACCCGACAGTGGAGCCTACGCCGATCATAGCTATAGCTGTCTGTGCCATGGTCTTTATGGCTCTTATGCCGGCAGCTCTGAACCAAGCCTTTGTAATGCTTTTCATTTCTTTCCCTCCAGATCGCTGATTCTGTGATTTGCCACTCTCTGCCGCTCTTCAACAAGCTCCATGCGCTCCTCAAGCTTGTAGGTGCGCTCGATCACCTGATTGTGCTTGTCCTGCTTTTTTTCAAGTTCCTTTATGCGATACTCCGTCAGCTTGCTGCTGGCGATGATTCCTCCGAAGGTGCCGACAAGTGACCCGACTAACGCAAGTATCGCACTGATAACCGTCGGATCCATCATCCCACCTCCATCAGAGTGTAGGCGTCCAGTGCATAATACCGCTTGCCGTCAAAAGTGACTAACGATCCGGCCGTGACGATTGAGCAGTCCATAAGTCTGTTGGTGGAAAACGCACGGTTGCTTGACCCCGTGACCACATAGACCTTGTTGTTTATGTACTCAAGCCTGGTAGGATGAGTGCTGTCATAGACATATCCAAGGCGGTTGACCTTGGTATAGGAGCTGGAATCTGAGCCGATGATCGCCACGTTGTAGACGTTTGAACGCTGGTTTGCTGTATAGTTGACAGCATAGGCATAACCGTCTATATCCTTTGAGAGCAGGAAGGACGCCTGCAGATCCGGATACCCGTTTGACGGCAGTCTGTCGTAGCCTCCGACAGAAAAGAGTATTACTTTGTTGTTTATATCGGATATCAGATTATAGCCCCAGGTGCGTGTAGACCGATTATTCCTTGCAAGATAACCTGATGAAAGCGAAATACTTCCAGAAACGCGCTGACTATTTACCGATGATATTAAATAGTTAGTAGTTGTCGAGTTATTTTTTGCATTGCGCTTGAACCTGAGTGTCTCAATTCCGAAAAAATCCATATCAAATGTGCAGTATGAATCATCTACGGCTATCAGAGCATCGATATCCGCATCGCAGGTGATGCCGATGTTGAGCCCCGTCAGGCTTGATATGAACGACTTCAGAAAGTCCGGCTCCGTGCCGCCGGAGGTGATGGTCTGAGTAATATACATAATGCTTCACCCCTTATACATGATGGTTATTCTTGGCGTCAGGACCGAGCTTGCGCTGATCGTGTTCTCCTGCCCTGATGTCAGCGGGACAGTAACCCCTGCATCCCTCATGGTCAGCGATCGTCCGAGAGTCAGAGGGTAGCTCATCGGTATTGAATGGGTGGCGGTAGTGCCGTTACAGGTAACGCTTATAACTATGTTAAAGCTATGATATGCCACATAAGCCGATACGTTTGTCCCCTCCTCTACCATGATCTGATTGTTTTCGATCACTCCATCTATTACCGATGTGGTATACTCTGACCCAGCCCAAAGGAACAAGAGCACATATTTTGTCCCTGCCGGAGCGGTAAAGGTAACGCTAACAGTATCGCCACTTCTGACAACGGCTTCAGTATACGACAGCGCCGCCGTGCCCACCGTGGGTGAAGTGCCGTAGCAGCATATCCTGTGTCTGTTTCGTACTACCGACCCGGATGGATTATAGATCGAAAAGGTATAGGTTCCCGGTATCAGCGGCATGAGCAGGCTATGACAGTTAGTCGTCCCGGAGCCATCAACGACGGTTCCGGTATTAAGATCGGGATACCGGCTGACCACCTGAGCATGAGCCTTGTCAAAATAATTGACAGTGCCGTAGACCCCATAAAGCGTGTAGTCCTCTATCCTCGTCCCTGCCGGAGTGATGGTCACCGGCACAGTTCCCGTATAGACTGTGAGAGCATCTGGATCAGCAGGCTGAGTTACGATCTCGGTCATCTTGTTGCCGCCGCTGTTGACGGTCGCCCGGAAAAGACTGCCGTTGAGGACGTTTATCTGATGGATAACACCTGTAAGCTTCATGTGGTCACCTTCCTTGTGATGGCTCTGAGGACATTGAAGGGCGCTGTCTCGATGACCTGATAAAACTCACCGCTGTCGGTCTGCAGGCCAATGTCGTACCAGTAGCGTTCATCCTGTATCAGATCCGCCGTGTCCGCAGGGGTAAGGGCTATAATAAAGCACTCCTCATCGGTGTCGTAGGTTGCTGTTTTCTGTATGACGGGGCTTGCGTCCTCCGGATCGTGCCTTACCCACATCCTGACCACATCCTCAGGGTCGTAGTGAGTATTGCCGTTTTCGTCGATGATCACGAGGCCGATGCTCATTGTCGTGCCTCTTGGGATGTTGATCTCATATTCATTCATTAAATTACCTCTTTCTCGCAGTGCCGCTCAGGAAGCTGTTGACTATCCTGTTGAGGGGCTTTTGCTTTTGTGTGCCAAGAGTCAGACTGATCTTTCTTTCACTTGCACTGTAGTGCTTTGTGACCTCAGTGATGACCGCATTGTAATAGTTGCCCGTGTAGTCGTCCAGCACTGTCACCTTGTCCCCAAGAGTGTAATCTGTGCCGTATCCGGTGCCGTCCACCTCAATGTTGTAACCGTGGTTTTCTATGTTGTCGCTAACCTGGTCCAGGGCGTACTTGCTGTACCAGTCGTCGGTTGTAGCCACGCTGACGCTGACATTGCACTCACGCCTTGCTATGCCGCTAGCCGCAGTATTGCCCCTGTTCGTCACCAAAGTCACTTCGTCAGTACCGGTTGCATAAATGGCATTATACAGGTCGCTGACACCGTGCTCAAAGCTCTGGGTTATAACATTTCTGTGTCTCAGCGAGAAGATCACTCTCGGATTGACGCTCTGACTGATATTCCTTGCCGTGCCGTTCAGAGTGTAGACCTTAAAGGGTACCGTGCCTGATGCACTGCTCAGATCGCCCCGGATGTCATAGCCGATGCCTGCGCCATCGCACAGCTCTGTAAAAATCGTTGACAGATATTCAAATCTTGCCATGTAGCTGTCGCCGCCAAGACCGGAAGCGCCGCCCACCCATTCAAAGGGCAGGTTCCGGATAGCGTCGCTGCCCGTCAGGCCTATGCAGTTGTGGTCGAGATAGTGCTTCAAGCACTGGGCAGTAGAGCCCTCCACCACGTCATAGCCTTCGGCACCTGCTGTCTGTGTGGCACCATAGAGAGCTATGCGGGTCTCCAGAAGGCCCTTGCAGTCCTTGCCGGATAGGGTTATGGACTTTCCGTCATAGGTCAGGTTTTGTATCCACAGCCAGTCATTTTCGGTTCCGTCATCGAAGCAGATGAAGCCATTAAGGGTCAGCATGGAAAGAAGCTCCGTGTCAAAGGGCAGTGTCAGCTCGAAGTCTCCGGGCTTCGTCCAGCGCTTGGTGTAGGTGTAGTCGGCTATCCGGTTGGTGTCGCCCTTGTGCTTGCTTGCCAGGGTCTGAAAAGCTCCGTTTTCCAGCACAGGTGTGTCAAATAGTTTTGCTATCATTTACAACTCCCCCTGTGAAAGCTCGTGATAATAAAGCACAGGCCTTTCGGTGCCGAAAGAAGTTCCGTGACATACAAACAGGTTTTCTCCGTAGCGGATCATCGCCCGATCTGTCTGCGCTGAAGCGTCCACCCAATGGCTGACGTTGTTTCCGTTTGAGTCGGTTATTTTCAGGGTCTGCACGTTGATCCACAGCGGGAACTCCCTTTCCGTACCGCCGAGCGAGCCTTTTACCTTGAAGGCATCCACCGCAGTGCTCCAGGGATCGCTGTTCCGGAGCCTGTACTGCACCTGAAAGGTCAGATCAGAGCCGTTGGCCGGGAAGTATATCCTCGGCGGTATGTCAAATGGACAGACTGATGTGATCGTCACGGCGTTTGCATCAAGGGTGACTGCCCGCTCAGCTCCTGCCTTCCAGTAGGGAAAATCGGCAACAAAATCTACATCAAAGCGCCACACACAGCCCACCGCCTCACGCTTGAAGGTGGGCAATGCCTGAGGGCGGCACTCTATCTCGTAGCGGTTTTTTTCTGTAAAGACCGTCAGGGTGCCCTTGACCTTTGGGTTAAACGCACCTGTCAGAAACCGCCTCATGAAGCCGTCATCATCCCGGTCGAAAAAAGCCAGGGTGCAGGGTATCAACTTCGGAGACAGGCTGACATCAACGGTGTTCTGCCCGTCGGCGCCAGCCGGGCCGTAGGTCGTGAAGCTTGCACTATTTCCTGTCATGTCGATGTATTCAAGAAAGAGCGTCCGGTTGTCAATGCGCAGGGTCATTCCGAGGTCGTTTGTCCAGACTGCTGTTTTTCTTCCTCTCATTTATGTACCTCCTAACGCTTTGACGACTTCTCTGACGGTCTTGACCACAAGCTGATCTATGCTCAGTCCGTTCAGGCCCTGATTTACGATGTTGACGTTTACCGCTGGTGAGTTGTTCTTGACCCGCTGATCGTAGGACTGGTTCCCCTGCAGTGCCGCCACATGGTCGGACAGCTGGGTCTCTGATGCTCTCAGTCCGGCAATTGCTGTGTCGTTCCGGCTCCTGACCGCTTCGGCGCCGCTCCTGAGCCTTTCCTTCTGGTTCTCATACTCCCGGTCACGGTATTCGGCGGAGATCTCGTTGTTGATCTCCTGCCTGCGCTTCTCCAGCTCGTACTTCTCAAAGTCCGTCAGCTTGCCGTAGCGGAGCTTTGCATTGATCTTGGCAAGCTCCTGCTGCTTTTTATCAATGGACTCCTCCTGCTTGCGCTTTTCGATCTTTTTGTCGATGGCGGCGATCTCACGATTTGCGGCATCCTCGGCGGCCCGAGCCTCGGCGTCAAGTGCGTCGATACGGTTTTCCACAAGCCGCTTATAAGCTGCAACCATCAGATTCTGCTTGTCAAGTATCTGCTTGTCCCGCTCTTCCTGTTTCTTCCGGCGACGCTCCTTGGCTTCCTCACGCTTCTTTTCGGCTTCCTTTTCGGCGGCTGCAACCTTGTCGGCAGCGTCTTTTGCGAGAGTTTCGCGGGCTTTATACAGGCGCTGCTCTATCTGATAGCGCTCCTCGTCAGTGTTTTCCTCACGCTTCAAGAGCTCTGCAAGGAGTTTTTCTTCCTCCTCGACAGTCATCATGCCGAGGGACTTTGTGCGGTCAAGCCACTGGGTGTACATGGCAACATACGAACTGCCGGAAGCATAAACGCCCCGATCGTTTTTCTCAAAGAGAGGCGCGGCCGTGGTATCAGAGCCGGAGCCGCTGCCGGATTTGTTGCTGGTATCTGATTCTGTTGTATTGCTGCCGGAATTTCTTGAAACCGTCGCAATATCGGAATATTTTATATTCTGAATAGCGGCAATCTTCTGCCTGTATCCCTCGATTTCCTCATTGTTTTTCTTTATCTGCTCAAACTCGTTTGCGAACCTGCGCTCAATAAAGTCGTCAATATCTTTGTCCCACTTGCCGCCGACAGCCATAGCACGGGCTTTCATCTGCTCCTTTGAATTTTCGATAATAGTCTCAGTTTCTTTATTACTTGCTTCGATATTATCTATCGCAGACTGCTGTGTAAGGATATACTCGGCCTTTTTCGCTTCAAAAAGATGCTCCAATGCTGTTTTCTGAAGCTCGGCATTATCCCTTGCATTGAGAAGCTCCCCTGCATACTCCGGGTATTTATCACAAAGCTGCAGCACCGTGTCAAAGCTCAGTGCCTGACCTTCTTCAAGGCTCTGCATGGTTGATGCAAGACTGGACATCTCGGAACGGAGAGAACTGCTTTGAGTTTGCAGCTCCTTTTGTTCTTTGGCAAGGTCGGCGGTCTTGTCTGATGCGTTCGCAGCTTCATCACCAGCGCCTCCAACAGCTGAACCGAAATCATTCACTGACCTGATATAATCCTGATAATCCCCTTTGGCATCATCCAGTATCTTATTGGTTTTTTTCAGCTCGTTGTTGTAAGAATTATAATCTCTTTCAAGCTCCCGAATGGCGTCACGCTGCTTGTTAAGCGCATCCTGAGCGTCTTTGTCCCAGTAAACGAATCCGTTTTTATCCCGATGGAGCTTACCTTGCTTTTCGTATTCCCGCTCCATTTCAACAAGTTTTATTCTTGCCTCACCAAGAGCTATTCCTTGCTCTTTTATCTTCTTGTTGAGTTCCTCAGATGACCTGACAGCCTCTTTGATAGTTTCCTCATAATATTCATATTTTGCTTGTGTCAGAAGCTTCTCAAGGTATGTGTCGATCTCCTTAGACAAGTCTCGGTATGCTCCGGTCTGGTCTCTGAGCTGATTGGTTGTAAGTCCAAGTTGACCTGCAAGCTTTCCGGAAATTTCCGTGAGACGTTCCTTTTCGGATGAAGTCAGGTTTGTCTTTTTTCTAAGAGCGTCATATTCATCGTTAAGCAGCCGGATTATTTCAACCTCGGCCTGTGCGGATGAAGTACCGCTCTCTGTTTTTTCTCGCAGTTCCCGCAGTCCTGATGTATATGCTGCGGCTTTTTCTTTTGACTCTTCGATCAGTCTGTTGTAATCATCGATAACCTCAGTGCTGTCTTTTTCAGCGTTATACAGAGATACCAGAGCGGTAGTGAGACCGGCAACAACAGAAACAACCGCACCCACTGCCGTCAGCTTTGACATTGAAGCTCCCAGCGCTGTGGTGGCTGTTGCCGCTGCCGTGGATGCTGTAGTGAGGGTCTTGATCACACTCACGACATTTGAAATAACGCCCGTGATAGACATGGACAGCTTAAAAGCGATCATGCCCTTGACTGCGGCACCGATTGCATCCTTGTACTCCCACACAAACTTGATGATGTTTTTTAGAGCATTTGCGGCGTTCTTTATGCCCTCGCCCAACTCTTTGGCAAGCTTTTTCAGCTCGCCGCTTTTGGCCATTTCGTTGATGTCGTCAAGCAGCTCGTCCGCCACCTCCAGCAGTCCGTCAAATGCCGGGGTCATCTCAGCGGCCGCTAAATTCTTTATGGCTGTGCCCTTTGCTTTCAGCAGATCAAGCTTGTCGTTGAAGTCGTTGAGCCCGTCGAGGGTCTCCTGACTAAGTATCAGCCCTGCCCTCTCGGCCTCGTCTCCAAGCTCTTTGAGCTGCTGAGCACCGCCCTTGATGAGCGGATTAAGCTCTTGTGCTGATTTACCGAAAATATCCATAGCCAGGGCATCACGTTCGGTTTCGTTAGCGACCTTGCCCAGGGCTTCAATAGTCTCATAGAAAACCGTCTGACGGTCACGAAGTGCACCCGTCGCATCGGTTGTGCTGACTTTCAGGGTATCAAAAGCCGCCGCTGCCGCCTTTGATGGCTCTGCCATGTTACGTGTGAGCTTTGTCAGAGCGCCGGAAAGGGTCTCGACAGACACATCAATGAGCTCTGAAGCATACATGAACTTCTGAAGTTCAGCCGTGCCGATGCCGGTAGTTTTGGACAGCGTGTTGACATCATCAGCCCACTGAGCGGCTCCCTTCGTGAACGCAAACAAGCCCGACACGGCAGCGGTAGCCGCAGCGGTCACGCCTGCAAGGATCTTGACAAAATCCCCTGCTGCTGACTTGGCACCCTCAAGGCTGCTTTTCATCTCGTCAAAGGCTTTGTTTTGCTGTTCGATGGCGGCATTAGTGGCGTTTATCTTGCCTTGTATCTGGGCTTGCTGCAGCTTGAGCTTTTCCAGGGCTTCCTTGTCAGTATTGATCGAATTGGTCAGCTCATCAAGTCGCTTCTTTTGCTCCTCTGTGGTCTGACCGGTGCGCTTGATCTCGGCATTGATCAGCTTTATTTCCTTCTGAGCGTCCCTGATCTCCTTGGAAAGCTCCTTCTGCTCCCGCTTGTTGTCTGACATTTCTTTCTTTAACTCGGTGAGCTGCTTCTTGAACTCCGACACTGCGGCGTTGTTGTATTTCGTCAGAAATGACGTGGTAAAGCTTCTTCCGCTGGACATTTATTTCACCACTCTTTCAAATGCTTTCCTCGCCCTGCCTGATCTCGCCGTAGCGCTTAACAAGAATCGGGGCTTCCTTCTCGCCCTTGACCTCAAGATAACAGTCAATGCGCTGGGCTATCTCCTTGTTGGTGCTTTCCCAATATTCAGCCTCAGGCCGCCCGATTACGTCAACGTACATAGCCCGCTGGTGGCCTTCGTGCATAGCCCTTGTAGGGGCGTTTTCTTCGCCGGCGTCTGACGGTGCAGGCAAAGAGCTGAGTATTGCATCCGCAAGCTCCAGCCTGAGCAAGGGCAGGTCCTCCATCGAGACAAGCTCTCCCAGCTCTGCAAGGGTCGGCTCCACATAGTCAAAGTCTCGAAAGGTCACTGCCTTACGGTTCTCAGGCAGGCTGCACATGGCAGCATGAGCCAGCTGCAAAACGTCCTCAATGCTCCAGTCCGCAAAAGGCACTTTCAGCAATTCGGGCAGCGGCTTGTAGATCATTTCCAGGCATAATAAAGCATTAAGGGAGTACCGGATGTGGTACTCCCTGCCTGCTATGTGTATTATGCTGTAATTCGGAATAATATCTCTCAGCATACAGCCACCTCATCAGGTGGGTACTGCTGTAGTGAACCAGGTTTCAACGGCTGCGCTGCCCTCTTCGGATGTGGGGTCAACGTCAAACTTGATGTCCCTCATCTTGCCTACACGTCCGTTGCGGAAATAGGTTCCGTTAAGTGTGTCGGTAGAGAATGTGATATTACTTCCTTCGGTCTGTACGGTTCTTTTCTGGCCAGGCGTGAACTGTGCTTTATAATACTTGTACAGGTTCCAGTGGCCGTTGGGCAGCTCCTCGGCAAGGGCTGCCACCATGTAGGGAGATACCTCATCGCCCTTGAGGGTAGCTGTGTCTGTGGTTGCCGTCTCTCCAAAGATAGCGGCTCTTTCACTGACGTTAAGTGCATGGATGCCGATATTCAGAGCACCGCTTGTGGGCTTTGAGACAACCTCCATAAGCTCACCGCAGCCGTAAAGCTCAGCCCTTGCAGTGGTAAGCGTGTCCTCGAAGTTCATCAGGCGCTTGTCAAAATCTATGACAGTGCCGTAGGTATCGCTGGATGTGCCTTCGGTTATCTTCCACATGGCAAGTCTCTTGACATTGATAGGTGTTTTTGCGCCCAGAGTAGTACCCTGGGTAGATGGTGTAAGTGCCATTTAAATTCCTTCTTTCTTTATATTTCTCTGTTGTAATTAAACTCTATTATCCTGTGATAATATTCCGGGCGGCAAGATGCCGCTCCCAATTTCGCGCTATGTTTTTTCTGTGCAAAACTTATATCTCGCGACTGTAATTAAATTCTATTATCCTGTGATAATATTCCGGGAAGTCATCCGTCAGCCCGTAGGACCCGGACTGCCTGACAAAGCCGTTTTCCGTGAGCAATGTCGTCAGTGCGGTGCCGATGTTGTCAGCGGTCTGGGCCTTGTTTTCTCCGGTGGTATAGACGTTGACCGTCACATAGTAGGTGGTCAGAAATTCCTCCCCGCAGCCCCTCAGCGCCGGAACGTCATAGACGTTGTAGAAAATGAAAGCCTCCGGCGTGCTGTCGGACAGTTCCGGGCTGCCCTCGAAATAGGGTATGTCAAGCTCAGAGAGAAACCCGTTAAGTAGATCATGAAAGCTCATAGTCAGCCTCCTAATTTGTCGATCTCGGCGTTGTAGGCGGCGATCGCCGTATTTACAGCCTCATTCTTCACGCTGTCAAAGCCTCTGCGAATGTGCGAAACAGCTTGTATAGTGCCCTTTTTGACCTTGTAGCGCTTGCCGTTGCGGGTTCTGGTAGTAGTCTCGCTTCTCCTGTAGGCGCTCTGTCCCGGCCTGCCAAACTCGTAGGTCATGCCCACAACACCGGGATTGAAGCCGTTGGCGTCAGTCCTGAAAGCGTCAGCCTGATAGCCGGAGGATATCCCCAGAGAACCGTTTTTGGCCGTGAATATCTCACCTTTTCTGATGTGAGGAGCAAGCTTACGACCAACCTTTTCGCCTGAGATACAACGGCGCTGAGCCTGCTCTATCATCGTGCCCACGCCGTGAAGGGCTGTCCTTAGTGCGGCATTGACCCGCTCATCCATCAGGTCAAGCTCTTTTATGAATGCGTCAAGGTCGGGAAAATCGCAGGAGATGAAGTCGTCAGACATTGCTTTACCCTCTTTCCAGCATGAGCTTGACAAAAAGCTCGTTGTAGCTCTTGCCGGTCTGTGTTATGCGGTATTCCTTGCCGCCCACAACGCAGTAGTTGAAGCTTTCCTTTTCAAATTCCGACCGCCACAGGTGCACGAAAAGCGACGGCCTGAGCCCGGAGGCCTCTGCGCTTGTCTGAAAGCTCAGGCTCACATCCTCCACTGCGCCCCAGACCGTTTTGGTGGCTGTGACGGTCGTGCCTGCCCTGCCGTTTTGCTGTGTGCGCTTTTTGAGGGTGATCTTTCGGTTAAAATCAACCTTCGGCATTGTAATCACTCCCCATGCTCAGACTGTCACGCAGGTGCTCATAGTGCTTATGGAAGCGCTCAGGCTCACCAAGATAAGACTGCTGCCACTTGACATACAGCTCCACGCACTTGATGACCAACGGGCTTTCCGTGTCGTCCTGAGCGGCAGTCACACCCACGCGCCGCATATCCTCCAGGGCGGAGGATATGTCTGAGGTGAGCTCGTCGTCCATGTCGCTGTCGGTTATGTGCAGAGCCGTCTTTACCGCTGTAAGGATGGTGCTCTCTGCTGTGGGTTCTTCGTTTACCTGTTCGATGTCAGGCATAGCGCTCACCCCTTTCCGTCATCAGGTTGCCTTTGCGATAGACACCTTGATCATGCCGCCCTTGACAACAAGACCGGCTCCGAAGCTTGCTTTGCCAAGCACTGCAAGAAGATCCTCAGCAAACTTGTAGTCTTCACTTGCCTTGATCTCCATAGCACCGAAGAGGTCAAGCTTGAGGGCTGAGGGCACGCCGTAGAACATAGTGGGCTTTGTGGCTGTAGTGCTTGAGTTTGTACCGCCTGTAAGAGCGTAGCAGTTCGGGTTGATGCAATACTTTACAGACAGCCCGCCGTCTTTGATAACTCCGATGTTGGGGTTGCTTGCGTCGGGAGTGATCTCATAGACTGCCTTCTTTTCGTTTGTACCTCTTACGTCGCCAAATGCGATAAGGTCTGCCTTGTTGAGGAACAGTACACCGTTGCCGACGACCTCCTCATCGGCGCCGTAGGTGGTCACGATGGTGCGCAGTGTGGTCGCCGTGACCTGTGAAGCAATGATCTCATCACAGTAAGTGCTTGAAAGTGCCGCAGTAGTGATAACGCTTGCCGCCTTGCGTCTGAGAGCCTTCACCGCCGAAGCCTTGACCTTCTCTGTGTAGTTGAGGGGTGACTGTCTCTGAATTTCGTTAGAAACATAGCTCACAAGGCTGTAGGTGCTGGGCGTGATGGAAACGTATGCAAAGGTGGGATCGCTGGAGCTTGCCGCACTGCCCTCAGTGTTGGCGCTTGCGGAGCTGTCAACGGTAACGAGTGCGACCTTGTCGGCGCTCATGCCTGTGCAGTCCTCAACAGTTACCATATCCACGATACTGCAGGGCGTACCGGGCAGATCGTTGATTCCGCTGACCTTTGTGGGCGTTGCAAGTGTACCGCCTGAGAGCAGCACCGAACGCATTGCAGGAGCGTCTATGTACATCTTATTGTTCTTCACGAAGTCCTGTGCGGCACGTTCCTCGGCGCCGGTGTCGGTCTTAGGCATTGCAATGTTTGACTGCTTGCCTGCTGTACCCTCTGCGATCCTGCTGAGGATGCTCTGTCTCTTTTCCTCTTTTTCGATGATAGCGCTGCGCTCCTGTGTCAGCTCATCGACTTCCTTGTTGAGAGCCTCAAGGTCTGCGCCCTCTGTTTCTGCTTCGGTTGCTATCGCCGCAAGTCTTTCCTCAATTTCTTTCTTTCTGCTCATGTCAGATTCCTCCTAAAGTAGCTTTGATCTTGATTTTCAGTTTAAGCGCCTCACGTCTATGCAGCTCCTGCATAGCCTTGGTGATCTCTCCGTCAACAAAGCTCTTGACGTGTATATCCGTCGTGTCGTTGGCGGGAATTGACACCGCCGACACGTCAAATATCTTCTTGATGCCGCTGTAGGTAACGGTCCGGGTCTTGCTGTCGAAGTGCATTCCCTCAGGGATGAAGCTCCACGACATCTTGTCGATCATTCCCTTTGATATCATCTCATAGACCTCTTTTCCGCGCGCTGTCTGCCCCAGATCAGCGGCAATGAAAAGTCCCTTATCATCTATCCTGACAATAAGGGAACCATTCTTGCACCGGGCAAAGACCTCCCCCTGATGGTTGTACTGCATTATAACGTCCGAGAGATCAACGCCCTCGAAGTTTTCTCTCGTGAACTGCTCATAGACCGAGCTTGCGCCGTCCTCCCAGAGCAGATATCGCTCATAGTTTGCGGCATAGCCCTCAACGTAGTAGTCGGTGTCGATGAGCTTCTCGCTCTGAGGCTGCACCGTCATGCTCATTGAGCGGTACTGCCTTTCGGGTTTTACGGGCATAGTATTCAACTCCTTTTTTGAATTTTACAAGATGAATTTGCAGACTTTTCCGCAAATTTGAAGAATTAAAGCAACAATTTCAATGTTTTTGCAAACTGTTTGCAGAAATAGAGCAACACATTGAAACGCATTCAAACACGCGCGCGTTATGATTTAACACGTTATACGTCGTATATTCCCCGGCACCAATAGGACTTTGCCATGACCAGCGCCTCTCGGATGTCATGCCCGAAGGTCTCGACTGATTTGCCGCATTCGGTACAGCGCACCCTCCCTATATAGCCTTGCTCGCCCTTGAAGTTCCTGCCGGGAAATGCGTATTCCTTTGCTTTGCCTCCGCAGTAGCGACACGGGTGCATTTCTTTCGGGAGCTTCTTTTCGATCTCATCTATCACGTCCGGACCTTTCACGCTGTCACCTCAATTGAGTTTACATTGTTCATAGTCGCCGCCAATGCCCTGCTGGGCTTCCCGCATGATCTCAGGCAAGTCAATATAATCAGGTTCTATGGATTTCAAAAACGCCTGTTCGGTTCTCTTTATCACTCTGTTAAATACTCTGAACGCCTCAACAAGTGCCATAAAACTATCTCTGTTCATTGTTTGTCAGCTCCTTCCATCTCACAAAGAAACGCCACGTTGCAAGCTAAATGCCACAGGTGCGGCAATCCGCTTTCCTCGTCAACACCCTGCGGGTCGTCAAGATAAGCGCACAGGTGACGGAAGGCGGCGTCCCGATAGCGCTCAGGCTCCACCTGCTTCCAGTTGTCGGCACTGCCGTACTTTTTGTTGCCGTACTCCCGCACTCGGGCGATGTCAAAGAGTATCTTTCTCGGCACGAGCGTCAGGCGAGGCTTGCCGCTGTCGGCTTTGGCTTGCTGTTTGTTTTGCATTGATTCTTTGACTGCACTAATTATCATTTCATCAAGCTCATTCAGGTTATACATGGATTATCAGTCCTTTCGTTTTACTTGTTAATTAAAGATGAGATAAACGCGAGAATAAGGACTGCAATTACAGCAATAACGCCTAACCCGACATAAATCCAAATGGGAGCCAGTACCCATAGCCAGCTCCAATCAATTACACCTGCTATTTTCATGACAATAAACGCTACACCAAGCAACACAACAAATAATCCTACGCATCCGATTCCTTTACCACTGTTATTTTCATTTTTCATCTTATTAGCTCCTTCCGGGCATAGAAAAACCGCCCTCTGTGAGAGCGGTTAAACATTGAAAATTTCCGTTTCTGCTTTTTCATAGATAAATACTGACATTTTTTCTGTATCAGCAAAATATCTGACCTCAAACATCCGACTTTCTTTATTTCGAGCCA
>JAEEGL011406242.1_pt1 | contig 17924 bp, 4 predicted proteins | sample 9134231 | NCBI WGS metagenome assembly JAEEGL01 (sample SAMN16246548, study PRJNA631951) | gut metagenome | biome: gut microbiome; feature: rumen; material: fiber-attached | host: Bos | place: Iran: Karaj | collected 2018-10 | reverse complement strand
TAAGCTCAGCGAGTATGTGATGAAGCTGCTCGGTGAAAAGCTGTTTACCGATGATATTATCAATAAGCTTGTCGGAATGCTGTTCCCGAAGATCACCTCCCTGCTTGAAGAACTGTGGAACGGTCTTGAAGGCACGGAGATTTTTAAGGCGGGCGACGAAGCGCTGAAACTGTATACCTACAGTGACGGTAAAACCGTTTATCAGCTTGCCGCTGGTCTCGGTTTGTCGATTTACCCGGATCAGCTTGTTAATAACGGTTGTCTGGACGGCGCACAGCTCGCAAGCGTTCGCAGTGCAATCAACAGCATGGGCAGTTCTCTGTATAACGGCGCTGGCAGCCATGGGGAAAACCGAACCGTCGGCTGGACGAACCTGATCGCCGCCCATCACGCTGAAGACGATGAAACCGCACTGAACCTCGATTGGGGCGTCAATTCCGTACAGATCGGCGCCACTGAAACCTATCAGGCTTGGTTCGTGCGCAGAGCCAACGCGTTCAAATTTGCGCTTTCCGGTGTGCTCAGCGGCGTGGAAGGGCTTCTTAAAACGGTCTTTGCCAAATACAATTTCGGCCCCACGGCTAAGATCGAAAAAGCGGCGCGTTTGTATCGTCCGGGTACCTGGTGGCCTCCGATTCCGAAGCTGGATGCTTATGCCGGATTGGAGAACATCGAAATCAACGGTATCAACGGATATTCCCGTATTATTGTGCCGGTGCTCGAGGCTTTGGGATGCAGCCAGAACGATATTTATACCGCTGAACAGATCAATAACCATCAGGTTTTGCGCAACACCAATGAGATTTTAAGCTCGATTCTCGATCCCATTGTGAATCTTGTTACGAATGACGTGGCAAATAAGCCCATTGCCACCATCCTAACTCTTTTGCCGAACCTTCTGTATTTCCTTTCCTTCAATACCATCGATCAGCTTCTGGCTGATCTTAAGATTGTTCTTGTTAATGGCTCTCTGAATATTGACGCCTCCGGTATCGCGGCGATCCTTGATTTGTTTACGCCGCGCGTGGCGAATATTCTTGAGATCGACGCGATCGAGAATAGACTGCCAGACGGCATCACCGTTGACAGCAGCGGTTTGACAGACAGCGATTCCACGATTACGGTTGAACTGTTCAAGGTTCTTGGCGCAAGTAGCATCAACGAACTGATCACCGCGGTGGATATCAGCGATATCAACGCCATTATCTCGCTGATTCTGAAATCTGTGCTCGGAGATCGGGGCGACCTTGAAATGCCCGTGGTGGACGTGGGCTCCGTGCTTGCCAGAACGCAGCTCTACGAAACCTCCAACACGGCGCCCTCAGGGTACCCAAGCAGGCCCTACATCTCCACCAAGGCGATCAATGAAAACGGCAGCACCTATAACCGCCGTTACTTCGTTGCGGATAAGGCGGATATGTTCTACGATATCATTTCGTGGATCGGCCGCGCCTTCCAGAACGACAGCTTCATAGATCAGCTCGTCGCCATCATCACCGGCTCCAACGATCAGGCGGACGCGCTTGTTTCAGAGCTGCTCACCGGCGTCAAGTACGCCGGGCCCGCGCACTTCGTGATGGGCCTTGTGGAGGTCTTCCAGCCCAAGGCGCGCGCGGGCGTATCCTCCACCAGCGTGTGGGCGAACACCACCTACATGCCCGCGCAGTACACATGGTACGGGAAGGACAGCGCGCAGAACGGCATGGCGAACAAGCCGATCACCAGCTTCCTGTACGTCGCCTACCAGAACGACTGGACCTACGTGAAGGCCAACACCTTCGTTGAAAACGCCGATACCATCATCACCAAGCTGCTCGAGAACCAGCTGAAGGAGCGTGAAGTAAACTCCTTCGGGGAATGGCTGCTGAGCCTCATTAACCTCGCGTGGTCCAACGAGGCCATCACCACCGTGATGCGCCTGCTGGTAACGCTGGGCAATGCCACCAAGAACGAACTGCTCTCTTACATCGTCAGCCGCTTTACCGAAAACGGCATGGATCTGGGCGAGTGGTACAAGGCTTTCGGTTACCTGTTCCCGGATGTGGTGATGGAAGAAGTGGATTCCGGCGAAGTTGACGAAAACAACGAGCCCATCATGGTAGAACAGATGCCCGCGCAGCTGGATCCGGACGATCCGAACTATTCGAACGTGTTCGGGAAGCTCAGCGTGAGGATCGATCCCGAATACGAAGAGGATCTTAACGAATCCGGCGTTGACAGAAACAGAAATAAGAAATACATCTGGACTTATGACGGTACCGAGCTGACTCTCGGCGACCGGCAGACCTTCCAGGCAGCCCTGAGCTATATGCTCGCCGGCGGCGACGGAACCAAGGGCGGTATGATGCCCGCCATCGATATCTTCCTTTCGGGCGATACGGGCGTGCTGTTCCCGCAGCAGAACAATACCTCGCTGCTCAAGATTTACGGCTCCAACGGCTACGACAGCGCCATTGTTCCGTTCTTTGAGGCGCTCGGCATGAACGAACTGCTTGAAGAAAGTGATTTCGTGGGCTTTGCCACCAGCGTAGGCCTCAACGAGACCCAGTTCGTACACGGCAAGTTCATGCTCAAGCAGGCGGAATTCGATTCCATCGCCACCGAACAGAAAAAGGTGGAATACCTGTTCAACGTGGCGTTCGGCTTCCTTGAGAAGATCACGGAGCCCGAATACACCGAAAAGATCGATGATGAGACCGGCGAGGTCGTGATAGATGAAGAGACCGGCGAGCCCGTGATGGTACCGGTTTACAACAAGCTGGTCAAGGATATCCTCACCACCGTGCTTCCCGCGGGCCTGTACTTCCTGCAGTCTAACGGCCTCTCGATCTTCGTACGCAACCTCCTGCAGCCGGTGCTCACCCTTGTGGACGCCCTGCTGCCGATGCTCAACTACAATATCGACGATGGTTCCGGTCTGAACGGAGGCAACGGCACCCCGCTGGACGCCCTGCTCAACGAGCTGATCGGCCGCTTTGTGCTGCCGCTGCTCGGAAAGAGCGGCGACCGCCAGATCGCCAAAGACGGCGATAACTTCCTGTATGAAATGGACGACCTCGGCAATCCGAAACGTGACGCCGACGGCAACGTGATCTATATCTATGACGACGATTACGGCGTATCCCTGAAGGATCTTTCGCTGCACGCCATCGCGGGCCTTGTGGAAAAACTGCTCGGCCTGAACATGGAACCCTTCGTGTACGGCCTTGACGCGATCTGCGCCAGCGTTGTGGCAAGAGACAACTTCGTTGCATCCGCCAGTGAATCGAGCACCGACGCCTTCTGGACCACCGAGGGCGCGAGAGAGACCTTTAAGAAGCCCGTATTCCTGAACGGTTCTTACTATCAGATCATCACCGGTGCAAACGGTCTGCCCGCCGCCAGTGGCAATGCGCAGGATGTGAACGACCCGGCGAACGTGGTCACCATTCTGCTTTCGCTGGTGCTCGACCTGGTACTGGAAGAGAACTCCAAGTCCCCGGTGCGCACGCCTGTGATCGACGAACTTACGGGCGAACCCGTTTACATCCTGGACCAGAACGGCAACAAGACCACGATGATCCAGTATACCTACACCACCGTGGACGGCGTTCAGCAGTATTACACCAACGCCGAAGCCGTGGTGAACGTGATCAAGGTGTTCACGGATGCGGAGCTTGTGAACCTGATCCCGATGGTGATCAACGCCGTGCGTGAGCTCGGCTTCACCACCGCGTGGACCATCACGCCCAACTGGAGCTACTTCGACGACCTCGATCGTGCCGATTACGATCCCGAAACCGGCGAGATCATCCGCACCAACCGCCGCACCACGGCGCAGCTGATCGCGGAAGCGCTGGCCATGGAAGCGAACACCGGCTACGCCATGATCAATACGCCGGTGCGCACGATCTACTACCTGCGCTATGCGGAAAACTTTGCGCCCACGCAGAACCTGTGGAGCCGCGAACTCGCCACCTATCTCGATACGTCCCTGAGCGATCTGGTCGACTGGATCATTGCCGACTTCGTTGCGAAGGATGAAACCGCAACGCTGGGCAGCTACCTTGAAAACCTGCTCACCGGCGAGGGCGGCCTGATCAAGAAGGGCATCATCAATACCATCAACGCGGCCCTGCGTGACAGCATCGGCGGCGCGGTGGCACAGTTCTCCGAGCTGCTCAACATCTTCCTGAGCTTCGACGTGAACTACTGGAACGAGGATCCGTATCCGGAAGCCGAAGCGGATGATCCTCTTACCCTTACCCAGTTCGGCACGGATCTCGCCCGTCTGTTCACCCCGCTGAACGAGGTGCTCACCTGGCTGCTCTCCGGTAAGAAGATGGCCATGTTCCACTCCTATCGCACCACCGGCGGTTACACCGAGTGGGTGATGGATGAATCTGCGCGCGAATCCGATTACGGCGACATCAAGGATCTGATCACGCTGCCCGGCGGCCAGGGTTACTGGGTCGCGCTGGTCCCGCTGCTTGAAATGCTCGGCATCGAGCTGCCGAAGAACGCAGACAACACCGGTTATAAATACCTGCGCGAATCTGAAGGCGCCAACGCCGGTTATATCTACTATTATAATGATGAGAACGTAAAGACCTACGCGTCCGGCGTTGAGATCCTGACCGACGTTGTGGTAGCGGTGCTCTCGCAGGTCGAGGGCTGGCTGCGCGGCGAAGATCCCATGGGCCTCGGCGACAACGTGATCGACTGCGTGCTCAACCGTCTCGCAAACGTGTTCTACTTCCTGAACGCAAACGGCCTTGTAAGCGTGATCGTGAACCTGCTCAGCCCCCTGGTGCCGCTGGCCAACGCCATCGTACCGATGATCTTCAGCGATCTCGGCATTCCGGAGCAGGGCGATGATGAAGAAGACGCTGCCTATGAGACCCGCAAGTTCATCGTTCTGGTCGACGAGCTGCTGGATGAGCTGCTCTTCACCGAAAAGACCATCACACAGATCAATCCCGATACCGGCGAAGAGGAAGAAGTGGTCGAAAAGACCCCGCTGCTTCCCGAAAGCTTCAGCATTGTTGATCTGAACCTGTACAACATCTTCGAGGTCATCAAGGATATCACCGGCCTCGATATCAACGGCGCCGTTACCTCCACCTTCTATGTGAACGGTGAGGACGCTTCCGACGGCACTGTGGAATACAACTACCTGAAGAGCTTCTTCCTGGGCGAGATCTCCATGCGCACCTCCGCCAACGGCGACTACTACTTCCGTATGGACTTCAACGACGAGGAATCCCGTGCGGACTTCATCACCATCCTGCTCTACACCGTAATGGACGTGGTGAACAACGCCATCACCCCCGGTACCAGCAACAATGAGTTCTTCGTGAACATTCTGGGCAAGACCGACGAAGAGGACGAACACGGCAACGCGATCGTCGACAGAGAGCTCGGCCAGCAGAAACTGACCGACCTCTACAACATCCTTCACGCCAAGGTGGAGGGCTATGAAGGCTACGACTGGTTCTACTTCGATAAGAACGCCCGCGAAGCCTACTACGCCCGTACGCCCGAAACCGAATACAGCGCCACACTGCAGCTGAAGATCCAGAGCATTCTGGAGGCGCTGTCTCACGGCGGCTATCAGGTGGATTGGAACGACACCACCATGGCGTACCTGCTCACCGGTTACCTGAACTATACCGATACCAACCTCTGGGATGAGGGCACCGCCCGCGCGGTGGAAGCCCGCTTCAACGAGATCGTTGAGCTGGCGGTACATTCCTTCCTCGGCGACGACGTCACCCTCGGCGGCTATCTCACCGATATGCTTGAGGATCTGGATCTGTATACCAATAAGTATATCGTAATGCTCGGCGCGCTGCTCGGCGATCTGCTCAGCGGCATTCCCGAGAACGTGACCGAACTGCTGAGCGCCGCGGTTCCGGGCTTCGACGCCACCTACTGGAACCAGTACGCCGGCAAGGCTGTGGAAGACGCCGATCATCCCGCCGGAACCGTTGAGTACGACGAAGAGACCGGCGAGCCCGTGAAGGAATACGTTGCGCTTGAGCTCTACACCAGCAAAGAAGAATTCGTGAACGAGTTCGTAAGCCTGTTCGAGCCCTTCGGTTACCTGCTCGACTGGCTGCTCGTGGGAGAACACAAGGGCCTTGAGCTGTTCTACGTGGTAGACGGTGAAGCGAACGATACGCCCGCCATCAGCATCGGCGGCGCCAACGGCTTCAAGGAAGGCCTCGTGCCGCTGCTCGAAGCCATCGGCCTTAAGTTCACCGCGGCTGAAGTGAACGATCCGAATCTCACCGGTATCGACTGCGTCAGAATGACGCTGCTCAGCCTGCTCAACTTCGTGGAAGATCTGCTTGCTGCCGACGACGTTGTAGGCGCGGTGGTGGATCTGCTGCCCAACATCATCTACTTCATCAACGCAAACGGCCTTACCGTTACGGTGCTCAACACCCTGCGCTCGCTCACCAATATCCTTGAGCTGGCCTCCGGTATCATCAGCACCGGCGATAACGACATCACCGACCTCAACTCCCTGCTCGGCCTTGATAAGAAGGGCATCAACCTGTACGACCTCAGCTTCGAGGGCATCTGCAATATCGTGAAGGGCCTTACCGGCCTCGATATCATCAAAGCCGTGTCCATCCCCGAGCCCTATGAAGTGTCGGTACTGGATGAAAACAACAACCCGGTGCTCGACGAAGAGACCGGCGAGCCTCTTATGGAAACCAGATACAGGTACAACTCCTACCTGCAGCAGTGGGCCATCGGTAAGGTGACCACCAATACGGAATCTGCGCTCTATCCCGAACGCAACATGTACCGTATGGACTTCACCTACACGCCCGAAGAGATCGCCGCGTTCGGCGCCGACTGGAGCGGCATCTCCAAGGAAGAGCGCGCCCGCCGCATGGAGCGCATCAACATCTTCACCATCCTCGTATGCTCCGTGCTTGACGTGTTCAAGCTGGAAGACAACGAAGAGACCCTGCGCGGCTGGCTCGGCGATTATTACGATATCATCGTTGATATCCTTAACATCACCGCCAAAGAGATCCACTACGATCCGTTCGACTGGTTCTACTTCACCGAAGATATCTACGGCAGCGTTCTTGCCGAGGCCGACAGCCCCGAAGCGGGCAACTGGGCCGCGACCTTCCCCGCGGACGGCAGCGAGTACGTTGTGAAGTACCTCGACACCACGCCTTACAGCCTCATCTACAAGTACGGTTACTTCGAGTATTACCGCCACGACGCGGGCGAGACCGGCAACCTGTGGAATAAAGACAGCGTAGGCTACCTGAAGGATAACTTCTACTATCTGATCGATACGGTGATCCAGCTCGTTACCAAGTACGACGCCGAAGCCGATCCGCCTGTGGGCTATGCCAGTGCCGGCGCGTTCATCGCGGACGCCTGGAACGGCCTGAACCTGTACTCCAAGGCGAACCTGTACAGCGTGGGCTACACCATCGGCAACCTGCTGTCCAACTTCGAAGGCGTGCTCGACCTTGCGCTGGGCATCCTGTTCGGCGAAGGCACGATGGCAGGCAACTGGGATGAATACATGCTGCACCGCGTCACCGACGACGAAGCGCTGGTCGGCACCAACGTGCTGGACGACGAAAACAACGAGGTGAAGTACAACGGTGTGAACGTGACCTATATCCTCAACGAATCCATGAACCGCACCGCGTTCATCAACGACCTTGTGGATATCTTCCGTCCCGCTGACTTCCTTGTGAGCTGGTTCCTTGTGGGCGCCGATACGCCTCTGGAATTCCTTTACACCAAGACCGGCGAAGCCGCCATCAAGCTCAACGGCGGCAACGGTTACGACGAAGCCCTTGTGCCGATCCTTGAGGCCCTCGGCTGCGACCTGACCGACAGCGAGGCGTACTTCGCTGCTGCCGAAGGCGGCAAGAACGGCATCAACGTAGTGAAATACGTTGCCGATAAGCTGCTCGGCAGAGTGGACGACATCGCCGCTTCCGCCAACCCGGTTCAGGAGATCGTGGCAATGCTGCCGAACCTGATCTACTTCATCAACGCCAACGGCCTGAGCGTTGCGGTACGCAACTTCATCGCGCCCGTGGTGAGCCTGCTTGGCCTGGTGAACGACTTCGTTGATACCGGCGACATCGGCGAGATCGAAACCGTTGACGATCTGCTTGCCTTCGCGCTGAACATGTTGAAGGATCAGGTGGACGTGGACTTCGACCTGACCGCCATCTCCATCTCCGACCTTTCCATCTCCGGCATCTTCGACCTGCTCAAGGCCATCATCGGCATCGATATCAACACCGCGATGACCTTCCCGCAGATGACCAACGATGAACACGGCAATACCGTACCCGTTGAGCCCACCAAGCTCATCAACATCTGGGAGACGCTTGCCATCGGTAAAGTAACGCGCTACACCTCCGCCAACGGCCGCACCGCCTTCCGTATGGACGCCTGCGACGACGAGGCAGCCCTCAGCCAGATCGATATGATCGCCGTGCTGATGGCCACCGTGGTGAACCTGTTTGAGGCGAAGGATCCCGAAACGAACGAATACATCAACAAGACCGCGTTCGTGAAGCTTCTCGGCGAAAACGGCGAGAATATCTGGAATGCCATCATCAACATCCTGAACCTTGAAGACGGCAAGTATATCGATTACGACTGGCTCTTCACGCTGCGTACGCCCGATAAGCACCTGCCGTACCTTGACCCGAACTATCAGAACAAGTTCGTATCGCCCATAGACGGTGTGTCCGACATCACCGGCACCGCGGGTTACGACCGCTACTGGACCAAGGAAATGGCGCAGTACGTTGCCGATAACCTTGTGAAGGTGGTCAACAACGTCCTTCTGCTGATCGGCGTTTCCATCCCGGGTATCGACGGGCCCATCGAGAGCATCGACGACCTGATCAACGGCCTGATCCCCGGCGGCAGCCTCTACACCAACGAGCTCCTTGCCAAGCTCACCGGCCTGATCGCAGGCACCGGCGAGATCGACGATAACGGCGTTGAAGATACCGGCCTGAAGGCCAAGCTGGATGAGATCGACCCGCAGGGCGCCATCCAGGGCCTGCTGAAGAACGTGCTCGGCATCGATCTCGGCAAAGTTTGGGCCTACAAGGGCCGCACCGACTTCGGCTTCACGGACGGCGACCGCAACGGCTTCGTACGCGCCCTTGCCGAGTTCCTGAACCCCGTGAACCCGCTGCTTGAGTGGCTGTTTACCGATAAACCCATTTCGCTGTTCTACAACGTGGATGCTTCCGATCTGATCAAGCTGCCCGGCGGCAACGGTTACGAGCAGGCCATCATCCCGCTGTTTGAAGCGGTGATCGGCTACGATAACCCGAACATCAAGACGCTGGCGCAGTACAAGGCGGATATCGCCGCGGATCCGGACTACATCCTGATCGATATCCTGAACCCCTTGCTTGACTTTGTTGACGCCGCGCTTGCCGATCCGCTGAACGTGATCCTCGGGCGTATCCCCGCCATCGTATACTTCATCAACTCCAAGGCTGCGGACCGCATGGTCAAGAACCTGCTGAGCCCCGTATATCAGGTGCTCAACGCTCTGAACACGCTTGTGGACGTTGATATCGACGGCATGATCGAAGGCGCCATCGGCTTCACCCTTGAGGAGCTCGATTTCACCGCCATCATTGAAGTGGTGATCGGCCTGCTGCCGGATAACCTGTCTTCGCTGAAACCGCTGATCGTAGACGCGGTGAAGGAATTCACCATCGGTAAGGTGATCCAGTATCCGTCCCATGCCACGTTCCATACCGATATGAACGCGGCCTACCAGTACGGCTTCACCATGGTGCTCGATACCGCATCCTCCTCTTCCTCCGGCGGCCCGAGCTTCGGTTCACAGAACGCGACCCTTGCGGATCTGATCACGATCCTGCTCCGTGCTGTGATCAAGTGGCTCACGATGCCCGAGAACCAGGAAACCGTGGTCACCTTCCTCAACAACAACATCGAGAACGAGCAGGTACGCACCTACGTGCTCAACGCCTACGGTGTGGATGAAACCACCCTCGGCGCCATTGATACGGGCCTCATCGGCTTCCGCTATCAGCCTTACGGCGTAAGCCAGATGATGGCGCTCCTGTACTACGTATACTTCGCCGTGAACCTGGCGTCTTCCGAGGCGATCAGTGCGGTGCAGAACTACGGCAACTACTGGCCTTACGTATCCGGCGCGCTCGACAGCGTAACCGCCCTCAACTCGAACCTCGCCTTCCTCGGCACCTTCTCCAACTACATGGACGGCCTTGTTGCCAGAGTAAACGCCCAGAACAACAACAATAGCGGCGATAACGGCAACTCCGGTTACGTTCCCGAGACTGAGGATACCGACGGTCACGGCGGCGGTCAGACCATCACCGACGTGGTCAACGATCTGAACAACAGTGACAGCCCGAAGCTGAACTTCTTCCAGAAGATCATCAAGTGGTTCCAGGATCTGTTCGCGCGCATCGCAGCGCTGTTCAGCCGCTGATCTTTCCTCCGGGCATAAGCCCGCGCAATAACCAAAACGCCGCCTCGCGAAAGCGAGGCGGTCTCTTTCATAAAACAGGATGATTGTTCAAATTACAGTTTGTCGAGATGTTTAATACAGGAATGACAGAAAAGAAGCAAACATTTCTGAAAGCGGAAAAGCTTTCAATTTGATTGTAGGGGCGGGCATGACCGCCCGCAAGCCCTCAATACAACTAAGCCTGATGTATGCGATAAAACACACTATGCGCTTACATAAGGTAAACTGTAATGGATGGTTTTCTTCGGGCGGTCATGCCCGCCCCTACAAATAAACAGGAACCTCCTGCACTTTATCGTAGTGAAATGCTATTCTTACAGAGGCATTTTTCGGATAAAATAAACATCTCGCTAAATTTCAATTTTGCGCAAAAAAAACCCTCCGCACGAAACGGAGAGGTTTTGATAATACATTTTGCTTACGCGCGCTTGTTGAGCATGGAAGAACCGTCCGGGAAGTCCATACGGGCGATGTTCGCGCCCACGTTGGTCAGTTTGCGTACCACGTCTTCATAGCCGCGGTCGATGTGGATGATATCCTCGATCTCGGTGGTTCCCTTGGCGCAGAGCCCGGCGATGATCATGGCCGCGCCGGCGCGCAGGTCGTCCGCCTTTACCGGCGCGCCCTTGAGAACGGCGCTGCCCTGTACGATGGCGGCTTTGCCTTCGATCTGGATCTGCGCGCCCATGCGGGTGAGCTGGTCCACGTAGCGGAAGCGGTTGTCCCAAACGCTGTCGGTTACGATGCTGATACCCTCGCACAGGCTCAGCAGCACGGTGAACTGGGGCTGCATATCGGTGGGGAAGCCGGGATGCGGCATCGTTTTTATGTTGCACCCGTGCAGCCGCCCGGTGGCGTATACGCGGATCGAATCGTCGAATTCCTCAACGATGGCGCCGCATTCCCTGAGCTTTGCGGTGATGGGTTCCAGGTGTTTCGGGATCACGTTTTTGATCAGCAGGTCGCCCTTTGTGGCGGCGGCAGCCACCATATAGGTACCGGCCTCGATCTGGTCGGGAATGATGGAATAGTTGCAGGCGTGCAGCTCGGCAACACCGCGGATCTTGATCACGTCGGTACCGGCGCCCTTGATGTCGGCGCCCATCAGGTTCAAAAAGTTTGCCACGTCCACGATGTGCGGCTCTCTGGCTGCGTTTTCGATCACGGTGATCCCGCGGGCCTTCACGGCGGCGAGCATCACGTTGATGGTGGCGCCAACGCTCACTTTATCGAAATAAATGGAATTACCGATCAGCTTCTGCGCTTTGGCCTTGATCATGCCGCCGTCGGTGCTGATGATGGCGCCGAGCGCGGAGAAGCCTTTCAGGTGCAGGTCGATCGGCCTCACGCCGCCGAAATTGCAGCCGCCGGGCATTGCCACTTTCGCGTGGTTGTACATACCGAGCAGTGCGCCTAAAAGGTAGTAGGACGCGCGCAGATTCTTTGTTTGCTCATAAGGCACTGCCTTGAAGTTGATGTTGCGGGTGTCGATCTTCACCGTGGAACGGTTGGTATATACCACGTCCGCGCCCATCGCCTCAAGAATCTCGAGCATGGAGTTGATATCTCTGATATCCGGAACGTTCTCGATATTGAAAACGCCTTTTGCGAGAATTGTAGCGGGCAAAATGGCAACCGCGGCGTTTTTCGCACCGCTGATGTTTATCTCGCCCCGCAGAGCCTTAGAGCCCTTAATCACAAATTTTTCCACAAGGGCACTTCCTTATCTTTTCCTGATTTCTAATATAATAAAACAAACAGTCTGATAAAAGCGCGTAAAGGTATTTTATGCGGATCCGCCTGAAAAATACCTTTAAGCCTACATAGTATAGCACTTTCTTTGCTCAAAAGGAAGCGTTTATCGCAAAATTGTTTCAAAATATGAAAAATTCAGATAAAAGCAACAAAATTTACACAAATATTTTGTTGATTCCCGTGTGAAGTGTGCGCTCATTTGTTCCGATTCTGGCCACGGCGGTGCATCCTTCGGGCACGATGAAGGTATATTCGGTGCCTTCGTCGCGTCTGCTCCAGCCGGAAGTGATCTCTCCGTACTTCGTTTTCAGGGTCGCTTTTGCAAACTGCAGGCGGTCGTCCGGTTCGGGGGTGAACAGGATGTGCTCGTACGCCGTGCTGCCCGGCGCCTGACGGATGCCTGCCACGGTCTCGTACAGCCATTCGCCCACCGCGCCGTAGGCATAGTGGTTAAAGGAGTTCATGCCCGGGGTGGCAAACTCGTTGTCGGGCCGCAGGCCGTTCCAGCGCTCCCACATCGTGGTTGCGCCGCGGGTCACGGGGTACAGCCAGCCGGGGAATTCTTTACGGAACATCAGGTCGTAGGCGAGCTTCGTTTCGCCGATCTGGGTCAGCACCGGCAGCAGATAGGGCGTGCCCACGAAGCCTGTGGTGAGGTGGCCTTTTTCTTTTACCAGCCTTATCAGCTGTGCCTTTACGGGGGCGGGATCTGCCAGCAGACCGAACTTCAGCGCCAGCACGCAGGCTGTCTGGGTGTCGTCAACTGTCTCGCCCTTTTCGTTCAGGTAGGTTTCTCTGAAGGCCTCCACAATGTGCGGCAGCAGGTCTTCATACTTTTTCACGTTTTTGTTCAGCGTTTTTCCTGCTTCGATCAGAAGCTGCACGGAACGGCAGAAAAACGCCTGGGCGATCATATGGTGGTTCGTTCTGCCGCCCACGGCCTCCAGATCCGGCAGGTCCAGCGCCAGCCAGTCGCCGAAATGCCACTGGTTGTTGTGCAGGTAGGGGCTTTCGCTGCGGTCGCCGAGATCCTCATTGTCGTCCGGGCCCACGCGCTTTTTGGCGGCCTTCATCACGAGGTAATCGGTCCATTCTTTCATCAGGGGCCAGGCGGCCTTCAGCGCGTCTTTATCGCCGTAGGTGAGGTACATCTGCCAGGGCAGGATCGTCGCCACGTCGCCCCAGGCGGCGCTGCCGCCGCCCTCGGTGAGGCTGCAGGGCACGTAGCAGGGAACGCGCCCGTAATAGCGGCGCTCGGCGCTTAAAAGGTCGCCGATCCATTTCTTAAAGAACTGCGCCACGTCGAAGTTGAGCGACGCCGTTTTGCAGAACACCTGCGCGTCGCCGGTCCAGCCGAGGCGCTCGTCGCGCTGCGGGCAGTCGGTGGGCACGTCGAGGAAGTTGCCCTTCTGCCCCCAAACGATGTTCTGGAACAGCCGGTTGAGGTAGGGGTCGGAGCATACGAAAGCGCCGGTTCGCTCCATTTCGGAGTACACGGCGATGGCTGTGAACTGCGCCGGGTCGGTCACCTTCATCCCTGTTACGCGGATGTAGCGGAAGCCGTAGAACGTGAAGATCGGCTTCACCGTGTGCGCGTTCCCGTCGCCGACCACGGTAAGGGTCTGCTTTGCGGAGCGCAGGTTCTCGGTGTATACGTTGCCGTTTTTATCGAGCATCTCAAAATGGACGATCTTCGCCTTCTTGCCTTCGGCGAGCTTCATATCGAAGGTGACGTAGCCCGTTACTTCCTGCCCGAAATCGATCACCGTTTCGCCCTTGGGGGTTTTTATAAGCTTCGAGCCGGGGAAGCGCTCGTGCTCGGTGATATAGGGGCCCTCCTGATCGATCAGGATGTCCTTGGTATAGGGCACCGTCGCCGCGGGAGCGAACGCGCCGGGCTTATACGAATAATCAACCGTTTCGCCGTTGTACATGCAGTTGTAGCGTATATTGCTTTCGCGCACGCGCCAGCTTTCGTCGGTATACACGGTATCTTCGCTGCCGTCCAGGTAAACGACGTGCAGCGCGGCGATCAGCAGCGGCTCGTGGCAGCCCTTCAGGGGCGAATCCTTATCGTACCACTCGTGGAAGAGCCAGCCCTGGCCCACCTGCACGGTAAGCTTGTTTTTCGCCTTCAACATCGGCGTAACGTCGTAGGTCTGCACCTGCAGCCGGGTGAAATAATCCGTCCAGCCGGGCATCAGAACGCTCTCGTGCACGCGGGCGCCGTTGAGCTCCAGCAGGTACACGCCCAGGGCGGTGATCTCGATCTCGGCGCTCTTTACTTCGCCGCGCAGGTCAAACGATTTCTGAAAGGTAAGGCCCGCTTCGCCGCAGTCCTTTTTCTGTTTGATCCACTGTGCGTTTTTGATTCTTTCCATCGGTTCTTCTCCTTTAAGATATATCTGCAAAGAGCCTTATCACGCTCTTTTTCAGTTCGCTGTGTTCCGGCGCCGTCAGGTAGGGGTCCGTTTCGGTGATGCGTTTGGCGTCCTGCCCTGCGGCGTACATGATGCGGGAATCGGTCATCAGGTCCGCGATGCGCAGGGTGGGCAGGCCGCTCTGCCGCTGCCCGAAAAAGTCGCCCGGGCCGCGGATCGCAAGGTCCTCTTCGGCGATTCTGAAGCCGTCGCCGGTCTCGGTCATGATCTGAAAGCGCCGTTTTGCCGTTTCGCCCTCGGCGTCGCTGATCAGTATGCAGTAGGATCGGTCTTTTCCCCGTCCGGTGCGGCCCCTGAGCTGGTGCAGCTGCGACAGGCCGAAACGCTCCGCATTCTCTATTACGATGATGTTGGCGTTCGGCACGTCGATGCCCACCTCGATCACCGTGGTGCAGATGAGCAGCTTTGTTTCGCCCGCGGCGAAGGCGCGCATGATCTCATCCTTTTCTTTCGGCTTTAATTTGCCGTGCAGCAGGGCGGTGGGGTAATCCTTGAAATACCCCTCCGAGAGCTCCTTCATATACGCCTCGGCGGAAATACGCCCGTCTGCCGGGTCTTCGCCCTCTTCGTCCTCTTTCTCTTCCACCAGCGGGCACACGACATAGCCCTGCCGCCCGGCGTCCAGCTGTTTTTTAATGAAGGCATGGATGCGGGGGCGGAAAGAGGAGGGCACCGCGTAGGTTTCGATCTCCTGCCGTCCGGCGGGCTTTTCGTCCAGCACCGAAAGCGCGAGGTCGCCGTAGATGATCAGCGAAAGCGTGCGCGGGATCGGCGTGGCGCTCATCACCAGCACGTGGGGGTTCTTGCCCTTGGCGCTCAGGGTGGCCCGCTGGGTCACGCCGAAGCGGTGCTGCTCGTCGGTAACGCACAGGGCGAGTTTTGAAAATTCAACTTTATCGGTGATCACGGCGTGGGTGCCGATCAGCAGATCGATCTCTCCGGCGGCAAGCCCCGCCAGAGTTTCGCGCCGTTCTTTGGCCTTCGTGCTGCCCGTAAGCAGGGCAACGGTAACGCCCGTGCCCTCGAAAAACCGCAAAAAGGTATTGTAATGCTGCTGCGCCAGCACCTCGGTGGGCGCCATCAAAGCGCTCTGCAGCCCGGTTTTCGCCGCGCAGTAGATCAGCGCAGCCGCCACGGCGGTCTTGCCGCTGCCCACGTCCCCCTGCAGGAGCCTGCGCATCGGTTTTTGTTTTCCCATATCCGCAAGGCATTCGCCCACGGCGCGTTTCTGCGCCCCGGTAAGGGCAAAGGGCAGCCGCGTGAAGAATTCTTCGGCATAGCCGCCGTCCACGGGCCATACGCCCGCCGCGTCCACCGTTTCGTCGCGCTTCAGAAGGCCCAGCTGCAGCACTAAAAGCTCGTCGTAAATGAGCCTTCTGCGGGCGGCGCGCACGTCCTCTTCGCTCTGGGGGAAGTGCACCATGCGCAGCGCTTCCTTCAGCGGCGGCAGTTTGTATTTCGTAACGGTTTCGGGCGAGAGGGGGTCCGGTATGCGGTCGCCCGCCAGCTCCAGCGCCGTTTTTACCGCTTTGGTAACGGCCTTTTCGGTGAGCCCCGCCGTGAGCGGGTATACCGGGTGGTAATACTCCTGCCCGTCCGGCTTCGCATACTGGGGGGAGGTCATCTCATAATAGCCGCCGAGCCCGCCCGAGAGCTTCCCGTAAAACAGGAATTCCTCGCCCTCTTCCAGGTCTTTGGCGGCGTACTGTTTGTTGAAAAAGGTGATCAGCACGATGCTCTCGCCGTCGGTCACGCTGAGCTTCGTGATCAGCTTGCCGCCGGGGGTGCGGTACACGCTGGGCTTAAAGGACACCACGGCACGGAAGCACACCTTTTCTTCGGTGGGGGCTTCTTTGATGGGCACCACGTGCTTCCAGTCTTCATACTGCCGGGGAAAGGTATACAAAAGCTCGCCCACGGTGCGTACCCCGAGCTTTGAAAACTGTATTGCGCGTTTTTCGCCGATCCCCTTTAAGTAGCGGATATCGGTGTCCATAAAACCGGTCATTTTTTCATCTCCGGCTTCAGTATACACGCATTTCGGCAAAAATGCAAGAAAAGAACTTGAAGCGGCGCATTTTTTATGATATTATAAATTGAATAAATATAAAGGGGCGTATGTTATGGCGCAGTGGGACGTTGATTATCTTGGCCTTTGCCGCCGCATTCTTACCGAGGGCGTGCGGGTGCACAACCGCACCGGTATCGATACCGTAAAGGTGCCGAGCCATACCTTCCGGTTCGATCTCAGCAAAGAATTTCCGATCCTCACCACCAAGCAGCTGTTCATACGGCAGGCGGTGCTGGAGATGCTGTGGATCTATCAGGCGCAGAGTAACGACGTACGCTGGCTGCAGGAAAGGAACGTCCACATCTGGGACGAGTGGGAGATCGACGAAAACGGCTTCTGGAACGCCGAGCAGATGCTGCCGGGGGAAGACGGGCAGCTGCACAAAACCGCCGTTTCCAAAGAATTCGGCAAAGAGTGGGCGCACACCATCGGCACCGCCTACGGCTGGATTGTACACAAATTCGGGCTGACGCAGAACCTTATTAACACCCTGAAGCATAACCGCGAGGACCGCCGCATGGTGATGAGCCTGTGGCAGAACGATTACCTCGCCACCGCCGTGCTGCCCAGCTGCGTATGGAGCAGCGAATGGGACGTGACCGACGGCAGGCTGAACGCCTGGGTGCACCAGCGCAGCTGCGACGTGCCCCTGGGCCTGCCCTTTAACGTCACGCAGTACGCGACGCTCCTGTGCATGCTGGCGCAGACCTGCGGCCTTAAGCCCGGTGAACTGAACTGGAGCATCAAGGACGCGCATATCTACGTAAACCAGATCGAACCCATCAAAGAGCAGCTGAGGCGCTTCGACGAAAACGGCAGCCTGCCCGCCCCGCAGCTCTGGCTCAACCCCGAGGTGACGGATTTCTTCGCCTTCGATAACTCCAAAGACCTGAAGGACGTAAAGCTGATCGGGTATGAGCATATGGGCAAGCTGGCGTTCCCCATTGCAACCTGAGAGCCCGCAGGGCTCAGCTAAATTCGCCTTCATCGAGCTGAATTGACCTTCGGTCAGCGAAATTGCGCTGCGCGCAGCTAAATTCGGCTGCGCCGAGCTGAGATGAAATGAGGATTTTCTGTATGAGTGAAACTTTTTTGTATTATGGAGGCTCTTTTATTATCGTGCTCG